>ENA-OPYW01000081-OPYW01000081.1-human-gut-metagenome-genome-assembly--contig:-NODE-81-length-12417-cov-1.166070_pt1 | contig 12417 bp, 8 predicted proteins | sample MGYA00242473_ERZ504483 | MGnify/ENA primary metagenome ERZ504483 (study PRJEB26092, sample SAMD00036221) | human gut metagenome | host: Homo sapiens | study: EMG produced TPA metagenomics assembly of the...
GGATGCCACTTGTAGTATCTTATCGAAGCGAAGTATTCGCTTGTAGCCGATAGTGGTAGTCTCTTCCTTAGGGTCGAGCTTACCCAGTTTTTGCCTTGTTGGTAATAGATTGAGAAGGCTTTTACGCGCTGCCCCAGAGGTATGTATTCCTGGAGCATGAGGCGTGTGATAGATTTTGGCTTTCCGAGTTGAAACTCGATATAGGCATCTTTTTTCTTTTTAGAAGCCCAGAAGGTGTCATACTGGCCGTCTGTGATATTCTTGCCAATGTGCTTGCCTTGCTGGCTGTCTACTTTAGGTGTGATGCCTTTCAGTAGATTGACAGATAATTCTTGTCGGATTTTCCTGTGGAAGTTTACTGCATTTGCAGAGTCGATAGGGTGGATGAGTCCATCCTTGTCTACCGGGAAGTTGAGTAACATGGTAGCGTTGTGTCCTACACTCTTGTAGTAGAGATCGCACAGGTCTTCAACGGTTTTTACCTTACTGTCTTCTTTCTCATGGTAGAACCAACCCGGACGGATAGAAACATCGCACTCAGCTGGTGTCCACTGGTCGCCGTCTTCCCATCCAAACTGCAACTGTTTGTAGTCTTTGAAGCCTGGATAGACGGTGTTGGATGGTATTGTAGACCAGCAGGTCTCGCCTGCAAATCCATTTTCATTTCCTACCCATCGGCATCCCGGTCCGCCATCACCGAAAGAGTGGCATTGGGTTGTAAACTGTCAACAATTTCGAAAATCCTAGGAAAATTGTAGTAGTTCCTTCTGTCGATGGTTCTGCTTTCTTCGGCACCTCCGTACCAGCCGTCTCCTCCGTTGGCTCCGTCAAACCATACTTCGAAAAGTTCGCCGTAGTTGCTCAGAAGTTCCTTGAGCTGGCGCTGGTAGAGCTTCAGGTAGTAGGGAGAACCATAGCTTGCCTGGTGTCTGTCCCAAGGCGAGAGGTAAACTCCGAATTTCAAACCGTATTTCTTGCATGCTTGGGAGAGTTCTCCTACCACATCACCTTCACCATTCTTATAAGGTGTGTTGCGGATGCAGTAATCTGTGGTGCGTGTAGGCCAGAGGCAGAAGCCGTCGTGATGTTTGGCTGTAATGATGACTCCTTTCATGCCTGCAGCAACCAGGGTTCTTGCCCATTGTTCGCAATCCAGTTTCTTAGGATTGAAGGTCTTTACATCCGAATTTCCGTATCCCCATTCCTTATCATTGAAGGTGTTGAGACCGAAATGGATAAAAGCATAGGTTTCCAGTTTCTGCCATGCCACCTGCTTGGCGGTTGGCACAGGTTGGATGGGGTCTACCTGGCTGTTGTTGCGCTGGGCGGCAGCTGTTATGGTTGCCAGCCCCAGACATAGTGCAAAAAGAAGAGACTTCTTCATACTTAAAATAGGTTTTGTATTGGTTGTTTAAATTCCTTATTTGTCGATGTTCTCATTTAGAAGCCGGTATCTTGCCATCAGACAGGCTCCCGTGATTCCTGCAAGACCTTTCAGACTTGAGGTAACGATTTTAGAATCCTCATTCATGATGTTGAGAGAGAATTTCTTGATACCCATCTTTACTGGTAGTGTGAGGTAGTCGCCTGTAACCGACATTTCTCCTCCGATGACCAGCATTTCTGGGTTGAAGATGTTGATGACTCCTGCCAGCTGTTTGCCAAGTTCATCTGCTATGCGCTGCAGTGTGGCAAGGCTCAGTACATCTTCCTTTGCTATGGCGTCCAGAATATCCTGGAGTGATAGGTCTTCATTCTTTTTCAGAACTCTTTCAGAGAGGATGGAAGTCTTTCCTTCCTTTATCTTCTCGGTGAGTTTCCTTTTGAGTGCTCTGCCCGAAACTTCTGTTTCTATGCAACCAATCTTGCCGCAGTGCAGATGATGTTGTTGTTGTAGGCAGTCATGTGACCGAATTCGCCAGAATATCCCGACTTGCCGTAATAGAGTTTGCCGTCGATGATGATTCCGATTCCGATGCCCCAGCATACGTTCACGAAGATGGCGTCTTTCAGGCCTTTGCACTGTCCCTTAATCAACTCAGCGAAAGCCATGCTCCGGGTATCGTTCTCGATACATACAGGTAGCTGTATGAGCTGGGTCAACTTGTCGGCCAATGATTCTTTCAGGAAGGTGAACATGTTGTAGGCATTTCCCTGTACAGGATTCACGCGCTCAGCCACGTTCACGCAAACTTGAAGTATTTCTTCTCTTGAAACAGGAAGGCTTTCGATAAACTCATTGATGATTCTGCTTATCTCTTCCAGGTTTTCAGGAGAGTTCTCATATACGTAAGGCACTCTTGTTTTTCGGTAATCAGATTGCCTGCGAAGTCGCTTGCTGCAAGTGCCAGGCAGTTCATCTCAGGATTGACGCCGATGAAGTAGCCTGCTGTTGGAACGAGGTCGTAAACCATCGGGATGCGTCCCGAAGAATTGTCTTTCTTTCCAATCTCTCTGGCGAGTCCTTCTTTTATCAACTCGTTGAGGGCACTTGTTGTTGTCGGTAAGCTAACTCCGATAGCCTTCGACATCTCTGGGATGGTGGAGGCTCCGTGAGAGATAAACTGCTCCAGGAGCTTGCCCTGAACTGAGGGCTTTTTGTTTATCTTTCTAAGATATTTTATTAAGTCAGCTTTCATAACTAATATTTTTTTAGTTGCAAAGATAAGGTTTTTCTGTATTGGTGCAATATTTTTGCTGTTAATAAAACTTAAATGACGAAAAATAGTATACTTTTCGTCGTTTTCGAACATTCTGTTTCATCCTATACCTTATTATATATAGAGAGGTTGGATACGTAAGTGCACAAAAGGGGGTTACACTTAATCGGCATCAGAAGCGAGCGAAGTGCAGGTATTTCGGCCATAAGAAGGCTCAAAGTATAAAAATGTTTCTGTTTTAGAAATATTAACGCTATTTTCATTGTAGTGTTTTATAAAACTAGTAACTTTGCAAAATAAAATATTTTAGTAACGAACTGAGCGTTAATAAAGAATTTAATAAATAAAAGTTTGTATCGCTCCTCGTTATTTTTCGATTTTAACCTATTAATTAAAAGAAGTATGGAATACGATGTAAAGTCTTTAGTGATTGGCTTGGATTTGGGTGGAACCAATTCCGTTTTCGGCATCGTTGATGGGGACGGAGAAATAATAGCTACAACCTCAATCAAGACCCAGACATTCCAACGCGTAGAACAATACGTAGAGGAGTCGGTAAAAGCTGTGATGCAGATAGTAGAACAGGTAGGTGGTATGGAGAAAATTCGTGCCATGGGCATCGGTGCGCCTTGTGGTAACTATTACAAGGGGACCATTGAAAATGCAGCAAACCTGGTATGGGCTAAGGGTATTGTACCGCTGGCTGACATGTTTGCAGAGAAACTGGGCATTCCGGTTGCTATTACCAATGATGCAAATGCGGCTGCTATGGGAGAAATGAAATATGGTGCTGCGGTTGGTATGAAAAACTTCGTAGAACTCACTCTCGGAACAGGCGTAGGATCGGGTATAGTGGCTAACGGACAGCTGATTTATGGTTGCGACGGTTTTGCCGGTGAGTTGGGACACATGGTAGTGGATCCTGACGGTAGACCATGCGGCTGTGGCAGAAAGGGCTGTCTGGAAACCTACTGTTCGGCTACAGGCGTGGTCCGTACTACCTTGGCCATGCTCGAAGCATCAACTGGGGCAACTGAGCTGAGAAATATTCCAAGGGAAGAAATTACATCTTATGCAGTTTATAAGGCAGCCATGGCAGGAGATACACTGGCACGGGAAGTGTTCAGACAAACCGGTACAAGAATTGGCAAGGCCTGTGCAGAGATAGCTACCTTTCTGAGCCCGGAGGCTTTTATCTTCTTCGGAGGATTGGCACAGGCTGGCGATCTGCTCTTCCGTCCTATTGAAGAAGCATATAACGAGCATGTGCTCTCATTATATAAAGGTAAGGCTAAGTTTCTGATGAGCGGACTGGATGGTGCCAAGGCTGCTATCCTGGGTGCTGCAGCAATGGCATCTGAACTCTAATCCGTCATTAAAAAAAAAATATAACCTATTTAAATATAGATAAAGATATGAGACTCAATCTTAGTTCGCAAATCGTACTCAATAAAGTACCTGTAGAGTTCTACAAGCCAAAGACGACTGTAGAATACTCTGAAATCTCCAGAATGGAGAAGATTCATACAGATATCTTTGCCTCTATGGCAGAAGGTGCCAGTCATGTAGCTGATAAAATAGAAGCTGGTATCAAGGCGGCACAGCAGGAAGGCAAATTCTATGTGATGGCGCTGGGTGCCGGTTCTTCTCTCTATTCTGTATACGATGAACTCGTTCGCCGTTACAACGAGAAGACCCTGAGCTTCCGCAATGTTGTTGTATTCAATGCATACGAATATTATCCGCTCCAGAAGGACAGTTCTCTCCGTACCATCAACCAGTTGAAGGATCGTTTCCTCAATCATGTGGATGTGGCTGAGCAGAACATCTTTACACTGGATGGTTTTGTGGCACAGGATGCCGTACAGGACAGTTGCCGTCTTTATGAGCAGCGTATCAAGACCTTTGGCGGTCTCGATGTAGCTCTCATAGGTATAGGCCGTTCGGGTAATATTGCTGCCAACGAGCCAGGTTCGGGCATCCAGTCGATGACACGTATCATCCTCATCGGCAATACCTCTCGCGAAGAGATGGAGAACAGTGAACAGACCAAGGAAACCATTCCTCCATGTTCGCTCACCATGGGTATCGCTACCTTACTCTCAGCCAAGAGCATCTATCTGACAGCCTGGGGCGAAGAGAAGGCAGAGATTATGCAGAAGGTGGTGGAGAACTCTATCACAGATACCCTGCCGGCATCATTCCTTCAGACTCATCCGAATGCTCATGTTGTCATCGACCTGGGTGCAGCTCACCATCTGACGCGTATCGAGCATCCATGGCTCGTAACTTCATGCCAGTGGAGTGATAAACTGGTGCGTTCGGCACTGGTATGGCTCTGTCAGAAACTCGGTAAGCCTATCCTGAAGTTGACCAATAAGGATTATAATGAGAACGGACTGAGTGAACTTCTGGCTCTCTATGGCTCTGCCTATAATGCCAATATCAAGATTTTCAATGATTTGCAGCATACCATTACCGGATGGCCAGGTGGTAAGCCGAATGCCGATGATACCTATCGCCCAGAGCGTGCAACTCCATTCCCTAAGAAGGTTATCGTATTCTCTCCACACCCAGACGATGATGTTATCTCTATGGGAGGAACTATCCGTCGACTGGTACAGCAGAACCACGATGTGCATGTAGCTTACGAAACATCAGGAAACATTGCTGTGGGTGATGAGGAAGTAACAAGATTCATGCACTTTATCAATGGTTTCAACCAGCTTTTTGCAGACTCAAAAGACAGTATCATCTCTAATAAATATAAGGAAATCAAGACCTTCTTTGCCAAGAAAAAGGAGAGTGACTTCGATACGAGAGATATCCTGACCATCAAGGGACTGATCCGCCGTGGTGAGGCTCGTACCGCTTGTACTTATAATGAAATTCCGCTTGACCATGTCCACTTCCTCGACCTGCCATTCTATGAGAGCGGCAAGATAGAAAAGTTGCCAATGACCGAGAAGGATGTAGAGATAGTGAGAGCTCTGTTGCAGAAGGTGCAGCCGCATCAGATTTATGTAGCCGGCGATCTTGCTGACCCTCACGGAACCCACAAGAAGTGTACCGATGCCGTTCTGGCAGCTATCGACGAAGAGAAGAAAGCGGGTGCAGAATGGTTGAAGGACTGTCGCATCTGGATGTATCGTGGTGCCTGGGCAGAATGGGAGATTGAGAATATCGAAATGTGTGTACCATTGAGCCCTGAGGAGTTGGCGGGCAAAACGTAACTCTAATTCTCAAGCATCAGTCGCAGATGGAGAGTGCTCCTTCTTGGGTAATGATGAGCGCCTGTTCTGGCAGAGAGCCGAAGACCGTAACCGTGCTACTGCATCGCTCTACGACCAGTTGGGTCTGGCATGCTATGAGGCCATGGAGGCTTTCGTGGAGTACAAACCATTGTAATACCTTATTAATATATTTAAATCATGGCAAAGTTCAATCGTTTATTAGGCTCGTTTGTAGCCTGTGCGGCGATGCTGGGTGGTATCTCTACTCCGGCATCTGCTGCCGATATTAATATTATCCCGATACCGGTGAAGACTCAGGTACAGAAAGGGGAGTTCGTATTGCCACAGAAGGTGGTAATCGCTTACCAGACGGCTGAAGGCAGAAATATCGCCCAGTACATGGCAGACAAACTGAAGGCTTCTACAGGTTATGAGGTAACGGTAGGTGGAAAGAAGGGGAATATCTCTATACAGATTTCTCCTTCGCTGAAAATTGCCGAGGAAGGTTATCGCCTTACCGTAACCGCCAAGGGGGTTGTTATCAAGGCGAAGACCGCCAAGGGCGCCTTCTACGGTATGCAGAGTTTCATGCAGTTACTCCCTGCCCAGATAGAGAGCGCAACCCGGGTGGATGGAGTGAAATGGGTAGCACAATGCTGTGATATCCAAGATGCTCCACGCTTCGGCTACCGTGGATTCCATCTCGATCCATGCCGCCATTTCATTTCTGTCGAGAATGTGAAGAAGCAACTGGACCTGATGTCTATGTTCAAGGTGAACACCATGCACTTCCATCTGACGGAAGACCAGGGCTGGCGTATCGAAATCAAGAAATATCCTAAACTTACTTCTGTGGGCAGTATCCGTACCGAGGGCGATGGCTCTTTTTATGGCGGTTTCTATACCCAGGAGCAGATTAAGGAAATAGTGGATTATGCTGCCAAGCGCTATATTACCGTGATTCCGGAAATCGACCTTCCTGGTCACATGATGGCAGCTATCTCTGCTTATCCTTATCTTTCATGCAAAGGTGAGCAGTGGTCGTTGAGAACAGTTTGGGGTGTAGAGGATATCGTGATGTGCCCGGGCAAGGAAGATATGTTCCGCTTCCTGGATGACATCTTTAGTGAGATTGTTCCTCTCTTCCCAGGTAAGTACTTCCATATCGGTGGCGACGAGTGTCCGAAGACCAGTTGGAAAAACTGCCCTGCCTGTCAGAAGCGTATTCAGACAGAGGGCTTGCAGGCTGAAGGAAAGCATTCGGCTGAGGAAAGACTGCAGAGCTACGTTATCAAGCGCATAGAGAAAATGCTGGAGAAGCGTGGCAGAAAGATTATCGGATGGGACGAGATTCTGGAAGGCGGATTGAGTGAGAATGCTACCGTGATGTCATGGCGTGGAACGGAAGGAGGTATCGAGGCTGCCATGCAGAAGCATGATGTCATCATGACGCCGGGCAGCGACGGTATGTATCTCGACTGGTATCAGGGCGACAGCAAGGTGGAGCCTGTAACCATTCCTAGTCCTCCTAGATATCTGGCTTCTACCTATAATTATAATCCGGTACCTGATACCATCAAGGCATTAGGACTGGCTCATCATATCCTGGGCGTTCAGTGTAACAACTGGTCGGAATATATGTATTCCAATGCAAGATGGAGTATATGATGTATCCTCGTGCCATTGCTCTCTCTGAGATTGCATGGTCGCCAGTGAGCAGGAAAAACTTCAAGGATTTCTGCCGCCGACTGGATGCAAACTGTGTTCGTCTGGACGAGCGCCATATCCGTTATCATATCCCATTGCCTGAGCAGCCTTTCGGTTCTTGCGATAAGGTTGTCATTACTGGGGATACTGCGGTAACCTTTACCACCTCGCGTCCTATGAAGATGGTTTATACATTGGATGGAAGTACACCAACTCCTTCTTCTTCGGCTTATGCAGAGCCTATCAGGGTGAGTGGAAACACCATTATCAAGATAGCAACCATATTGCCTTCAGGCAAGATGAGCCGTATCAGAACCATTGATGTTGAGAAGCAGACTTATGCTCCTGCTGTTAAGGTGGAGGACGCAAAACCTGGGTTGCAGATGAAGCGCATTAAGGGCAACTATCTGAAGGTTGACCAGCTGGAATGGGCTGATGCTGCCTGGGAGTGTGCAAACATCGAGGGCTTGGAGCAGATGAAGATTCAGCAGAAGGATGATGCTGCTACCTTGCGCGGTGCCAATAATTATGCTGCCATCGCTGAGGGCTACATCAATATTCCGGAGGATGGTGTCTATTATCTCTCTTCCCGTCTGGAGCAGGTTTGGATTGATAACAAACTCATGATCAGCAACGAGGGGGATGTGAAGGCTGGTACCAATCATGATACTTCTGTAGCATTGGCTAAGGGATTGCATCCTTTCAAGGTGGTTTTCCTCAGCAATATCGTTGGCGGCTGGCCTCATGGTGGAGCAGTCTCGGCATTGAAATGCGCAAGGACAGCGAACAGAAGTTTACACCTGTAGATAACTCTATGTTTTTCAGAAAATAATAAAACAGATATGAGCATCAGAAATATAGCAAATGTATCGCTTTGCCTCGCCTTGCTGTCTGTCGGCAATGGTGTGGCGGCTCAGAACGAGTCGCGCTGGCATAATGTGGATATCAACCAGCAGAACCGCGAACCTCGCCGTGCTGCTTTCTTCGCATACGAGACCCTTGACAAAGCACAGAGTTTTGACAAGAAGAAGTCGGCCAACTATCTTTCGATGGAAGGCATGTGGAAGTTTAACTTCGTGAAGGATCATAACAAGCGTCCAGCCAACTTCTTTGCAGCCAACTATGACGATTCGGAGTGGAAGGATTTCCCTGTACCGGGGCTGTTCGAACTGAACGGTTATGGAGATGCTACTTATAAGAATGTCGGTTATGCCTGGGCTACCCAGTTTGACCCAAATCCTCCTTATATCAGCGAACTCAACAACTATACGGGTTCTTATCGTCGTACCTTCGAACTTCCTAAGGACTGGAAGGGCAAGGATGTCTATTTCCATGTAGGTTCGGCTACCAGCAACCTGACCCTTTGGGTAAACGGCAAGTATGTGGGATATAGTGAAGACAGCAAGGTGGCTGCCGAGTTTAATATCTCCAAGTATCTGAAGCCGGGCAAGAACCTGATAGCTATGCAGGTGATGCGCTGGTGCGATGGTTCTTATTTCGAGGATCAGGACTTCTGGCGCTTTTACTGGTATAGCCCGTGAGGTTTATCTCTATGCACGTCCGAAACTTCATGCTGCCGATATCCGTCTTGATGCCGGTTTGATGAATAATTATAGGGATGGTATCCTGAACTATCAGATAGCGCTGAAGGGCGGCAAGACTGATGTGACTGTAGCCTTGTGTGATAAGGATGGCAAGCAAATAGCATCGGCTACCGGAGCTCAGGGTGTAATCAAAGTACCGAAGGTGAAGGCTTGGACTGCTGAGACACCTTATTTATATAAGGTATACATCTCTCTGAAGAATAAGCAGGGGGTAGCGGAGGTGATTCCGCAGAAGGTGGGCTTCCGCAATGTGGAAATCAAGAACGCCCAGTTGCTGGTGAACGGCAAGCCTGTACTGATTAAGGGTGCCAACCGGCATGAGATAGATCCGGATGGTGGATATGTGGTAAGTGTAGAGCGCATGATTCAGGATATCAGAATCATGAAACAGTTGAACATCAATGCGGTTCGTACCTGCCATTATCCTGACGATCCTCGCTGGTATGAACTCTGTGATGAATACGGACTGTATCTTACTGCTGAGGCTAACCTCGAATCTCATGGTATGGGATATGAGGAAAAATCACTCGCTAAGTTCCCTGAGTATCTCCAGACTCACATCGAGCGCAATGAAGGTAATGTGAAAAGTTTTATCAATCACCCTTCTATCATCGTATGGAGTTTGGGTAATGAGTGTGGTTACGGCATCAACTTCGAAAAGACCTATGACTGGGTGAAAGCGCTCGACAAGACCGTCCTGTTCAGTATGAGCGTGGCGGTTATGACAGCAAGACTGATATTTACTGTCCGATGTATATCGACTACGAGGAGAGTGAGAAATATTGCAAGAGTGATGGTGTAAAACCATACATCCAGTGCGAATATGCTCATGCTATGGGTAATTCGGAAGGTGGTTTCAAGGAATATTGGGACCTCATCCGTAAGTATCCTAAGTATCAGGGTGGCTATATCTGGGACTCGTAGATCAGGGCATTCGTGACAAGAGTCCTGTCACCGGTAAGGAAATCTTTACTTATGGTGGAGATTACGGCCGCTATCCGGCAAGTGACTATAACTTCAACTGTAATGGTATCATTGCTCCAGACCGCCGTCTGAATCCTCATGCTTACGAGATTCAGTACTATCATCAGAATGTATGGATTAAGGACCTGGATGCTGTGAATGGTGCTTTCAAGGTTTACAACGAGAACTTCTTCAAGAATATCGATGACTTGAACCTGACAGCTACGGTTTATGCCAATGGTGTGAAACTGGCTACAGTTGAGATTCCTGAAACAAAGGGTATTGCTCCTCAGGCTACCAAACTGATCAAGAGTGATGAACTGAAGTATGCGGTGGCTGAGGCTGAATCGAAGCATGCAAAGGAGGAGATTGTTCTTAACTTTGCTTTTGCAAGCGATGGCACACAGCCGCTGGTAGACAAGGGCCAGGTGATGGCTCGCCAGCAGTTTATCATCAGCGATTATCAGTTTGCCAAACCGGCGGTTCCTGCTGTTGCTGCTGCGCCAACCAAGAAGGGTAAGGTGCAGCGGACAAGCAGTATGGAGGTGGAGGAAACCAACTCTTATGTGAAGGTCAGCGCACAGAGAATGTCTGTTACCATAGGCAAGAAGACGGGTATGATAGATTATCTCGATGTAGATGGTGAACCGATGTTGAAGTTCCGTGAGAGTATGACTCCGGAATTCTGGCGTGCTCCTACCGATAATGACTATGGAGCATCTCTGCAGAAGGAGATGAGAGTATGGAAGAACCCGCAGATGACTCTGAAGTCTTTCGACAAAAATGTGAGTAAGGACAATGTGGTGCTGACAGCTCTCTTCGATATGCCGGAAGTGAAAGCTCTGCTGATGCTCCGCTATGACATCAGTGCTGCGGGCGAGGTGAATGTTACCCAGAAGATGACTACCGACAAGGAGGTTCAGGTTGCCGATCTGTTCAGATTCGGTCTGCAGTTGCAGATGCCTGCTACTTTCTCTAAGCTCGAGTATTATGGTAGAGGTCCTGAAGAGAACTACGTAGATCGTCATTCTTCTGCTTTTATCGGCAAGTACGAGTCTGACGTGAAGGATGAATATTATCCATATATCCGTCCGCAGGAGAGTGGTAACCATACCGATATCCGCTATTTCTCTATCTTTAATCCAACCACCGGCAAGGGGATTACCTTCGAGGGGTATGAACCTATGGAGTGCAGTGCCATCCCTTATCTGGTAGAGGATTTGGATTCTGGTATCGAGAAGACGCATGCATGGGGACAACACAGTGGTGATCTGGTGGATAAGGGACTCGTGCAGTTGCATATCCAGAAATGCCAGTATCCTTTGGGCTGCATCGACAGTTGGATGACCAAGCCTATGGAGAAGTATCGTCTCCATTATGCTGATCGTGAATTTACATTCAAAATAAAGGCAAAATAAAATTTCCGTTATAAAACTCAGATATATGCGGAAATACGGGTATAAGATTAAGTTTAAATAATAAAGTGACCCTAGTTTTAGGGTTGAAAGTTTGTTTTTAGGTTTGCCGCTTGAGGGGTCTTTGGGGCCTTTCAAGCGGCTTTTTTATTGCTTGTTTCAAAATGAAACGAATAATGCGTAATTTGCTTTCATTTTGCTCTGTATTTTAAAAAGAACTGTGCAAAATAATAACTAAACAAAAATATTAACATCAAAAAGTAAGCAATATAGTGAAATGTTAAGCAAAATGTAGTACCTTTGCACCAGAAAATAAACAAAATGTAAATTAATTAATAGGAGAGATTAACATGAAAAAGATTGAAGCAATCATCCGTAAGACTAAGTTTGAGGATGTAAAGGAAGCATTGCTTGCCGCCGACATCGAGTGGTTCTCTTACTACGATGTAAGAGGAGAGGGCAAGATGAGACAGGCTCGAATCTACCGTGGTGTCATGTATGATACCAGCAGTATCGAGCGAGTGTTGCTGAATGTTGTCGTGCGCGACAAGAACGTAGAGAAAACGATTAATGCCATCCAGGAGGCTGCCCGTACAGGCGAGATAGGTGATGGTCGAATCTTTGTAATTCCTGTCGAGGATACCGTAAGAATCCGTACAGGTGAAAGAGGCGACATCGCTCTCTATAATGCTGAGCAGGAGAAATAGTGATTAGTGTTTTATGTTTAGTGCTTAATGTTTACTTAGAGGGGTAGCATAAGCACGGCTTTGATGGCTAACATTAAACGGTTTTCTTAAAAATTTTATGAATCTTGTGTAGTGAGGGCGCATGCCAA
>ENA-OPYW01000082-OPYW01000082.1-human-gut-metagenome-genome-assembly--contig:-NODE-82-length-12371-cov-1.532424_pt1 | contig 12371 bp, 15 predicted proteins | sample MGYA00242473_ERZ504483 | MGnify/ENA primary metagenome ERZ504483 (study PRJEB26092, sample SAMD00036221) | human gut metagenome | host: Homo sapiens | study: EMG produced TPA metagenomics assembly of...
CTTAAACTAGCTTGATGTTTTGCTCCCTGGTTTGCTCCTTCATCAACGAAATCGACTTTTGTGACTTCTAAGTTTTTTAATTTCTTAGCCAACCTTCCTACCTCCTTCCATGGATTTTTTATAATACAAAAGACAGCTTTCGCTGCCTTCCGATTATCACTTTTCATCATCGTCACGGTTTCTTCCGCTTATCGCACATAATGCCATTACGGTACCGCCGATGATTGCTCCGAAAGATACCAGAGCAAAATCAATCAATATTCTCATTGTCTTCCACCTTAACTCTCTCGCTTCTCCTTCGATGGAAAACATCGGATATGTTCCGTTTTTAACTTTTTCCCAAACATCATCGTCTGTAACGAAGAAACCAATCCACCAGCCGACAGGCAATGTTCCTTCCGGAATCCCCATGGCTTTCATCTTCTCTTCGGTAAAGACAACGCTTTCAACCAGAACGGCACAATCTCCTCGCTCATGCATCTCTCCACCTTCACGGTAAAGCCGTACAAATTTGTATGCTGCATTTTCCAGTTCTTCCGGATCAATCATATCCTGCTGCCAGTCTACGAGCTGTTCTCCCGATTCATCAATGGAGATATTCGCCCATCCGAATGCAAGCCGCTTTTCATCCTCGGATTTCTGGATTTTGAATTTTCCTTTCAACACAGACGTTCCTTTATCTGTGCTGTTATCCACATTTTCAGTGGTTTTATCCCTGGACTTGTGGATTCCAAGGATTTCATATACTGTTTTCATTGCTTATCCTCCCTGACTTCAACATATTTCAGCACACACCGGCATCTCGGATGTGCCGGAGGAACCTGTACCATTCCACATTTTCCAACATCAAACGGTTCATCCAGTTCCTTGCTGACGCCTTCCACAGCCTCACAATACTTACACACGCTCTCCTGCCTTGCTGTAACCCAAACCTTTCGAACATGGCCTATGTATCCTTTCTTTTGAGCCTGCTTGATACCAAAATGAGCTCCCTGGTTATATGCCTCTGCCAGTTCATCCAATGCAATCGTCTTTGCCCGGTATCGGTGCTGCTTTTCAGCATACTTGAGAGCTTTATCCCTTGCCCTGCGGACAATGGTTTCCTGCTTCATTTTCGGATGTTCTTTCCTCAACTGCGCCTTGATATTGTTGTAATATCTTAGGTTTGCCTCTGCCTGCCGGCTATTCAAACCAATACACGGTCTGATAACACGGGAAAGTTCATCCGGTGACAGTTCTTCCCGGACAGCCTTTGCAGTGAGGCGTCTGATTGCCTTTTTCTGCTCCTGAACGGAATTTGTAACAAAATCAGCTCCTCGCTGTTCAATCCATTTCCTGATTCCTTCATCAGAAGGATCAAATTCAAAATCGGAATTCTTCAGGCTATCAAGTATCATGTTCCCGATCTGGCCAACGATGATAGCTTCTTCCCAAAGCGGAGCCAGCTTTTCCTCGACAAGAATCGAATAATCTTTTGACCAATTCTCAAGGTCCTCTTTGCTCACATCTCCGTCCTCAATCATCTTCCGGATCTCCTTATAGGTAATCGAAGCCGCCTGATCCGCCCAGAACTTTGTCAGTATCGATATTGGAACAGCCTCCGTATCTGTGATATACCTTTCAAGCATGTTCAGCAGTCGAAGGTTTCCGGGAGAACGGCGTTTTTTCTTCCCTATCGGAGCAGGTGATTTAAACAAAAAAGCCATATTCCCACCTTACCTTCCAAGCCTTTTCTTTGCTTCGGAAGCTTTCTTCTCATCCTCCGCCTCGTCTTCCGGCTCTTCCACATCATCCTCTGGAGGTTCGTTCTTGTTCTGCTGCTTTGTCCTTTCAGGGTTCTCCTCCCTTGAATCCGCTGTCCTCTCAGGAAGATGTCCGATCTCTCGAACATAATCTTCAAGTCCATCATCAGGAATAAGAACACCGATTCCTGTCATATCCTTAATGAACTGTCCTGCCTCTTTGACATTTACATCTTCAATGTCTCCGTGAGTCATCTTTGGATAATCTGAAATCCCATTGAAATGATCTCCGTTTATATCAATCAGTGCCGGAATGCCCTGATTATTGAATGTTTCGCAGATTACATCGAGGAAAGAACTGATTGCAACTGAAAAAAGCTCCGTTTTATCAGAGCTCAATGCAAAACTTCCTACTTTTTGATGTCCGAGCATGATAAAGTCCGCCAATACTGTCATGGCGATCTTTGTATCATACCTGTTGATAATTGCGTTCGTATCAAACTGCCTTGCTCCACCGGTGCTTACCAGCTCAAATTCAAATCCATGCGGAAGAACTAAGCCTTCGTACTCATCACGACGAATGGATTTTACCATTCCCATGAGAGCTGCATTGATTTTTACCATGTCCTCGTCTTTCTCATCCCAAATATCAGTTCCATCCGGAGCATGGAATACCGGGAGTCCGGCAAGGTCTCTTTCGATGCCGATTGCCTCGATTTCCTGAATTCTTCTTTTGAAGTACCAGGAACGGTACGCATTTCTCAGTATGCTTCTTCCCTCCGGGTTATCCTTTGCACTCTCAGTTCTGAAGAGCATTGCCTTTCTGATTGGAATTGTAATCGTTCCAAAGTCCGGCGGTGGCTGCTGCGTCATGCCGATCAGGTTATCGTGCTCATCAAATTCCCATTGGTAAAGCGTATCCTGGGAACGTATCGGCAACTTCTGCCAGCCAATCAGACCGTCAGAATACTTACTGTTCGTCTTCCTGTTCCTGCTTTTTCCCATTCGTCGCTTATACACAATTTCGTGAAAGCTCCAACCATAAGTCAGGAATGATAAGATCTCCGAAATGGTATCTGTCCATGTGGTACTCATATCATTCATGCAGCTTTCCACAAACTCTGCCGCCTCACGGTCTATCGCCGTATCACCTCCGGGCTCAATGTTCCATTTGGTATGACGGATGAGCATTTTAATAGCAAAAAGGATGGCGCCGACTGTATCATCATTGTCCGCCATCTCGCGATACGTCTTTATGCCTTTTATGCCCTGCAGTTCCCGAAGAAATTCCTCATAGAAAACTCCACCATACCGCTTCTGGCCTATACGACCAATCTCTGCCATGGGTTTTCCCTCCTTTCACTATCTTTTTTTGGTCTTTTCAACCTTTTCATCAATTGATATTTCCGGTTTCTTAAAGTTCTTGTTGATATAATCGATCAGAACTTTGCTTGCCGGATTCTGTTTCTGGATACCATCTGCCAGATTTCTGAGGCTTACCACGATCAATGCGGCGTCATCTGCCGGATAACCGTTCAGAGCTTCAAGAATCTGATTGGAATAATGATCCAGACCTTTGATTATTGTCTGCTGAGCTCCCGGTGTATCGCCATTCTGAATCTGACGATTCCCTTTTGTGACAAATCCTTCTCTTTTTCTAAAGATACCCATTCAAACAACCTCCTATCTGTTTTTCCAGTAGCTGCTCTTTCCAAGGCCAGCGGTATTCGCCTGATTCGGAGCACTTCCGGTGTACTTCTTGATTTTTCCTAAGTAAACAGAAAGTGCCGCAGCATCTCCACGGTCCGGGGAATCCAACCCCCTCTTTTTCATTTCCTTTTTGCTCTCAAGCTCCAGCTTTCCATTGCTGGCAAGGAAATATTTTCGTGAAGAAAGCTGTGCAAATGTCTCTGAATCCTCTTCAATCTCAATCTCCTGGTTCTCCATGAGGTCCTTTAGTACAGCCCACATATGGGTTGTCAGGTTGTTGTAATGCTCCGCTGCATTCTTTCCCGGCTTTTGTATCAGTTTCATCTTCTCAGCGGCATTTATAGGCACCACATACAGCCTGTTCAGTTTATCTTCCCGTTTTACTTCCCTAAGTCGGTCAGTTACTCCACCTCCAAGACCGGTATCATCAATATTGACGTATATCCTCCCGTGGTAGTCCGGGAATTCTTTGATTGCTTTCTTATACTGCCTGACAATATCTCCGACCGTTCTCATCAGATCTTGACCTCTTCGCTTTGCTACGATTTTCAATTTTCCTCTGGCATTGCGGTAGATAATCGTTTCATCATCTCCGAAACGTGCCACATCGACACCGAAAATGATATATGGCAGTAAATTTCCATCATCCAGTTCAAACAGCCTGCTGCCACACTGCTCTATGATAGATAATGCGATAAAAACATCGTCCTCCTGATTCGGGAATTCTCCCCGCACACGGACACGGACCACATTGGATTCCCACCCGTATTTCTTTATCAGAGATTCAATGTTCTCTTTGTTTGTTCTCTTGCTGTCTGCAGATGATACAGTATGGCACTTATAAAGTGCCCTGTCTCGTGTGTGGCTGTCATAGAATGTTCCGGTTGTCTTCGTCGGGTTTCCACACATGAGTAGCTTATTGTTTTCTCCTGATAAGGTACCAAGAATAGCCTCCATAATCGGATCGGCGACACCAGACGCCTCATCCACGATAAAAAGCATATTATCTTCATGGAAACCTTGCATATTCTCTGGCTTTGTAGCAGTCCTAGCAACGCCAAACCAACGCTTTTCATTTCCGACCATATAAACATAGGTCTTGGTCCATTTGAGTATCTGAGAGAGCAACGGAGACTTGCTCATCCACTTCGAGATCTCAGACCAAAGAACATCGTGCAACTGCTGTTTTGTAGGAGCTGTCGCTACGATACGAGGATACGGAAAGCAGGTGATAAACCATAGGAACACAGCAGCCTCTAAACCGGTCTTACCAACACCCTGGCCAGATTTGATACTGACCTTCGGATTGTGTGCCAAGTCCATTGCCGCCTCTGCCTGCCATTCATCAGGTTCAAACTGCAATACTTCCCGGAAATAAATGACAGGATTATCTCTCCATATCGGTATGCTTTCATCAAGGAAGTCCGACAACCAGTCCATATTACTGTCCATTCTGTTCCCTCCTTGACTTTATGACGCTATCAGCCCAGACACGAACCAATTCGTTCCCTTTGCTTTCTCCTGCTGCCTTTTCTTTCTCAAGCCTGAGTTTTGCCAGAGCGTCAACGGCTTTCGTTTTACAGCTCTGTACGGAGGTCAGCTCTTTTTCAAGCCTTGCCACAAGATCTGCTGTCGATGCGGTAGAAGTCTGCAAGTCATAAGATTCTCCCGGAAGACGTTCATTCTTCATTACCTTTTCCTGGATTCTATCCTCATACAGTTCTTTTTCCTCATCGTCTTTGAAGATTCGTTTTTTCTCAAATCTTATCGCTCCGGCAACATACACACCGCCTTTTGAGTCCCGGTACTTATTGATTGCTTTCATAAGCCGGCGTTCCCGTACTGTGTAAAGAGCGATCTGATTTATCAGGATTTCCTCTTCATCCTGTGGCATGGATTCTATGAGCTCTCGCTCATCCTCATCCAGCGTGTCCCAATATACAGCAGAGTACCCTCCATGCTTCAGAGCGTTCTGAGTTCCTTTCGGTGCTCCATGCCCTTTTGCATTCTGTTTTCCCTTGCTGTTTTTGTTCCCAGGCTGTCCTCCTCTTTTGCGAACGCTCGCATTATCTTTTTGCGAACGCTCGCCTTGTTTTTTTTTACTGTTTCCATCCCAGTTCTGGGTGGACTTCCACCTACGGACAGTTCCTTCAGGCTTGCCAAGTTTCTTAGCAATATCAACCAGAGCCATACCGTCATGGAACATCTTTTCCGCCTCAATGCTATCTGGACTTCTTGCTCTCGGCAACGCCATCACCTCGCTTTCCGCATTTTATTCGGACACAAGGAAGGCGGTCAGAGCACTCGCCCGAACCGCCGTTCTGTGTTCTATATGTTGTATAACAGTTTTTAAAATCAGATTTTTGTAACAAATTCCGCTTTTGAAAAACCTCCAACATCCTTTGTCATCATATTGAGGAAGTCCTCTTTTGAGAAGTCTGATAACCTGAAGATCTCTTCCGGTTTCATACCAAGCTGCTTTCCGATTTCTTCTATCGTTTTTCCCTCATTCATGAGTTCTTTTACGATTTTCTTCATCGGTTCAAGCAGATGTGTACCTCTTGCCCTGTTATGAGTAACGGTACCGTAAATATCCTCCGAATGCTCCTTGTGATCAACGACAACCACCGGAACGTGACCGTCCAACATGGAAACCAGAGGTTCCTGTCCGGCTACAGTCCATCTGTGGAATCCGTCAATAATCGTAAAATCAGGGCGAACCACAATCGGAAGAGTCCAGCCATTCGTAAGAATTGACTGTGTAAGCAGTTTCAGATTTTCTTTGGATACCTTATTCGGGTTGTAGTCATTCGGTTTCAGCTTGCTTCTCGGTACCCATTGCAGGGTAGATAACGGTGCTGTCAATTTATTGTCCATGCTTTGAATCCTCCATTTTCTTCGCTTTGCTGATGTATTTACCATAAATTCTGTGATAAAGCGCCCGGAAAGTTCTCATCTTCGGATCTCCCGAGATGAGTCCCTCGTATATGTGCTTAAAGTCCTCTGCAGTAGCAATGGTTGACACCTGCATGAAGAAATTCCTGTATCGTTCTGCGATATGCCGCTTATGCGGAGTATCGAAGAACACATCCATATTTGCGAACATGGTAAGCAATTCCTTCTTGTAATCTTTGGTGTCAGAACCTTTTTCCATCTGCCGGCGGCCTTTTGTGCTCCTGCCGAACATCTCGCTGTCCCAATACAGGGCAGCCAGATAAGCATTCGGCTCTCTTCTGATGATTCGTTCCATCAGATCTTGGGTAATATTCATTTCATTTTTACCAGCGAGCGAGCTGTATCTACAGAAAAGAACTGTGAAACCCTAAGCTGCTGCTTTGAAGAACCGGACTGCCATAAATACAGATATATTTCCGGTATGTCAACATGTTCCCGTTTCAGGAACAGCCAGACATCATTATTTGTCCAGTCATATATCGGAAATACCTGCCTTTTGTTCGTCATGGTTCTTCCGGCTTTTGTCATTGAGGCGATATTCTGTAATCGCTGCAATGATTCCGCCGTTCTTATTCCTACGAGAGTTATTCCGGAAGTGCATACCCTCGGAAGAAAGTCCTGGTACGCATCCACTCTCGGCTTCAACAGCTTATGGTTCCTAATCGAAAATGGAGGTGGCTGTCTTACCCACACATCCTGTTTTGTTGAGTCCCAGCATATAAACGTCTCATCATTTGATAAGGCGTTGAAACAGTTGAAATGTTTTACTTCTACGCAGTACCATTCAAATTTGGCTCCCATCATCATAAAGATCCGGCGCCACTTCTTCGTCATATCTTCCATGCAAGGGAAGATCGCCTCTTCATCAATGAACTGCACAGTCAGCTGTTTCATGTCTATCTCTCCTCGGTTTGCCAGATTTACCAGAAGCTGTGCTACACACAGGCTGTCTTTCCCGCCACTAAAAGAAAAGAATACCGGCAATCCGTTTCGGAATACGTTCTTTATTCTGATTTCGGCTGCTGTTACGACATCTATGCTGGACTCACATCGTTTTACAGCCATATCTGTTCACCGCATTTCGGGCAGATTACAAAGCGTCTGGTTTCTGCTGATTCCGGACTCTCCATCGTGGCGGACTGCCCGCCCTGCTGCGGCAAATCAGTTTGCACAATAGCTTTCCCCTCTTCTGAAGCGGATTCCTGCTCTTTCTTCTCCCGTTTTTCGTTCGCTTCTTTGATCTGCTGAATCTCCTCTTCATCCAAGGTTCCATATTCTGAAATTTTCTCAGTGACCTCATCGGCGTCTGCCACCATCTGTTTTAAGATTTCCTCATCAAATCCAGGAATATCCAAATCTCCGTTCAATTCTTCGAGGAACTCATTCAGTGTGTCAAGATTCTCAATTCCCAGGGAAAAGATCTTATTATCGGCAATCATCAGTTTTTTCTTCTGCGATTCCGTCAGGTCCTCATATTTATAGACGAGTGCCTGTTCCTCTCCCATCCGCAGTAATGTCTCATACAATCCATTTCCTGCGAGGATTGTGTTTTTCTCATCAACAACGATCGGCCGAATCTGTCCAAACATCCTCACGCTTCGCTCAAATTCTTCAAGCTGCTTTTCCGTATGGATTCTTATGTTCCGTTCCGGTCGGACAAGTTCACTGAGTTTCAATGTTAATTGTTTCATCGGTTTCTCCTCCAAAATTATTCTGAAGGAGCAATTTGTTTTACTGTCATGTTTATCGCATTTCCCGGGAGAACTGCAATTCTTCCGGTGTTTCAGCAGTTACTTACCGTTCTTTTCCAGAAACTCTCTGGCACTCGGTATCGTTTTCGCTGCATCGATAACAATCCTGCTGTCAATTTCAAATACTTCTTTCCACCCGTTTTCCACTGATCCGGTCCATTGTCTTGCCGGCCACGGGTGCGTTCCGCAGGAATACCCATTCTGCCACTCATAAATAGGCGGAACAGGTACTTTGTGATAATGGATAAATGCGAGTATCGCTTCATGGCTCCAGTCCGAAAGCGGGCTGTATCTTGTAACGCCCTTTCCATCCGTATAGATGTTTGAGCCTTTACCGACATAATTTCCATCTGCTCTCCGTCTTCCGAGGAGCAGCATATCCAAATCGTGTGTCTTGTAATACCTTGCCTGCCCCCTGTGCTGTACCATTTGGAACCATTGAGCCGCTACATTGCTTTTCTGTGGGAATAGCATATTCTGGTGTTTCAATAACCAGTCCATGTTCTGACCGGTATTGATGATTTCCAGCTTTTCCGGTTTATGGGATTCAACCCACTCCATAAACGCCGGATATTCCAGATCGCATACTGCCATAAGGCAATCGTGGATTCCTGCCATTTCGCATACCCTTTCAAGCACGAGGGAATCTTTCCCTCCGCTCCATGCAAATGCTGCTTTCTTCCCTTCTGTCTGTTCCAGAATCTCGGATACTGTCTGATCAACAAGTGTATCCAGTTCTTCTTTCTTTACCAGATCTTCAATGTGCTGCATTGCATTTATCCAGTCTTCATTTCTGATGTTCTGTTTCCTACCCAATACTTTTTCCATGAACTTTCCTCCATACGCTCATAAGCACAGCTACAAATCCCGCCAGCAGGACGGTTAATAAGCTACCTATTGTTTTATACTCCGGTATATCAAAAACAGTGCCACAGGCGAAAATAGGAAGCCCTACGGCAAAGGAAGTGATGATTCCAGCCACCACCCCGTTGCTCGTTAGCTTAACCTTTAACAGCGTGAGCATTGTCGGGAGCATCGTTGTCGCTCTCAGTGTTCCATAGAACAGGAACATATGCGTTACGGTAAGTCCCGGAATATTGGAAATTAAAATGCCGGCAATCAGCAATGCGACCATTGCCAGCTTGGAAACCCTGATTTTATCTGCATCTTTTAATTTGCCGGTAACTTTCAGGTCCGTTGTCAGTGAAGCAATCGCACACAGATTGCTGTCCACGGTGGATAACAATCCTGATATGAGCATGAACATAAACGGTACAATTACCCATGCAGGGAAAAGTGCCTGTATCAACTCAAAATTTACCATTCCTGTATCTTTCGGCATAAATCCTATGCCTGCCGCAACAAATCCAAGGATTCCCATGGAAAGCGGCACCACCGCAAACAGAACAGCTCCGAGAGAAAACGCTCTTCCGATCTTCTTATCACTGATAGAAAAAGCTCTCTGCCAAAAGCATTGATCTCCGAACGGTCCAGCAAACAGCCCTATCGCTGTAGGTAATCCGAATCCCAGGAATACCTGCAGTCCGTTCTTTGAAAGCAGATCTCCGAACTCTCCGGTAATTCCGGACAGTTGGATTGATGACATTCCCCCATTTGATTTCAACGCCCACGGAACGAATATCGCACACGCCAGAAGAAGGAAAATCATCTGGATGGCATCCGTAAGTACAGACGCCTTTATCCCGGATATTTGCGAATATGAAAAAGCGATGACTGCCAGTACAATCGTCATTACCCAAAGCGGCAATCCGGTAGCCACACTGAGTATCTTGCCCCCTGCAAGGAGCTGTACTGCAGTGGAAAGGACCGTGAGCATTGTCAGCTGGAAGAGATATACTCCTTTTACTTTCTCCGATCTGTACTTTTCATGCATATATCCGGACAATGTAATGCCATTCGGCATTTCCTTCCGGATCCGCTTTGCAAACGGTATGAAAATAAGCAGGCAGAGAATGTTCGGTACCAGAAACCAAAATAACCCCGGAACGCCATTCAAGTATGCTTTCTCAGCAGATGTGAATAACGCCGGAGCCCAAATCCATGTAGCAGCAATGCTCATCGCAGAGCTGACTGTTCCCATATTACGGTTTCCAACATAAAAGCTGTCCGAATCCTTATCCCTCTTTGCGAAAACTATAGTGGCTACAATCATAAGGACCGCATATGCCACCAACACCATGATTCCATTCATCTTTTCTCTCCTTTGTTTGATGTAAGAAGCATTTTCTTCCTTTCTTGCATCTCCTTTCCCGGAATGAATGAAAAAAGCCACCGGTTCTCTCCCGGTGGCTCATGGCTCTTGATAAGATTTTACTCCCATATCATACTCGATTTCCGTTATTAAGTCAATATTAACTTAACGGTTTCCGTTATTCCTATTTTCAAGAAGAAAACTTCAAGCCGTTAATGCCGAAAAACAGGGCAGACAGGCGCTCTTCCGCTGCCTTTATATCATCGTAGATCGTGACCTTACTCACACCGAATCTTTTTGATAATTCCGGAACACTCGTCGCCTCCTTCGTCATATACATGGCCTCCACAACCTTATACTGCCTCTTCTCTTTCTCTCCACATTTACTGCAAAATACCCGGTACACATCCAGCATTTTGTCAACATGAGCAATTATAATGCTCGTCCTTTCTGCTGATTCCTTAATGGAATTCACGATTACTCCGTCGCTGCCTTTCATGGACATGAGGTCCTCCATGACCTCTGCGGCACTTTTCTCTTCTCTCGTCTTTGAATATACCGCTTTTGAGCATGATTCCTTCAGCATTCTATAATTTCTAAGCAATAGCCTTGTGTTGTGCAGTCGGCGATCTTTTAATTCTTTCTGCTCTTTTCGGTATGCTTTCTCCATAGTCTCAGCCGCCACAGACGCCCCGGCCAGAGCTGCCTTCGCAATCATGGATTCGATTTCCTCCTTCGTCAATGCTACGAATTCAACTCTATCTTTCATATCCATGTCTTCATCCTCCAAATCTAAATATTCTCGTGAATCTTCTTGATCACGTTTTCCTTATACTCCTCTTTTTCCTGCTCTGTCATGCCAGCAGAAAACTCCGGAACACTAAGAGCCGCATCAATCGCTTCTCTGGTACCGCACTCCGGGCAGATAAGTGTTTCATTATCCGTTCTGGAAAGTGCAGGAACTCCGTCATATTCTTTTCTGCACAGCGGACACACTCTCTTATTCTGGTTTTTCTTTTCTTCCATCGAACATACCAAGCCTTTCTCCAAGCTGCAGACATCCCATGACTATCATTTCGAGGTCTCTTCCAGAAATATGACACATGGCAAAATCAAGTGTTGCTTCTCCGGATTCTGTGTCCTCTTTTATATCACACATGAAACCTTTATGTATGGTATTCTTTTCTCCATTATCATAGTGTATCACTATTTTTTCAATATTTTTTTCTTCCATTATTCAGCTTTCTCCTTCCTGTATGGACAGTATTTCCAAACACAATTAACCTCATATTGATGCTCATTATACTTTTTGTTGTTGCAAGTTCCATTTCCGCTGGAATATGCACATGTCCTGCAATATCCCTCATGAGTAGGAAACAGTATTATCTTAGCCATTGCTATTCACCTCTCCCGTATCCGGAAGATATTCCGGGAAGTCGAATATGTTCATTTGTCCGGAAATCTCGTCTTCATCTCCAACCTTGGCATTTGAATCCGGCGGTTCTCCTGTTATCTGCGACCAGCACTCAGGTCCGTACCCTCTGGCCATACTCTCCGGATCCGTCAACTTCTTACCGCATTTCTGGCATTTCGTGAACATTTTACACCTCCAGACCGTTTTTCGGACATATATGGCAATCATTATTCGCTGCTCCAAAGCATCCATTGCACCTATCCTTTCCTCAATGTTTTCCCAGCAGACACAAGTATCATCCAGATTCCTGAAATCTCCTCTGTGTTCACTATCCCCATTGCAGCATACGCCTTCAAACTCCGCATACCATTTACAGGTACAGCAGTATTTCTTTTCTTCGCTTCTTATGCAATCATCCAAAACATCCATCACTCTCCACTTTTAATATGCTTTTTTTGCCTCGCTCAAACTTGCCATTCTCCGTTTTGCCAAATCATCAAAGAAAGTCTCGTTCGCATTAGTCACTTTATAGCATGGTTCTGCTCCAAAGAATACGATATAGGAATCCGTTAGAAGCTCATGCATCA
>ENA-OPYW01000085-OPYW01000085.1-human-gut-metagenome-genome-assembly--contig:-NODE-85-length-12220-cov-1.398164_pt1 | contig 12220 bp, 10 predicted proteins | sample MGYA00242473_ERZ504483 | MGnify/ENA primary metagenome ERZ504483 (study PRJEB26092, sample SAMD00036221) | human gut metagenome | host: Homo sapiens | study: EMG produced TPA metagenomics assembly of...
CATTTACAACTCTGCTCGGAAACTGTTTCTATTGTGACAATCTTTTAATCTACATTCACAAAAAACAGCCGGAAAAAGCTTTTATGAAAGGCTTCAGACTGGTATCGGCACTTGCAATCTTTCTGGGCGCAGGAATGGAGATGTCTCTTTTGTGGGATCTTTCCGATGTACTGATGGGGGTTATGGCGCTCATTAACATTCCGGTTATCCTGATTTTATCAGGGATTGCATTTAAAGCGATCCAGGATTATGAAGTGCAGTTGAAGCAAGGAAGTAACCCGGTTTTTAAAAGTGCAGACATCGGTCTTAGACAAAAAACAGATTTCTGGAGATAAAGATTGTATGAGTTTACACTCTCCAATATATAAATAGACCTCTTGGATTTGCATTAATTAAATACTAATCCAAGAGGTGAACGGGTATTTTCTCGCAAGAGGCAGATTGGGGTTCTGCCTCTTGCGAGAAATCTTATTTCCGAACCCCAATCTTTAGTTAATTATAAAGAACCTCTTTTTTAATCAGATACTTTTTCTCCTGCTACATATTTAGCATAAACTTCTCGTTCATCCGCCAAATAAATCATTCGTTCTAAACGCTGTTCCACTTCCATCTCTTGTGGATGAATCAGTCGTTTATCGTCGAGCACTACTGCATCCATTTCGTATCCTGCTTCGAAACTTCCTACTTTACCAAAGAATTCTCCGCCTCCTTTTGTAGCCATATAAAATACTTCAGGCATAGTTAATTGGGTCAATGTTTCATCTTTCAATCTCCAACGCAACTTTGACGCCTGAACTGCATACCTCATAGCTACAAACATATTTTCAGTAGATCCAGCAGCCACATCACTTCCTAATCCTACATGCATTCCTTCTTTCAAATATTGTCTGATAGGTGCCACTCCTGATGACAGATTTGTATTAGATTCCGGACAGTGTGCGATAAACACACCATTTTCCTTCATCCTCCTGATTTCATTTTCATCTGAATGTACACAATGAGCCATAACCGTCTTGCTGTCTCTTCCAAACAGCCCAAACTGATCATATGCATCTCCATAAAATTCTGATTTTGGACATAATTCCTGTACCCATGCAATCTCTCCATAATTTTCTGAAAGATGTGACTGTACCGGAATCTGATATTTTACTTGAATATCTTTCAACTTATGCATAAGTTCATCTGTACAACTCGGTATAAATCGAGGAGTCAAAATCGGTCTTGTATGTTGATACTGTTTCTTTTGTACTTCTTCAAGCCAAGAGATTGTTTCATTTACACTTTCTTCTGTTTCTTCTCTCAGATAATCCGGTGAATTGCGATCCATATTCACCTTACCAACCATCGTAGCAAGTCCTGCTTTTTCAAGCATATCCATCAAATAAAATAGTTGATTCTTTATGAATCGTTGCAAATATACATGCTCTGGTTGTTGCACTTTTTTTTCAGATTATCTACAAACATCTGATAAGCTTTTTTCTGCATAAAATTAGATCTTTATACTTTGACTCCTCTGGAAAAGTATTTGTCTCCAGCCAGTCTAAAAGCTCCATATCCATACCTAATCCACGAAAAGCATATTGTGGTGCATGTACATGTAAATCTACAAATCCGGGAACAATGATTCTGTCTCCATAATCCTCTACCAGTATTCCTTCATATTCTTCCGGAAGTATCGGATACACTCCCTCAATTCTATTTGCTTCATATACAAGATATCCATTTTCGCAAATCTTTAATTTATTCGAAGATTCAGAATATACAATCTGCCCCCTTAAAGCTCTAAGATCTTTTTTTCATTCATTATCTACTAAACCTCCTACAATAAAATCCTTCTGCTTTATCCCAATGTCATAAAGGCATATCGTAAGATAAATATCATTGAAATAATCCATGTCAAAGCTTTGATTTCACGAGCTTTACCTGTAAACAGTTTCATAAAGCAATATGTGATCAATCCAACTGCTACACCATTTGCGATAGAATATGTGAATGGCATAAATACAACTGTACAGAATGCTGGCAATGCATTTGACATTTCACTGAAATCAACTTCTTTAATATTACTAAGCATCAGAATACCTACAAAAATCAGAGCTGGAGCTGTTGCCTGACCAGGTACGATACTTACGATTGGTGCAAATATGATCGAAGCAAGAAACATTACTGCTGTAACTAAACTTGTCATACCTGTTCTTCCACCTGCAGCAATACCTGCACTGGATTCTACTACTGTTGTAACTGTAGATGTACCAACCATAGCACCTGCTGCTGTTGAAATCGCATCTGACATCAATGCTTCTTTCATGTGAATGATTTCTCCATTCTCATCGATCATACCAGATTGTCTTGCAGCACCCATCAAAGTTCCAATAGAATCAAACATATTTACTAAAGAAAAACTAAGTACAAGCATTATTACTGTAAAGATTGTGCTCACTATATTTTCCCCTGCAAATAAACCTGCAAAGTCCATTTTAAATAATGATACTTCTGCAAAATCACTGAATTTTGTGCCCAAATTCATGTCAAAAGAAGATAATTTTGTAACTCCCAGAGGGATTCCTGCTACAGTTGCCACTAAAATACCAATGATAATAGAACCTTTTACATTACGTGCATTTAAAACACCAATTACAATCAAACCGATCAGTGCAACAATTGCTCCACAAATTAATGAAACATCTCCACCTTCACTTCTCCACTGTGCAAAGTCTACCATGCTTACAAGTGTTGCTGAATTTCCTACAACTAATCCGGAATTTTTCAATCCGATAATCGTAATAAACAAACCAATTCCTGGCGTTATCGCCATTTTTACAGCATCCGGAATTGAACGGATGATTGCTTCTCTAAGTCCTACTGCTGTAATAACAATAAAGAAAATACCAGATATGAATACAATTACTAATGCCTGATTATAGCTATATCCCATAGCTAATACAACGGTATAAGCAAAAAACGCATTCAGTCCCATTCCCGGAGCCTGTGCAAACGGAACCTTAGCATACAGAGCACATAATATTGTTCCAATGAATGCACCAATACAAGTACCAATAAATACACCATTGGAAATCTTTCCTGCCATAACAGTATCTCCCATAATCATATATGGGTCTGCTAAAATCTGTGGATTCAGAATGAGAATATAGCGATTGTAATAAATGTTGTTATTCCCGCTAAAACTTCAATCTTCATTGTAGAACCACTTTGTGAAATCCCAAAAAATCTTTCAAAAAAACTATCCCTTTTTTCCATAAGTATAACCTCACTTTCACATTTTGCAATTCTGCCATCTATGTAGTTCGGCTCTTATTATGAAAAATTCCCCCTCCCTATAAAAAATATTAGCCTAAAAGGGTCATCAAATAAAACTCTTTTTAGGCAAATAAAAAAAGAGTCACCACATAGGATTATGTAGTCAACTCTTTACGGTAGTTGGTAGAAACACTGGACCAATCTCCAGCATATACATAATAGCAATAATTGATTGATTTAATATGGATTATAATATATTTATTTACAATCGTCTATTGATTTTGTGCTTAAAAAACGCAATCGCTTTTTGTGCATATTGCATATTTATTTTTTATCTTGCTTTAGGTGATTATGCATATTTTCATATTCTTCCAGTTATCGTGGAAAAAGATTACTGCTCGCATCTTAGAAGAAGATGTGAACTATGAGACTGCAATTAAGGCAGTAAAGGAGACTGTCCGAACCAACAGATAATCTCCCCCAATTCCTACATCCTCTATTTTATAACTAAGACTTTCTGTGTTTTAATGGATAGCTTTTTACTTTTTGTTACTGTAGTATTTTTTATAGAAATAAATATAGGATATTCCACCTGGAATACTGATCCAGATAAGCATTGTCACGACAGACACAATCTCAAAATCAGAAATTGTTAATGCACAGGCTATATACAGCAATACCATCGGAAATGAAATAAATCCTAAAATTCTATGTGCAATCTTCCAGGTATCTTCATCACGCACAGTCCATGGCAAACGAAGGCCGGTATGTCTGTTATATGGCAACTTCGGCGATACAATACCTATAAAAACCATTATGCAAGACAATAATACCATAGCAAATAGTTTCTCTCCATTTTCCGAAAAAGTAATGACATCAACTGCACTCAGAAAAGCAAAAACAATACCAATGATTAAAATGCTAATATTGCAAAGTGTGGTAACACGGAAAATACCAATTCTTAAATCGTCAGTTGTTAGACTTGTAAACAAAGCCAAATTACGATACAGTACGATACCTGCAATCAGCATACATATTCCTGCCATTAGAATTGATACGACTTCATTTTTCACACTCATTGTAATCATCATAGATAAAAATGTAACAAACAGAATCAGACCTCTTTTCTGGTTTGCCTGATACAACAACTTTTCTTTTTGCTTTTTTCTTGCCAGCTGTTCATTTAGTTCCGCCAATTCTTCCGCCAAATTCCCATTACTATGGATACTCTCCTCAATTCCAAGCAATTGACTAACCGATACATCAAGCAAATTTGCCATTTCAATCAAAACATCTGCATCCGGAATAGATAATCCCTTTTCCCATTTTGAAACTGTCTGCCGAACAACATTTAACTTTACTGCCATTTCTTCCTGGCTCATTCCCCTCGTTTTTCGGAAATGCTTTATATTCTCATTAATCATAATTTCATATCCCTTCTATTCGATATGTACATGTACATTATAAATTATACGAATATGCTGTTTCCGATACAAGCAATGGAAATTAACATTGGCTATTTTTTCTTTACACTTAAAAGTTAATTTGTGAATACTCGATAATTTTCTTCCTTATCGTAATCCTTGTGGATTCCATCATCCTCATACATCGTATAACTGCTGTTTTTATATCCGATAAGCTGCAGATGTTCGGTATCAACATCTTTCACACACTCTGCTGCTTCTGCAACCGGGATGCATTTACCACTTCGAATGAAGAGCGGTACTTCATTTAGTGCCACATCTACATAATGAATACCTTTTGCGAGAACCTCTTCAGAAATACTTCCGTCCGGCAGGAACTTGATAAATTTCATTTCTTCCGGCAGATAAACATAACGGCCTCTTGCGTTCTGCTCGTAGACCGGAGCGATCATGATCTCGTTTCCAAGCATCAGCTGATCCTCTATCCTGATTGCTCTCTTGTCATCCGGATAAACAAACCCAAGTGGTTTGAAATACATGTCATCATTCAGCACAGCTTTCATGTACTCACTGTACAGATACGGCACAAGACGATATCTTGTATTAATGACAGCGCGGAAATCCTCGATTTTTTCAAATTGATAACATTCCTGCTCTCTTGTTCCCGTTGCTGAATGATTACGCATCAGTGGTGTGAATACACCAAGTGCAAGAAAGCGAAGCAACAGTTCTCTTGTCGTATCACTGCCAAATCCTCCAAGGTCAGCACCTGTATACAGGAAACCGCACATATTCAGAGACGGCAGCATCTTCAGGTTAAGAAGGATATGCGACCACCAGGATTTATTATCGCCTGTCCAGATTCCGCCATAACGGTGCATTCCGATATAAGAAGATCTGGAAAACATCAGAAAACGTTTTTCCGGGTCAATGCGTTCAAAAGCTTCTCCTGCTGCTCTTGTCATATTGTAGCCAAAAAGATTATGTACTTTGTCATGACGGATCTTTTTGCCATCGACATTGTGATAAAATCTTTTATAATCTTCCGGATTATTTGCAATACTGAGCATCTTGTCCTGCATTTCCCAGGGATGGGTCTTGCCTTCGGTATCCTTTGCAAACGCTCCGGCAAGTTCTTTTGCCTCTGCAAGCCCTTCAGCAGAATAAAAGATTGCCGGCTCATTCATATCATTCCAGAAACCTTCTATTCCCTGTTCGATCAGAAAACGATATTTGTCCCCGAACCATTTTCTGGCTTCCGGATTCAGCATATCCGGAAAATGGGTATCTCCCGGCCATACAGCTGCAACAAAATTACTTCCGTCTTCTCTCTTACAGAAATAGTTGTTTTTGACACCTTCCTCGTAAATCTCATATCCCGGCTCAACCTTCACACCGGCATCAATGATCGGAATCAGGCGAATATTCTGGTCATCCATTTCCTGCACAAATTCTGGAAAATCCGGGAAATTTTCTTCATTCACTGTGAAATCTTTGAATGACTGCATGTAATCAATATCCATGTAAATCATGTCGATTGGGATATGATTCTCCCGATATCCTTTTGCAACAGTACGGAAATCTTCTTTCGTCGTATACCCCCAGCGGCTCTGTCCGAAACCAAAAGCAAACTTCGGCGGGATATAGCTGCGTCCGATTACGTGGCGGAACTGTTTTACGATATCATATGCATTCTCACCTTCAAGCACATAGATATCCAGATCGGCATTTTCGCAAGATACCCTGAGTGTATCCGCTCTGTCATATCCAATATCAAAGGTCAGTTTCGACGGATAGTCAAAAAACAATCCAAATGTAGTCTTTCCACTCACGATGATAAAGTTGTGTGCTCCGTACAAAGAACGCTTGTCCTCTGTATGTACCGGATCATCTGTGCAATTACTGATATAACAATATCCTCTCTTGTTGATTCCACGATTGGCTTCACCCAGACCATAGACAATGTCATCTTCATCCATGATATAAGTAAAAACAAATCCTTCCTCCTGACTGACCTCTCCATATGGGAGAATGCCCTCAGTTGTTTCAATTTTTTCAGTCAGTGCCTCCGTATTAAACGGAGTTCCATATCTATATTTTCTAATCATTTCTCTGTCACCTGATGTTTATAATATAATACGAATGCTTCATATGGGTTCAGAATAATTTTTCCGTCAAATTCTTTTCTCCCAAGGTTTGTGATCAAACACTCTGCGCCTTTAAATTCTTCCGGCACTTCTACTTCTGCATTCTTATCACTGAAGTTGCAGACAGTCAGAAGCTTTTCCTGATCCTGTTTTCTTGTGTACGCAAAAATCTGTTCATCCTCACGATAAAGAGGTTCAAATTCACCATAAACAATAATGTCTTTTTCTTTACGCAATCGGATCAGTTTCTGATAGTAGTGGAAAACAGAATCCGGATCTTCAAGCTGCTGTGCTGCATTGATCTTCTTGTAGTTCGGATTCACTTTGATCCACGGCTCGCCCTCTGTGAATCCAGCCTGTTTACTGTCGTCCCACTGCATCGGAGTTCTCGCATTGTCACGGCTTCTCAGCATCAGACATTTCATCATGTGTTCCGGAGTCATAAGACCTGATTCAGTAAACTCTTCAAAGTAATTAATACTTTCAATATCACGGTAATCTTCCAGTTTGTCAAAATAAACATTTGTCATACCAAGCTCTTCCCCCTGGTATACATATGGCGTTCCCTGCATCATGTGAATACAGGTAGCCAGCATTTTTGCAGATGTTTCTCTGTATACCGGATTGTCATTTCCAAAACGGCTGACGCTTCTCGGTTGATCATGATTACCTAAAAACAAACTGTTCCATGCTTTACCCTGGAGTTTCTCCTGCCATTTGATCATAATGTTTTTAAACTCTTTAAAATCATATTTTTGAGTTGTCCACTTTCCATAATCTCCGCATCCACTCTCCACATGCTCAAATTGGAATACCATATTCAGTTCATTTCTGTCTTCACCCGCATATTTCTGTGCTTCTTCAATTGTAACTCCAGCTGTTTCACCAACTGTCATGATATCATATTTTGAAAGGACTTCATGATTCATTTCCTGAAGAAATTCATGGACTCTTGGACCATGTACGCTATATGGTCCAAAATCGCCATAAAGTCCGTTATTCATTTCTCCATCCGGAAATCTCTGATCTTTGGAAATCATACTGATAACATCCATACGGAAACCATCAATTCCTTTTTCACACCAGAATTTCATCATATCGTAAACTTCCTGGCGTACTTTTTCATTTTCCCAATTGAGATCCGGCTGTTTTTTTGAAAACAGATGCAGATAATACATCTGTGTCTGCGGATCATATTCCCATGCAGAACCGCCGAATGCTCCGCCCCAGTTATTAGGTTCTTTTCCGTTTACCGGGTCTTTCCAGATATAATAATCACGATATGGATTATCTTTTGACTTGCGGCTTTCAATAAACCAGTTATGTTCATCCGATGTATGGTTGACTACGAGATCCATCAGAATCCTGATGGATCTTTTGTGTGCTTCACACAACAACTCCTCGTAATCCTCCATAGTTCCATATTCTTCATAAATTCTACGGTAATCAGAAATATCATAACCATTATCGTCCTGAGGTGATTCCAGCATCGGAGAAATCCATAACACATTTACCCCAAGTTCTTTAAGGTAATCGAGTTTCTGTATGATTCCTCTGATATCTCCCACGCCATCACCGTTACTGTCTTTAAAACTCTTAGGATATATCTGATATACTACACTTTCTTTCCACCATTTTTCTCCATGCCAAGTCTCCTCATTTCTAATTATTTGACCGCTCCTGCAACCACACCATTCATTATACTCACCTCATCCTTGCAGTATCAAGAGGTTTCTCGCGAAACTACAAAAGGTAACAAAGTTTATTTCCTGCTTATTTGTACTCAGATACTTTCGTTTCTGCAAAAGTCATTTTCGCTTATATCAAATTTATAATATCATAGGCAGTTAGGTTTGTCACATAAAGGTTTGCAATCTCAAACTGCAAGACCGCTGTAATTGCGACTGATAAAATTAACCATTGTCTCCATGAATATATTAGAGATATAATATAAATACTGGTATCTGATTTTTCTGAATACTAAGTATCTAAAATGGGGAATGATAAATGAACAAACAAGAGAAACAGATTTTCACATCCGACAATTTGAAAGAAACAGCCATCATGACGATAGCAGTAGGGATTATCGCCGCGGCCGTATATTTCTTTTTGATTCCGAGTATGACCTCGATCAGCAGTATATCCGCACTGGCAATTGTTATGTCACATTATATACCGTTGCATGTATCAACGATCACAATGATATTGAACGTTGTCCTGCTGCTAATAGGCTTTGTAACATGCGGAAAGGAATTCGGAGCAAAGACGGTTTACACAAGCATCCTGCTGCCGTTGTATCTTGCAGTTATTTGAACACATATTTCCGGATTTTACCTCGCTGACAAACAGCAGTGAACTGGATGTAATATGCTATATCCTGGTCGTAAGTATCGGCCTCAGTATTTTATTTAACATGAATGCATCTTCTGGCGGACTGGATATCGTAGCGAAGATCATGAATAAATATCTGCACATAGAATTAGGAAAAGCAATGTCCATCTCGGGCATGTGTGTGGCACTTTCTTCCGCTCTGATCTATGACAAGAAAGCTGTCGTTTTAAGTGTGCTTGGAACTTATTTTAATGGTATTGTGCTGGATCATTTTATCTTTGGCCAGAATCTGAAACGGCGTGTATGTATTATTACAAAATACGAAGAAGAAGTCCGTCAGTTTATCTTGCATGAACTGCATAGCGGAGCAACATTCTACGAGGCGACAGGCGCATATAATATGCAGAAACACAGAGAGATTATTACGATCGTGGACAAGAGTGAATATCAGAAACTGATGAATTATATTATCAAGAAGGATCCGGAAGCATTCGTGACAGTGTATACAGTGTCTGATATGAGATATCGTCCAAAGGTAAGATCCTTTTAGGCTGGAAGAAGCTCTACAGAACACTTTACGCAGCTGCTTGAATATCTGAACAGAAAAGAGTCGCAGCCTGTTCCATCAGGGAACAACTGTGACTCTTTTTATTTTGTCTTCCATTTTTGTGGCATTACTTCACAATATCCAACTGCCCGACAATTCCGATATATCCATCTGTTTTCAGTGACGACCACAATGTGTGCAGTTTCAGATCACACATCTGCCTTTCACCTCTTACTTTTAACATTACTTTCATTGAAATTTCTTTATTTTCACTTGTTACTGAATCCAGCGAATCTTTTACGCGCTGAATATCCTCTTCGCTTATATCATATGCTCCATATAAATCAAATTCCAGATTATCTCTCTGATACTCTTTCTGCGATTCTCCGTCTGTCAAAACCAGGTTTCCTGAGATCGCATTATACTCCATTGAAATCTTACCGCTATTCTCCTTAAAGAACTTTATCTTTTCCTGCATGATCTCAATAACACGCTGGGAATGATCCTTGCGTGGCAATGCATTTTGCCTCAGTATTTCTTCTGAGATCCTCTGCGCTTCATAATACTCTCTGTTGTCATCCTTTTCTTTCTTAAATGTTCTGGACAACTGAGGACTGATCTCTTTCAGGCATTCCAGAAGAAGCGGATTAAACTGTCCGCACTGACCTTCCAGGATCATCTGGATTGCCGTATCATGATCATATGCATTCTTATAGCACCGTACACTTGTAAGCGCATCATACACATCAGCAATTGACACGATCTGCGCAGAGATTGGTATTTCTTCCCCTTTTAGTCCATCCGGATATCCTCTTCCGTCCCATCGTTCATGGTGCCACCGACAGATTTCCCATGCAATGCGTACCAGTGGCTTGTCCTGTGGAAACTCCATATTCCGGATCATAGACGCTCCAATCTCACTGTGGCTTTTCATGATCTTGAATTCTTCATCTGTCAGTCTGCCTGGTTTATTGAGGATTTCTTCCGGAATGCTGACCTTTCCAATGTCATGAAGGGAAGATGCTGTTATGATCAGAGCAATATCCGCTTCTGTCAGATGATACGCATCTGTTTTCTTAATCAATTCTCTCAACAACATCTCCGTTGCGATACGGATGTGTAATATATGTTCGCTGCTTTCACTGTTATGAGAACCTAATACATTGCTCAGGATTCCAATCATAATCGTGTTGTTTTCTTCTTTCTCATAGACCTGATCTACAACCACATTGATCAGTCGTTTCTGGTTTGCATAAAGTCCCAATGTATTCTGGACTCTTTTCTTTACGATAACTGCATCAAACGGTCGGCTGATATAGTCTGTAATTCCCAGATCATACGCTTTTCGCATAATTTCGACAGATTCTTCTGATGAAATCATGACAACCGGGACTTCATCAATCCACTGCAACTCCCTCATATGCTCCAACACCTGGAATCCATTCATCTGCGGCATATTGATATCCAGAAGCATCAGGTCGATCTCCGGATGCACTTCCAAAATCTGGATTGCCTGAGTTCCATTTTCAGCTTCCAGATAATCATAACTGCTGCCAAGAATCTCCTTTAATATATCTCTGTTAAGTTCTGAATCATCTACAATAAATAGTTTTTGTTTCTCACTCATCCTTTATCCTTACAATTTTTATTTTTTCCTGCTAATTCAGCAATAATCTTCACTAATAGTTTCATATCGATCGGTTTTGAGACATGCTCATTCATTCCCGCTTCTTTTGACTTTATTCGGTCCTCAACAAAAGCGTTCGCAGTCATTGCGATGATCGGAATTTTCTTTGCATCACTTCTATCCATTGAACGGATCATCTTTGTTGCCTCATATCCATTCATAACCGGCATCATGACATCCATGAGGATTGCGTCGAATTCACCGGAAGCACTTTTCTCAAAAGCTTCCACTGCCTCCTGACCGTTCCATGCCTTTACCACAGAAGCTCCTTCGCTTTGAATGACGAATTCTGCGATCTCCATGTTCAATTCATTGTCTTCTACGAGCAGAATGTTTAATCCTCTGATGGAAGCCGTTACTTCCTCCTGCTTCTCTTTGTCTCTCGCTACATCTTCATTTATTTTAAATGGAATTGTGATCACAAAAGTAGTACCTATGCCCTGCTCACTTATAAAGATGATTGTTCCACCCATTTTTTCCACAAGACTCTTTGTGATCGGCATTCCCAGACCGGTACCGCCAAACTTGGATGCTCCGCCTTTCTGCTCCTGCGCAAATGGCTCAAACAGATGTTTTGGAATTCCTCACTCATACCAATTCCCGTATCCTGACATATGAACTCCAGCATTACAACTCCATCCTGATCGGAAGGAATCTCCCTGCTGCTCAAATAAATCTTTCCATAATCTTTATCCTGAATTATTCATGGAACAATATCTGAACTGATAACTGTACCATGAAATTAAAAATGCTCCATGCAGTCATAACATCGCTCAATTTTCCTGTCAAAAGGGCGCAAAGTCTCTATCGCAGAGTTCAGAGCAAT
>ENA-OPYW01000086-OPYW01000086.1-human-gut-metagenome-genome-assembly--contig:-NODE-86-length-12172-cov-1.036115_pt1 | contig 12172 bp, 13 predicted proteins | sample MGYA00242473_ERZ504483 | MGnify/ENA primary metagenome ERZ504483 (study PRJEB26092, sample SAMD00036221) | human gut metagenome | host: Homo sapiens | study: EMG produced TPA metagenomics assembly of...
TATCAACCAAGCAGCTCCTGGAGACGTATAAGCAGGTCTATCCGGACGTTACTTCCACCACATGCAGCGTGTCGTCTGAGAAAGATTCCTTCAGCGCCAAGACAGCCTTCGACCTGGCTCTGAAGATAGGTAAGATGACTCATAGCTATCCGCTGTGGGTGCAGGTGGCCAAGAAGAAGATAGTCATCATCAAGTCGAGAGAGTTCCTGAAGAACCTGGACAGGATGAAGAAGGGAACCAGGGTAAGATACTTCGACCCTCGCCATCCCGAAATCTGTTGTGAGGGAGTGATAGCCAAGGAAGGCGTTCTCTATTCCGGTGCGGCTCCTCAGATTTTCGTAGAGAGCGAAGAGTACGACGCAGATGGTGAAACCCCTGTTTTCGCAGTCTTCTGGCGCCCGGTGGAAGAAATGAGTGAAAATAGCCAAACATCACTCATATGTTTGTCCTTTGACGTACAGCAAAGATTTCGTACCTTTGCACCGTGAGAATTTTAACACAAAAAGAATTATGAGAACAATTAAGAACAAACATCGCAGGCGCACGCATCTGCTTTACAAGGTAGTATTGAGAACGTCCCGGTTTCGGTACACCGGCCGTCAGATGGGCCCGAACAAGACCGAGACAATGTGCTGGCTCGACTACAACCGCAGAGGCAGAATCCGCTGCTACAATGACAGGAAAAATGACCGCGCCATCATCGTCTGGCTCGACGGCAGGTATTACTCAGCTCCTAATACGCAGGGTTTATATCTGGAGAGAATCAGCATGAACATGGCAGAGTATAAACGATTGAATTCACATTAAAATGAGTAACGAAAAAGATATCAAGACCGTATTAGACGGAGCAGTAGAAACTGCTAAAGAGATAATGACAACTGAGATATTTCATGCTCAGCTAGTAAAGAACACCGAGGCTATCAATAAGGAACGTGAGGAGTATGAGCATAAGCGCGCAGAACTTCAGCAGGACCTTGACGATCAGAAGACTTTCTGTTCGGTCTCTAACCGTAAGCTTCAGACGGAAAAGCTGGAATACAGGATTCAGGTCAACCGTCAGCAGGAGATGTTTGAGAAGACTGAGTGTAATATCCGTGAGACCCTCAGCAAGGCGAACAAGGAATTCAATGAGAAGTATGCTAAACTGAAAAGCGAGCATTCTCTGAAAAACCTGCAGCTTCAGAACGAGCGCCACAAGATTTTCGAGGCTTACCGCAATTCGGGGGGGGCAAATCTTGCCGAAGACTCTCAGCAAATGTACCCGGAAGGATGGTGCCGACCAAAGCCTAAAGATGGAGGAGTAGAATAATAACGATAGTAACAAATAATTTAATTAAGCAGATTATGGAAAATCAGAATAAAAATGCTGCAGCTAAGGTTGCAGCCAACATAGCAGAAGAAAGAAAGCACCCTATCTTTGAGGAGTGCGAAGTAATGAACGCTGGCAAGCCAGCACGTGAACACATGCTCAGCATGAACGGCATGTATATCTCGGGCATTACCGATGAACAGCTCAAGGAGATGTACAAGAAACTGGGCGAAGTGCTCTCAGGGAAATAGAAAGTAGTTTTCTAGTCTATCATGTAATAAAGTGACAAATAATTTAATTTAGTCAATTCTCTAACTAAGGATGGCTGCCCGTGAGGGTGGCCATTTTTTCTGGAGCATAAATTTGGTTTTTCAGAAAAAGTGGTGTATCTTTGCACCCGAGAATTAGTAACACATTAAAATATATAGCTTATGGGACTGATAACGTATATACAAGGTTACTCCGCCATTATAGCGGTAGTACTGATGCCATTCCTGGTTAAGAGCAGGGTTCCCGCCTACTGGGTACTCTATCTTCTGTTCTGTACCATCCTTACCCCGCTGGTGGGGTATCCTCTATATCGGATCTGTATCCTCAAGAGATAGGGTACAGTCCTTTGCCCTTCGTCTGTCTGTTACTATATTTGCATTACTAATTAGTAATGTATAAAGAATATGGTAACAGACAGTCTTGTTAAAAAGAAATTCGTTCACGAGACTCTTCAGGCAGGCATCCTGAAGATATACTCCACCCAGGAGAACGTGGTGCGCAATCATTACAAGCGCCGTACCGGCCGATTGCTCACCACGCTTTCCGCTCACTCGTTCGACAGTCAGATATCGGGCGAGAACCGCACCATCTTCGTGCGCATCCTTCCTTATCTCCGTTTTCTGGATATGCAGTACCGGCAGCGCAACGACCGCATCAGCAAGTTCAAGCGCAGGAACCTGGCACTCTATAACCGCGTAGTCTGGGGTGTATTGTATCACGAAACGTTCCCCAAGCTTCGCTATGGCTTCAACGACGAAGTACGGAATAGTATACGTCAGGAACTGGAACAATCACTCAACCCACAAAAATCATAAGTTATGGCAAATAAACATTTAACGGAAGATGAAATCCGATATACCGTAGACGTGAAGACTGCCGATGCGCAGAAAGCCATCTACACCCTGGAGCAGCAGAGCAAGAAGCTGCGCTCAGAGAATAAGGCGCGACTCAACCAGATGATCAGCCTGGAGGCAGCCAACAAGAAAGAGACGGATGCCTACAAGAACCTGAAGAAGCAATATACGGAAACCAGTAAGGAGATCCGCACACTTACCGACCGTATAGGCGAACAGACAAGCAAAATCGATATCCTGGATATGAGCATGGTGCAGCTGAAGAAACAGCAGAAGAGCCTGCAGAAGGAACTGGATAATACCGTGCAGTCGCTCAATCCAGAGGCCTATGGTGTGCTGGAGCAACGCCTGAAAGATGTTTCCGGGCGTATCTCAGAACTGAAGCAGAACGCCAAGAGTTTTGGAGAACTTGCATCTGATGATACCGTGAATGGTGTGCTTCTGGGTAATATGCTGACCAAAGGTGCAGAGCTCTTTGGAGAAAAAGTGAGGGAGTTCACGGATTCCATCGCAGAGCTCGTTAATGGCGGTCTTGAGATGGCAGAGCAGGCAGACGGTGTGACCAAGGCATTCAATGACTTGAACCAGGAAGGCCTGCTGGATAATCTCCGCAAGGCAACCAAGGGAACCGTAAACGATGTTCAGCTGATGACGGCTGCCGTAAAGGCTAACGATTTCCGCATTCCGCTGGAAGATCTGGGCAAGTATCTGGAGTTTGCCCAGCTGAAGGCCCAGCAGACGGGTCAGTCGGTAGATTACATGACCGACAGCATCGTGACCGGTCTCGGCCGCAAGTCCCCGTTAATCCTCGATAACCTGGGAATCTCTGCAGCAGAAATCTCGGAGAAAACCAAGGAGACGGGCGACTTCATGAAGGCTGTGGCAGAGATTGTAGATACCCAGCTGGCTGCGGCAGGAGAGACCTATATCAGCGCAGCCGACCGGGCAGCCCAGAAGACGGTAGAACTGCAGAACGCCCAGAAGGCTCTGGGAGACGAAATCCTCCCGCTCAAGGAACAATGGGATGATGCCTATGCAGATATGCAGCTGAACACCATCAGTCTCATTTCCTGGTGTGTAAAGCATCAGGGCGTGGTAAAGACGCTCGGCATTCTGCTCACAGCCTTCACGGTTGTAGCGATTGCCACCAGCAACGCCATCAAGACGAATATCGTTGTAACCAAGGGTGCTGCCGCAGCGCAGCAGGCATGGAACGTAATCTGCGCTACAGGAACCGGACTCATGAAACTTCTGCAGGCGGGCTTCTACCTGCTCACGGGCAGGGTGACACTTGCCAAGAATGCTTGGACCGCCATGAACGTCACCATGAAGGCAAGCGTCTTCGGTCTGATTACTGCAGGAGTAGCTGCACTCTCCCTGAAGTTATGGGATATGCATAAAAAGCAGAAGGAGGCTGCCGCATCAGCCAAGGAACTTGAAACCATGGAGCGAGACCTGAACACCCAGGTGAACGAACAGACCGCCAAGGTAAAACAGCTCAACGAAACCATGCGCAACGAGAAAATCTCCATGGACCGCAGAAGGGAGGCTCTCAATGAACTCAAGAAGATTATTCCTGGTTATAACGGACTGCTCTCTGAAGAGGGAAGACTTACCAAAGACAACAAGAGTGCCATCGATGACTATCTCGTTTCTCTGGAGAAGGAAATCAAGTTGAAGGCATACAAGGACAAACTGGTGGATCTGTATAAGCAGAAAGGCGACCTGGAAGATAAGTGGGATGAGCAGAATAAGGCCTATCATGATGTAAAGACAGACAACATCCTTCATCCACAGAACAGTTTTATGAGAGGTGTCTCCAAGTTCTTCGGCACAGATACAGAAACAAATGCCGCGAAGGCGCTCTACAAGACTGAGCAGCAGATAGACCGCGTAAACGGAAAGATAGATGAGCTGAACTCCAAGATTGCGGATATCGGTATTGTGACTCCTAAAAAAAGCCAGAGGAAACGGCGGTGGCGGCGGTGGCAGAACGGGCAATCATACCGGAGCAGGTGGCCATACCGGAACCACAAACACCACCTCCAAGCCTAATCCCGATGATATCGCATCGAAGAAGTTTTCTGAAAACCGACAGGCAGATATCGATGCAGCCAATCAGGATTACCAGCAGGACGTAAACAACTGGAACATGGCTCTCGCTCGGAAGAAGGTGTCTCAAGATAAGTACGACCTCGCCATGCAGGCTCTGAAGACCCAGCATACCGCCAACATCCTCGCCATCGAAACCTCGTATAGCGAGCAGTCGCAGAATATCGGAATTGCGGATGGCGCAAAGAAGAAAGCGCTCCAGGATAAACAGCAGGCGAACCTCCGGGCTGCAGAACAGGCTCATTTCGAGCAGCAGGTTGCAGTAGAACAGGCTTACCAGGATGCCCTGGCAAAGGTGATGGAGCAAGGGGAGGCGCAGCAGGAACTGACCCTAGAACAGCAACGCGACCAGAAACTGGAAGTGCTGAAGGGATATTATCAGGCTGCGCTCAACATGGCCAAGCAGAACGGGGAAGATACTGCACAGCTGGAGAAGGCATATAAAGATGTGCAGAATCAGATAGAGGCGGAGTATACAGCCAAGCATAATGAGCAGCTTGCCCAGCAGGCTGACAAGGAGAAGCAGGCTAGGCAGGCTCTCGGTTTCGACCAGCAGAGCGAATACGACCGGCAGTTGCAGCAACTGAAGCAGGCACTCGACAACCAGTATATCACTCAGCAGGAATATGAGCAGAGAGTGCAGCAGCTGAAGAAAGAGTCCTTTATGAAGCAGGCGGAGTACTATACAAACCTCTTCAGTAATGCCGTGACTTCGCTGCAGAATGCCGAGATGGCGAATGTAGACGCCAAGTATGACGCAGAGATTAAGGCTGCCGAGGGAAATACGGCACTCCAGGAGAAACTGGAGAAGAAAAAAGCCAACGAGAAGCTGAAGATACAGAAAAAGTATGCTGACGTAAACTTCGCCATGCAGGTAGCTCAGATTATCTCTAATACTGCAGGATCTATCATGAAGGCGTACAGCGAGTTGGGCCCGATTGCCGGAAGTGTTGCTGCAGCCTGATGGGTGTGACCGGTGCAGCCCAGCTGGCTGTGGCAAATGCTGAGCGCCAGAAGGTGAAGCGTATGACCCTCAACGGATCAGCTAGCGGAACCAGTTCTGCCGGTTCCCGTGTGGCAAGCGGACGCGAGAGTGGCGGACGCATCGACGTAGAGCGCGAGCAGGATGGCAAACACTTCAACGCCGAGTATGCTCCAGGTAAGCGCGGGTACGTAGATCATCCTACCGTTATCGTAGGCGAAGGACCTAGAGGCAGGAGCAAGGAGTGGGTGGCATCGAATGCAGCCCTTGAGAACCCTACCATCGCTCCGCTCATCAACCTGATGGATGCAGCCCAGCGTGCCGGACAGATAAGAACCTTCGATATGAGCAAGTATCTGATGGCCATGCAGGGCAGGGCGCTGGGTGGAAGCATCGCCCGCCAGTCTGCCCGGATCAGTCAGGAAATCGCTCCGGGAGGGGCAGATTTTTACGTCCGGACGCAGGAATCTGCGCATCGCGATGCAGGAAATACTACGTCGGGACGCAATAATGACGAGCTCCTGGAACTGCTCAGAGAGCTCAAGAGAGACGGAATCCGCTCGTTTGTATCACTCTCGGATCTGGACGCCAAACAGGAACTGCGAAACCAGGCGAGAAAATTTGCTAAAAAATAAAATCTTCTGAACATGAAAATAACAAATCTGGATAAAGGAAAAGCCTACCAGCTTGGCGAAGACGCCAAGCTGGAGGTAGAACGTACCAACCCGTTCTTCAACGATTACGGGGAGACGACCTCCCCGCTGGATATTCCGGCAAGCGATTACAACCGCATGATACTGAACTATCCCGATACCTTCGGTATGAGGGATAAGATGGTGGCCACGAACGTAAGCATCGAAGACGGCGAGTATTTCGCCCAATGTAGGCAGATTGTTCTCTCGGCACAGCACAAGGGAAACATCTCCTCTTCATTCTATATCAACGACGGATCCTTCTACTCGAAGATACAGAATGTAAAGCTGAAGAGCATCTTCAAGGACGAGATGATACCGGGGTGCACAACCGTAGATGAGTGCATCAAGTTCTGCAGATCTCTCGTAGGAGGTGAGAACGAGAACTATGATATCTTCCCGGTTCTGCTTACCGACGATTCTGGCATGGATAAGGGATATACCTATAAGATACTGAACAAGCTGGGTATGAGAACTAAACTTCCTAATGCCAAGTACTGGAGATTCAAGAAAGGTGGCGGCTACGAGTATGTGACTGCCCCGGAAGAACAAGGATTAGTTCTCTGCAACATGTGGTCCAATACCTTCTGGAACGCATATCCGGATACGGAATATGTAAACGAGATACCGATCAGTCTGGATAAGGGCTATTATATATCCCCGTTCATCCGTGCCAACTACGTTCTCAAGCGTGTTTTTAAATACTTCGGTTATGACCTCAAGGAGAATTTCTTTACCAAGACGGAACCATTCAACAAGATGGTGTTGCTTAATAATGTGATAGACGTGATGGTGAACGGACATATCCGCATCGAGGATCTTCTTCCGGACGTGTCGGTATCAGATTTCCTCTCAGTTTTTCGGAAAAAGTTTCTTTGTGAGTTCGTGTCTGACGAGGGAACACATACTGCAGATATCATCTTCCTGAGAGATGCGGTAGATAGCGTTCCAGTTGCGGATCTCACCCGTCAGATGACCGAAGAGCCTACCTTATCTTACAAGACTGCATCCGATTACAAGCGCGTGGTCCTGCGTGCGAAACACCAGGTAGATAGCGATGCAGAAGACAGCTATGACAATATCAAGGATATGGTAGCGAATAATTCTGGCGCCTACTTCAGTAACGAAGAAGGCTGTTTCTACAAGGACGGATTTTCCGGCAACTATAAGGTGAAAGCCAAAATAGGGGAGTGTTCCCAGAGTTATGATGCCGGCGAAGATGATATTGATACGCAAGACGTGGAGATACCGGAGATGATACCGGAAGTAAGAATGCTGCAGTACAAACAGGAAGCGGACGGAGAGACTATCACGAGAGATATGGGCAGATGGCTGTATGTCGGAGATTACGCTACGCTCAACTCTTCGATGAAGGTGGCAACGGAAGACAACTCAGAAACCAGCGAAGATGCAGTCACAACTCCAGTCATGCTCGCCTTCCCATACATGGGAACCGATGACATGCCTTGCGGAACCGTGACGGCATACGATATCCATGTATCAGTTTCTGATAAATTTGGTACGCATCGGCCAGGAAATCCTACACCCCGGAAACTGTTCGACTATTCCCTGGTATATAATGGCGAGGATGGCATCTTTGAGAAGTTTTACCGGCAGTATGATCTCCTGCTCAGAAATTCACTCCAGGAACTCAAGGTAAAACTGCTCCTCTCCCAGTCGCAGAAGCAGAACCTTCCTTCTTACGCAAAGGTTGTGATCAGAGGTGTGAGTTTCTTCTTCAACAAGCTGAAGTTTACCCTCGGAGGAAAGAGCGAACCAACGGAAAGCGAGCTCAGAACCATCGCTCTCACTACTCCTGTTAGCGAGGCGAAGAGGCTGGAAGCCATAATGCCGGCGATGAACTGCAAATATGAGTGGCTCGGATTCGAAGAGACGGTAGAGGTATCTGAGGGTGATTACTGGAATTCCGGAGATAACCGGGACCGCACATTCAAGATTATCTATCCTCCTCTCCCTTCAGCTGAGTACGTTGGCCAGAAGTATGGTCTGCAGAAATCATACGTAAGCCAGAAAACCCGACACGCAACGATGTTCCGTCACAGTAAATGGGTGTATCATTGTACGACCGTCTGGTTGGAATGCATACCGATTTCGTAGGGTTTTGTCCTTTGTTATATACCTGTATTATCTTAACTTTGCAAATATGACCAAAGCTATTTTAAGATGATACAGGTTTTATTATATCCAGATGCTCTGAGCATGGTAGGCTCCATGAATACCTTCGAGATATACTGCGGCTCGAAGACAGATGTGGTTTTCGCCCTACGGTATCAAGGCTCAAGCACAAACATCGTTCAGCATACCTATACGCCGAACGATAAGAACCGAATTACGGTGTCCGTCAAGGATATCATCCTTCCTCTGCTCAGTTTCGAGGTGAAGGACAGTATTGAACCTTATATCCAGCCGAACATCATGAAATCCTTTACGGCAACGGTTTACGAGGTTGGCAGCGAAGGCAGCAAGAAGGAGATTTCCTTCTCTGTGATACGTGCAGGCGTAGACAGGCTGGCAGATTCGGCAGCAAATTTTCTGAAAACCAACTTCCTCACCTGGCAACCGCAGACGAAGGGGGTAACCTATTACTCTCCGGAATTTCTCACTTACTATGCAGCTGAAGCTAGCGAGGTGAAGTGTAAGGCATATATACCGGCCGCACACGGCTACGAAGAGAAGGTATTGACGCTGGCAAGCCTGGAGGCAGGAAAGGTATATACTGTTCCGGTACAATACGCCATCATCGCCAAATTATTAGGCGATGATGGCATTCTGCCCCATGTTTACGAAATCTGGGTAGAGCAGGCTGGAGAGCGGGTTACCTACGTACAGCAATACTATGCCAGCGATATGAAGAGCGAGGAGGAAGAGTGGTTCCTCTTCGAAAATTCGTTGGGAGGTGTAGACTGTTTCCGCGCTTACGGCAACAGCGAAAATACTGCAGAACATACCCACAATGTGGCAGAAATAGAGGAAGACTCTGAGGAATATCGCGTAGATACCACCCGCAAGTTTAAGAAGAATACCGGGTTCCTGGACAAGAAGGAGCGCCTGTGGATGCTCGATTTCTTCCCGTCTCTGGGTAAGTATGTTTACCATGGCAATTCTCTTCGTAAGATAACCGTTACCGATAGTGACGTGAACTACGAGGCGAAGGAGCTGCCTTCGAACTACACCTTCACCTATAAATATTCAGATGCCCGTCCGTACCTGAATATTTCGCGCTCGGAAGTAGGAAGCTTCAAGCAGCTGGATATTCAGCTGCCGGATCTGGGAAATTTTACTATCGCCCCGCGACTTGTTGAATGCTCAAGGCTGACGCTCAGTAGCGGGGCTCTCTTCCCGGTTCAGAACCCATATTCAGAAGAGTGGGGAGTAACCACGCTGGCAGCTATCTTTACCCACTTTGTAGGGCAACTGTCCAGTTCTTATACTGGTGGAGGTGGCGTTGGTCATAGTCATAAGAATATCGATGTGCTGGACGCACTATCGGAATTCAACGGATATATTACCTATCTCGACAAGAAAATCAAGCAGGATATGCCGATGAAACCGATGATTTTTCTGAAAATGGCAAGGCTAGCAGGAAGATTCTCCGCAAGGATATCGAAGATACGGCAAGCGCTCTGATCAAGTTTCTTTCAGGTGCACAGTTTGGTGGTTTTATTCCTGGAATACTTACAGGTTCGGGAGGACGTATCGATGAACATGGAAACGCTGAGTTCGAGAGTATTACGTCTCGCAGTTCCATTATCGCTAAGGAGCTTATCGTGAACAGACAGACAGCTATGGAGAGTAACTTCGTCTTTACCGAGAGCGGTATAGTTGAGTCGGTGATGGGGACTCCTGCGGCAACGGAGGGTGGTAATGTAACCTATGATTTGAAGTTGCAGAAGCGATGGGATAACGACTTTACGGCATTCAAGGAAAACGATGTTGTCTTAGCTTCCATCAATACTCTGGCAGAGAACGGCAAGTATTACGATATGTGGTTGCGAGTACTCTCGGTCAATACTGTAACGAATACCATTACGGTAGTCTGCTATCCCGATGATGAAGTTCCTAGCAAGAAGAACTATCCACCTTGCGAGCTGGCAAGATTGATACGCTGGGGAAATGCGGTGGACGAAGACAGACAGAGCTGCTGGTATATATCATCGTCTGAGGGGTTGCTTGTATGGCTCGACCACGTTACAAAGCCTATCATTGACAAGACGAATTATTCTCTTGCGATGGGTAAGCTGCCAGATGCACTATCGTTCCTCTTTCAAGACTTCCCTACTGCCAACAAGCGTGATGGAGCGTTCTATGCTAAGTGGATGATGGCTGCATCATTCCAGCAGATAGACTATCAGGCAACCCAATCTACACGACAAGAGACAGAGGTGTGTGGAGCTTGGCTGTGGCGCAAGGCGACAATCCTTACCGCAATGGTGACAGAACGATTGATACCGTCTATTACCTCGGGTGCAAGTGGCAATGCCTTGAAGATAAGACAACAAAGCCGCCGACATACTCATCTACCGCTTGGGCGTTCGTTGAAGGCAACCCTTATTTCACGCTCGAAATGCTATCATCGAAGCTGTGGAACTTCCGTCTCAACGACTTGATGGCAACGAACGCTGATGGCTCTTGGAAAGTATTCACTACTCTATCAGTAGTCGGAAGGCTCTACAATCAAGACGTGACCGATTCTATGGTCAATGTTGTATGGACTAGAGACAGCGGAAATCCAACGGCAGATAATAAATGGGCACTCTCTCACGCCAACTGCGGATTGTCGGTTGATTTGACCTATGAAGACCTTGGCGGTGCTGCATTCAAGATAGGTAGTGTGACATTCCGATGTGATGCCGAAATCAAGGATGGAGAGACGATGTATTCCGAAGATGTGAGTGTTAGTTTCTAATGTTGAACTTTAAAATTGAAAGATATGCCAAAAGAATTAGCAGTAAGTGTTGACAAGATGATGGATATACAGGCAACCACCTATTCCCAGTCTTGCAGCATAGAGATAGTTGGAGACATCATCAACAGGCAGCAGTATGACGGCATCGCTAACTCATATTCCCCGAATTACGCAATCCGTCCATGTACGATGTTTCCGTCATGCTTCCTCATCGACCCAGACAACCCTAACGAGACAGGCACATTCAACAGTCAGTTGGATTCGTTCAAATGGTCGGAAGTTTCTACTAGTGGAATTGTCGTGATAGCAACAAGTGAAAAAGCCAGTGTGGTAAGTGGTTATGAAGCCACAACAGAGGGTTTGAACAAGGGAACTCTATTTATCAAGTCTAACTCAGTTCTCAATAATCCGAGAACAATGCGGTTTGAGGGTAATTGGACTGACCCTATAAGTGGATATAAGTACACATTCATAGCCAACAAGCCGCTCTACCTTGAAGACACCACTAATGCAAGGGCAGAGATTATGCTTGATAGTGCTCCTACCGTGCTTTGGAATCCACTCAAACACGCAAGCACAAGAACCATCACAGTAAAGGTAATGGTCGGTGCTATAGATAAGTCTGCGGACACAAAGGCAAGGATATGGTGGTATCGTATCTTGGATAACGGAACAAAGCAGCTTATCTCTTCCGTTGACGATTCCGAGAACTACGAGATTACCGCCATAACAAAGGCTGCAAACGGTCAGATTACATCTATCACCGTCAACTGTGACATGATAGGTGACGGAATCGGATATGAGGTAAGAGCCTGCTATATCTACGAAGGAAGTGTTCCGTCTTCTCCTCGAACAGGAGACCCAAAGAAGGTTACATATATCAAAAAGAACCATTCCACCCCTCACTCCTCAGTTCGTAGGTGATGGCTTTGGTCTCAATTCTGATACGGCTTTCGTAACTTGTCGGGCTATCGTAAGTGACAACAAAAGGAGTCATTGACCCTTCTGTATGGAATAAGATTATCA
>ENA-OPYW01000088-OPYW01000088.1-human-gut-metagenome-genome-assembly--contig:-NODE-88-length-12111-cov-1.434079_pt1 | contig 12111 bp, 9 predicted proteins | sample MGYA00242473_ERZ504483 | MGnify/ENA primary metagenome ERZ504483 (study PRJEB26092, sample SAMD00036221) | human gut metagenome | host: Homo sapiens | study: EMG produced TPA metagenomics assembly of the...
TTTTCGCAACACTAAGGTAAGTGAAAATTCTGACATGGCAAAATCCTGGGTAACTTTTTGTTGCTCAGGCACTTATAAATAATGTTAAACTATAGTGTTGCGGAATTAAGGATAATATAATAAGGTGACTGACAATAAATTATAAATCTAAAAATAATTGTAACAATGAACAGAAAGAAATTGTTAATATCACTCGCTATGGCTATGCTGTCAATGGCGGGACTGGCTGCAGATAATCTGCCGGCACTCCGTGTGGAGGGTAGGAACCTGGTGGATGCCAATGGTAAGATTGTTGTCTTGCATGGCGTAATGGATACGCCAAACCGCTACTTCAACGGTTGGAGATGGCAACAGTGGAAGCCTGATTATTCTGAAGCCGACATCAAACCTTGCTTGGAATATTTCTCTAAGCAGTTTTCTGCCATCACCGACAAGAAGCAGGGTGCTTATTGTACCGTGTTCCGATTGCACATGGATCCATGCTGGACCAACGATCCGGCAAAGAAAGTAGAAAACGAGGCTGATATCTCGGCATTCAACATGGCGCGCTACCGTCGCTATCTCCAGAAACTCTACATTCCTCTCATCAAGGATGCTATAGCACATGGACTTTACGTCATCGTACGTCCACCGGGTGTCTGCCCTGGTGATATCAGTGTTGGCGACAGGTACAACAGCTATCTGAAGGGTATCTGGAAAGCATTTGCTGTCGATGAATACATCAAGCAGAATGAAGGAGTAATCTCCATCGAACTTGCCAACGAGCCTGTGAGAGTACATCTTTCAGACGGAACGAATTCGGAAAGGGCTTTGCATGACTACTTCCAGCCGGTGGTGGATGTGATTCGCGAGCAGGGCTTCAAGGGAATCATCTGGTTCCGGGCGCAGGTTATCAGAGTCAGTACCAGGATTACGTCAAGTATCCTATCACCGATAGCGAGGACAACTTCTCTTATGCAGTACATGTTTTATTCCGGGTGGTATGGAAATATGACCGATAAGAATTACGATCACGATACTTTCATCCGCAACTTCAAAAGTCAGGTGCCGATGGTAGAGACGAAGCCTATCATGGTAACGGAGATAGACTGGAGTCCGGAAGATCCGGACAAGGCGAGCGAAGGTCACTATAATGAGTGGGGACAGTGGATACAACCTAACCTGGGAAGCTGGGCAACAGCATCTACCTCGAAATGGGGATTGGCATGGAAGGCAGTTCACGACCACTTTGGCAATATCGGAATGACGATTACCCATCCACAGGAATATTATGATATTGATGTATATCTTAAAACGGGCAAGGTGATTCCGGGTTTCCAGAATGCCAAGAAACACGGATTGTTCGAAGAATGTTGCGGCTATGCCTGTATGAACTGGTATAAAGAGTGGTATTTGAAACAAAATACAACAGGAATTAAACAATTAGAAACCCAGGCAGACGTGGTTTCCACCTTATATTATAATATAGAAGGAAAAGAGGTTGAAAAGCCAACTGCAGGTGTTTATATAATAAAACAACTGTTAAGTAATGGAAAAATACGTTTTCGCAAGGTTTTTCTGAAATGATAAACTTTCTGTTACACCACGCAAAGTTTGTTTCGAAAGAAATCCATACCTTTGCCGCCGTGAATAAACAGTTTTTGTGCACGCCTAAATTTTTAAAGCATAAATCAAAAATGAATAGAACATGATTGAACAAGTGTTAACAATGAAACGGACAGCAGCCTTATGCTTGGTGGGAGCTTTCTGCAGCCTGAATGCTCAGGCACAGAATATCCAGGTCAAGGGTAATCTTGTTGACGGTACAGGTGAGCCTCTGATAGGTGCCACTGTAAAAGTGAAAGGTAATGCCAGCGTCGGTGCGGTCACCGACTTAGATGGTAATTTCAGCATCAGTGTTCCTTCTGAGAATTCTATCCTCGTATTTACATACGTAGGTATGAAGACCAAGGAAGTAAAGATTGGTACGAAGAGAGAGTGAAACTTACTCTTGAAGACGACAATGCCATTGGCGAAGTTGTAGTCGTTGGTTATGGTCAGCAGAAGAAGGCTTCTGTCGTGGGTGCCATTACCCAGACCACAGGTAAGGTTCTGGAACGCGCAGGTGGTGTTTCTGATATCGGTTCTGCCCTGACAGGTAATCTGCCAGGTGTGATTACATCATCTTCATCAGGTATGCCTGGTGATGAGGATCCTAAGATTGTGATTCGTGGTGTGAGCTCTTGGAACTCTTCTGACCCTCTCATTCTTGTGGATGGTATCGAGCGCCCTATGTCGAGTGTGGATATCCATTCCGTGCAGTCTATCTCTGTATTGAAGGATGCTTCTGCCACCGCCGTCTATGGTGTGAAGGGTGCGAATGGTGTCATCCTGATTACCACCAAGCGTGGTACAGAAGGCAAGGCTAAGATTTCTGCCAGTGCAAGCACTGCGATCAAGCTGGTGTCTAAGTTGCCTGAGACCTACGGTTCTGCCGATGCGCTCTATTATGTGAACCAGGCAATCAAGCATGAGTTGGGACTCTCACCTTCAAGCTGGGGTGACATCCGCTCTACCGACTTCATCAACAACTATAATGCTCCTGCAGGTAGTATCGATCCGGAGACCGGATTGCTGATGAGCGAGCGTTATCCTGATGTAGATTGGCAGAAGGAACTCTTCAAGGACTACGCCATGTCTTACAATGCCAATGTGAACATCGCAGGTGGTACCAAGGCTGTGAAGTACTATGCAGCCATCGACTATCAGCACGAGGGTGACCTCTTCCGCGAGTGGAATAACAATCGTGGTTATACCAGTGGTTACGGATTCAACCGTATCAACGTTCGTTCCAATCTCGACTTCCAGCTCACCAAGACTACCACGCTGAAGGCAAACCTTTCGGGTAGCCATGGTATCCGCAAGTCACCTTATGGTTTGGAGAAAGGCTCATGGGCTGAGTCCCAGCTCTGGCAGGCAGCTTACTCAGCACCTCATGATAACTTCCTGCCACAGTATAGCGATGGTGTTTGGGGCTATTTCCCTAAAGATCCGCAAGGCTCTCCTAACTCTGTGACCCAGCTTGCACTTCATGGTGAGCAGTCAACCACCACAACCCGTATCAACACCGACTTTACGCTCGAGCAGGATCTTTCCTTTATTACTAAGGGATTGAAGGCATCTGCCATCGTATCTTGGGATAACGTATTTGTGGAGGCAAGCCGAGGTATCAACGACCTCGACCATGCAGCCCAGTATAAGTATATCGACCCTGTAACGGGTGTGGTAACCTATAAGGAGAAGCCAGGCGGTAAAAATAACTTTGATTTTGTGGAGACCATCGCATGGAAGACTGATGCAGGTAAGCTCAACAACGATCTTACCCAGCGTAACCTCTTCTATCAGGCACAGCTCTATTGGGGACGCAAGTTCGGCAAGCACGATGTAACAGCTATGGGCGTATTCAACCGCTCTGAGCGTGCTACGGGTTCTCAGTTTACCAACTACCGTGAGGACTGGGCATTCCGTACCACCTATAATTATGACGATCGCTACATGTTCGAGTATAACGGTGCCTACAACGGTTCGGAGAAGTTCTCCAAGGACAATCGTTTTGCCTTTTTCAATTCTGGTGCTATCGGTTGGAACGTAGCCAACGAGAAATGGTTCAAGCCTGTGGCTGAAACAAAGGTATTCGGTAGAAATCTGATTGATATCCTCAAGCTTCGCTACTCTTATGGAGAGATTGGTGAGGATAATGTATGGGAACGCTGGCTCTACCAGACCACTTGGGCTTATGGTGGCAAGACCCATCTTGATTCAACCAACCCAAACAACGAATCCATTTATACTTGGTATAAGGAAGCGAAGGTAGGTAACCCAGATATCCATTGGGAGAAGGCCATCAAGAAGAACTTCGGTATCGACTATGCTTTCCTCGGTGGTCTCGTAGCCGGTTCGCTTGAGTTCTTCAGCGAGAAGCGTTCCGACATCATGATTGCCGGCAGCAGCCGTTCGGTGCCTTCCTATTTCGGTGCTTCTGCTCCTTTCCTGAACAAGGGTAGAACCAAGACCACAGGTTATGAGCTTGAAGTTCGACTGAAGTATGATTTTGCCAACGGTATCCATGCCTATGCCAATATGAACATGACGCATGCAAAAAATGTTGTTACCGAGCATGACGACCCAGAGTTGCTTCCTGCATACCAGAAGAACATGGGATTCTCCATCGGACAGGGCAAGAGCTATCTCGACAATGGTACAGCACAGTCTTGGGATGATGTCATCGCAATGACTCCTCATAATACCAACGACAACCAGAAGTTGCCAGGTCAGTATATCATCACCGACTTCAATGGTGACGGTGTGATTGATACCAATGATAGTGCGCCTTATGGCTTTACAGGTACTCCTCAGAACACCTACAATGCCACTATCGGTATTGATTACAAGGGATTCAGTATCTTTGCGCAGTTCTATGGCGTAAACAACGTGAGCCGCTATGTAGCATTCAACTCACTGCCTAAGCCATACCTTCACACGGTGTTCAAGGAGGGTGCTTACTGGTCACCATCAACTCCAAACGGTATTCCTTCACTTCGCATGAACTCTACGCCAAGTTACTATGAGGGTACCCGCTTCCTCTACGATGGTTCGTTCTGCCGCTTGAAGAACCTGGAGGTGGCTTATACCTGGAATGACGGATGGATCAAGAGTCTCGGTCTCTCGATGTTGAAGGTTTATGTAAATGGTAACAACCTCTTCCTCTGGACAGATATGCCTGACGACCGTGAGTCGAACTTCGCAGGTACAGGTCTTGCTTCTCAGGGTGCATACCCTACAATGAAGCGTATCAACTTCGGTATCAAGTTAGAGTTGTAAACAGCGTTAATATAACACATTATTTATTATGACAAGAATAATTTCTAAATATAAGTCTGCCTGCCTGGCGTTGGCATTGGGATGTTCTCTCGCCCTGACTACCAGCTGTACAGACTATCTTGACAAGTCACCAGAATCGGATGTATCTCCAGAGGCTGCTTTCAAGAATTTCAAGAATTTCCAGGGCTTTACAGAGGAGCTTTATCTCTGTATTCCTGACTTCTCCAAGAGTTACTGGACAACGTGTTGGAACTGGGGAGAGGATGATATCCAGGCTGTGGGCTTCGACTACCTCATGGGCTACAAGGTTGACCAGGGTGACTTCTGGGGCTGGCAGAAAGAGTTTGACGGATGGGGTGCATGCTTCATGGATCAGGCTGATACGTTTGATCCTAATGACCGTTTCAAGCGTGGTCTCTGGAAGGCTGCATGGTACGGTATCCGTAAGGCAAATCTGGGTCTGGAGAATATGAACCTGATGACGGCTGCCACCCAGGAGGAGAAGAATACCATCAAGGGTCAGTTGCTCTTCTTCCGTGGATGGCTTCATTTCCAGCTGATGCAGTATTTCGGTGGTCTGCCATATATTGATCATACCATAGCTGCCGACCAGCCAATGACTCTTCCTCGTGAAACCTGTCAGGCATGTGCCGAGAAGGCTGCTAAAGACTTCCGTGAGGCTGCAGAGCTTCTGCCTATCGACTGGGATAAGTCTTCTGTTGGTCGCAATACATTAGGCAAGAATGGCTTCCGCATCAACAAGATTACCGCACTTGCCTATGAAGGCAAATCACTCTTGTGGGCAGCTTCTCCACTGGTGAAGAACTGCGATGCCAAGATGAACGTAAACGGCAATGCCAGCACCTACGATTACGATACCAACTATGCACAGCAGGCTGCCGAGGCACTTGGCGAACTCCTTACTCTTGTTGAGACAGGACAGACCCAGTACAAGCTCGTGGATTTTGCTGATTACTCAGATCTGTTCTATACCTGGAACAAGAACATGCTTCCTCCAGGTTCTACCGAGAATATTCTCCGTGATATTCCAGCCGATGCATGGCAGAACTCTCACTTCGGAGTGTTCACCGAGTTTGGCGGTCAGATTCTTACAGGTGGTCAGGCTTCCTCACAGCCTACAGCCAACTACGTAAACTATTATGGTATGGCGAATGGTCTTCCTCTCGATGACCCAGAGTCTGGTTTCGACCCAACCCATCCTTGGAAGAACCGTGACCCACGTTTCTATCACGACATCGTATATGATGGAGTAAAGGTGGTAGAGGGAATCATCAAGCCGGATGCCAACCGATATGCCAACCTCTATACAGGTGGTACTTACCGTGACGATATCAACGAGAGCCGCACTGGTTACCTGCTCTATAAGTTCATTCCTATGATCGCCAACAACTATGATATGGGTAGTACTTATAACAAGTTGTACATTGATGTGCCTTACCTGCGTCTTGCCGACTGTTACCTGATGTATGCCGAGGCTTGTGCAGCCGTAGGTGGAGCCACCGCTTCAGCCAAGTGCTCACTCACAGCTCTCGATGCAGTGAACAAGATTCGCGAGCGTGCCGGAGTAGAAGGCGTAGCAGCCAAGTTTACTGGCAACAAGGACAAGTTCATGGATGAGGTTCGCCGCGAGCGTGCCGTAGAGCTTGCTTTCGAAGGTCATCGTTTCAACGACCTGCGCCGCTGGTTGCTTCTCGACAAGGCACCATACAACATCAAGACATCGCAGGAGTTTGTACGTGCAGGAAAGTTTGATCCAAAGAATCCACAGAACACCGAGGTTTCCGGTTTCACGGAGAAGACCATTCTTACCCGCCACTTCACAAGCAAGCACTGGTGGATGCCTCTGAAGAAGAAAGACACCAGTATCTATCCTGAGATGTTCCAGAATCCAGGTTGGTAATAGAGTGTGAATCAAGAAAACAATTAAAAGAATAAAGAAGGAAAAATTATGAACAACATAATTTCAAGATATAAAGCGATTCTTCCGGTTTCCCTCTTCGCTCTCTCTGCACAAGGAGTGATGGCACAGGATGCCACAGAAGCAGACACCATCAACGTGGCATTCCGCAAGGCGGATGCCCGTGATGTAATCACTCCTGTCAGCACGGTCAAGGTGAAGAATCTGCTGGAGAAGAACTACAATACCTATAGCCTCGACAATATGCAGGCTTTGGCTGCAGGTTATAACGGGTCGCTGTGGAACCAGGGTGATGCACTCGTGCTGATTGACGGTGTGCCACGTGATGCAAACAATGTTTTGCCAACGGAGATAGAAGACATTACCTTCCTCAAGGGTGCTTCTGCCGTTGTTCTCTATGGTAGCCGTGCTGCAAAGGGTGTTATCCTCATCACAACAAAGCGTGGTAAGATTGAACCGCTGAAGATAAGCGCCCGTGCCAACTATCAGATGAGTGTAGCGAAGTCTTATCCTACCTACCTCGATGGTGCGCAGTATATGACGCTTTACAATCAGGCTCTTGCCAATGATGGTCTTTCTGCTAAATATTCAGATGAAGACATCTATAACACGGCTGCAGGTACCAATCCTTACCGTTATCCAAACCAGCAGTTCTATAATTCTGATTACCTCAAGAAGACCAAGTCTCGCTACGATGTGACGGCTGAGTTCGAGGGTGGTGGCAAGTTTGCACAGTTCTATACCAACGTGAGCTACTACCGCGAGGGTGATTTCCTGAATTTCGGTGAAGGAAAGAACAACTATACCGACCGTCTGAACGTACGTGGTAACATCGACCTGCAGCTCGCTGACTGGGCTTCTGGTTGGGTGAATGCCAACGCTACCTATTATAACCAGCATGGTTCAAACAGCGAATTTTGGAAGGCAGCTTCTACATTGCGCCCTAACCGTGTGGCTCCATTCATCCCGCTGTCTTATCTTGACCCGATGGATGCCAATTCTCTGGCTCTCATCAATAACTCAAGAAATATCATCACCAATCCTGCGGGATTGCCAGCCGGAAAGTATTTTCTGGGTGCTACACAGGAAGACCAGACCAATGCCTTCGCAGATATGTATGCAGCAGGTTACAACACCTGGACTTCCCGCCAGATGCAGTTTGATACTGGTGTCAAGTTTGATCTCTCTTCTTTGCTGAAGGGATTGAGCTTCAAGACCATGTTTGCGGTTGACTATTCTACGTCATACACAACATCCTTGAACGACAGTTATGCAACCTTCGGTGTCAACTGGACACAGTTTGACGGCAAGCAGATTATCGGTTCCGTCACACAGTATGGCGAGGATAAGCATACGGGTACTTTGAACTCCAGCAACTCAGCAGAGCGCAGACTCTTGCCTGGACCGGACAGTTTGACTACGTTAACTCCTTCGGCAATCACAATGTCAATGCCACCTTGCTCGCCAATGGTTATCAGCAGACCATCAGCGGTGAGTATCACAAGGTAAGCAATGCCAACCTGGGACTTCTCGTGTCATACAACTATGCACATAAGTACTATGCCGACTTGGCAGCCAATGTGGTACATTCGGCAAAGCTTCCTGAGGGCAACCGCAATGCCATCTCTCCATCGGCAACTCTCGGCTGGAGACTCTCTGAAGAGAATTTCCTGAAGGATGTAAACTGGCTCAATGACCTCCGTCTTACCGCAGGTTATACCGTTTTGAACCAGGATCTTGATATTGCTGAGTACTTCATGTATGAGAATATCTTCACGGCTACCGGTACATGGTGGGGATGGTCTGACGCCAACAACAGCATCCAGACTTCCGACTCGCAGCGTGGTGGTAACGACAAGCTGGGCTTCATCAAGCGCAAGGAGTTCAACGTAGGTTTGAATGGTGCCTTGTTCAGTAACCGACTCAGCTTTGCCGTAAACTACTACAACACGGTGACTGATGGCTTGCTCGCTCAGCCAGATTACATCTATCCAAGCTATATGCATACCTACTGGCCTGTATCTACATTCGTGCCATACATCAACTATGGTAAGAATCGCCGCACAGGTGTTGACTTCTCTCTCGGTTACAAAGACAAGGTGGGAGACTTCGAATATGGTATCCAGGCATTCGGACAGACCAACAGTTCAAAGAACCTGAAGGTTGCAGAGTATGTAGAGTATGACTACATGCGTACAGAAGGCAAGCTCACTGATGCCCTTTGGGATATGAGTGCTTAGCTACTACAACAGTCAGGATGAAATTGACAATGATAAGGTCAAGAGCTCTTTCGGTACAGTAAAGCCAGGTGATCTGAGATACAAGGACCAGAATGGAGATAATATCATCGACAGCAAGGACCGCGTGGTTATCGGTCGCTGGAGCGCCAAGTTCACCGGTGGTATGAATCTTACCTTGAAGTACAAGAACTTCACTCTCTTCGCCATGTTGACAGGTCAGTTTGGTGGCAATGCTCTCAAGGACGATACCTACAACTGGGTTTACGGTGAGCGTAAGTACAGTGATGTGGTACTCGGTGCCTGGACAGAGAGTAAATACAAGAACGGTGAGTCTATCACCTATCCTCGTCTGACAACACAGAGTGGTGACAACAACTTCTGTGCTTCCGACTACTGGATGTATTCTACAGACCGTATCGACTTGAGCCGCGTGCAGCTTACCTACGACTTCAACAAGTCTCTCTTCGGAGACAATAGCTTGGTTAAGGGCTTGCAGGTATATGTCAATGGCAGCAGCCTCCTGACGATAGCCGGTGAGCGCAAGCAGATGGAACGCAATGTAGGTTCTGCTCCTCAAACCCGCAGTTTCACCATCGGTGCAAAGGTTGAGTTCTAATATAGAAAATTAAGATAACGAAAATGACAAAAGTGATGAACAACTTACTATCAAAATATAAAATTGGTGGAGTGGTGCTCGGACTGGCTCTTTCGATAGGATTGACAAGCTGTGACGACATGTTTAAGCCTGCCATCGAAAACCATCTGGGTTTCGAGTATATGTACGACCATCCAGACTATGCAGATGGTTTGCTTGGCAACGCCTATACCCGTTGCCAAACGGCTCTTACTCATTCAATGATGTTGCAACAGACGATGCCGTAAGCAACGATGCTACCGACTCTTATCGTAAGATGACTGGCGTAGATAGCTGGACTTCAAGCAACAATCCGGTGGAAACCTGGCGCAACTGTCGTGCAGCCATCCAGTATATTAACCTTTTCCTTGCCAATGTGGATAAGGTAAACTGGAACAGCGATGAGGTAGTGCGTGCCATGTATGAGCAGCGTTATATCGGCGAGGCCAAGGGTTTGAGAGCACTCTTCATGTACTATCTGCTCCGTGCCCATGGTGGTTTGGATGCCAATGGAAAACTCCTCGGTGTTCCTAACGATCTTGTGCCAACAAATGTAAGTTCAGATTTCAATTCTCTGGAGGTGCGTGCTTCTTATGCCGACTGCATGAAGCAGCTCATTGCGGATGCAGAAGAGGCTGTACGTGTACTTCCTGTTGATTACAAGGATACGGATAACGAGACAATGACCGTTAGTTGCCTTGGCAAATCCTATACAGTTACAAAGGCTACTTACAATCGTGTATTTGGTACCAACTTCGCCGGACGCTTAAGTGGTCGTATCGCCCGTGCCGTTCTTGCACAGGCTACATTGATGGCTGCATCTCCAGCCTTTGCCAGTGGCAGCGGCGTAACCTACGAGCAGGCAGCCCAATATGCTAAGGCTGTGCTCGACCTCAATGGCGGCATTTCAGGCATTGATACAAATGGTTTGGAGTGGTATGCAGACCCAAACATGAAGGATCTTACAGCGGCAGAATGTCCTAAGGAAGTACTCTGGCGTACAGAGAAGAGCGAGAACAATGATTTGGAGACCAAGTACTACCCACCATCAATCTATGGTCAGGGTCGTATCAATCCAACCCAGAATCTTGTAGATGCATTCCCTGCTGCCAACGGTTATCCTATTACAGATGCCAAGAGCGAATATGACCCAGCTAATCCATACGCAAACCGTGACCCACGTCTGGCTAAGTACATTATCTATAACGGACAGACAGCCGGTTCAGGAAATGCCGTCATCAATACACAGGCAGACAATGCTACTAATCTCGATGGTCTCAACAAGGACGTTTCCAAGTCAACCCGCACAGGTTACTATATGAAGAAACTCCTCCGTCAGGACATCAACCTGGATCCTACGGTAAACGGCAAGGCTTATCATTATACAGCCCGCATCCGTTACACAGAGCTTTATCTGGATTATGCCGAGGCAGCCAATGAGGCTTATGGTCCTAAGGGTGGTACAGGTTACTCAGCCTACGATGTCATCAAGGCAATCCGTGAGCGTGCAGGCTTGGGAGAGTTTGGCGATGATCCATACCTGGAAGAGTGTGCACAGAGCAAGGAAAAGATGCGTGACTTGATTAGAAACGAGCGCCGCATCGAGCTTTGCTTCGAAGGCTTCCGCTTCTGGGATCTGCGTCGCTGGAAGGCTAACCTCACAGAGGAGGCAAAGGGTATGAGTATCACCAACGAAGAGGCTGGCAAGAAATATACTCCAATCTCAGTGGAAACACGTAACTTCAAGGAGAATGCCTTCTATGGTCCTATACCATACGACCAGATTCTTAATTTCCCATCACTCGTTCAGAACGCTGGATAGGTAAAAAGAACAACATTTGGTAATAACAAGAAAAAATGAAGAATATGAATAAAACATTCAGAAAAATAGGAACTGCAATCATGGGACTTGCCTTGGTAGCTGGTCTTTCTACCTCTTGTTCAAACGGAGATTGGGAAGATAGTCTTCAGGGAGGAACAGCCAATGGTGGCAACAACGGTAAGATATCTGTATATTTCTCTATGCAGGCACCTATCCGCGTTATCACCCTTGGTAATGACGATGATGCAGTAAACACCGATGACAATGCTCATCAGTTCAAGCTGCAGGCAACTTGGGTGGTGGCTACAAGAATACCAAGGACTGTAAGATCAGCTATCAGATAGATCCATCTCTTCTGCCAGAAGGTAGTGGTATGGAGGTGCTCCCTGAATCCTACTATACCCTGGAGGATCCTAATACCCTGACTATCCCTAAGGGAAAGATTATTGGTGGTACAACAGTGCATCTTACTGATGCCTTCTTCAACGATCCAAAGGCTGCTACTACACACTATGTATTGCCAGTAAGACTCGTTTCTTCCCTCACTGGTGATGATATCCTTGAAAAGCAGAACTATCAGTTGCTCTGTGTGAAGTAACAAGAACTACAGTATTCA
>ENA-OPYW01000090-OPYW01000090.1-human-gut-metagenome-genome-assembly--contig:-NODE-90-length-12029-cov-1.432028_pt1 | contig 12029 bp, 13 predicted proteins | sample MGYA00242473_ERZ504483 | MGnify/ENA primary metagenome ERZ504483 (study PRJEB26092, sample SAMD00036221) | human gut metagenome | host: Homo sapiens | study: EMG produced TPA metagenomics assembly of...
TGCATGAACTTGGCGCACTCTCGCTGCAAGCCCAAATTAATGAGCTTGCGAGCTGTTTTCTTCTGAGACTTCGTTAATTCTATCATGTTCTAAACGTTTCTTTTCTTTTTTAGCCTTATTTCTTATTGATATACATTTCTTGCAGATGTGCAGTCTGTGTCCTTTACCACTGAACGACTCGTTGGATTTATACTCTCCACACATCTTGCAATAATGTCCTTGATGCTTATGTTTCTTTTTACCCATGACTTATTTTGCAAACAACTTTCCTATGAGATTCAAGAGATTAGAGACAGTCTCTTTGCTCTCCACAGGTATCTTGATGGAGGTTTCGCCTGTCTGCTCGTTTTTCTCAACGATGGAATCAACCAGCTGGGCTGTGGCTTCTGGCGACTTTAAGGTTTCGGCTAAGCCTGAGAGGAAAGATATTCCTTGGGCTACCAAATCCTTTGGCTGACTTGAGCGATTAGAGACGGATTCTCCGTTCGAAGATGAGTTCGTTTGCTGCTGGATGGGACTCTTTCCTTTCTCGTCAGATTTATGTTCATCGCGAGCCTTGTCTGTTTCCAAATCCTTAGGATTGATAGTTGTAAAGTTTTCCTCGGCCTTTGACTTTTCTGTCTGACCTTCTGAATCATTTACGGTATCAGTATCCTTGACTTTCTTAACCTTCTCTGTTTCTTCGTCCTCTTCCACCATACCGCTCACTGTTTCCATCATCTTGCTGAACTTATCATCTGTGATGAATACAGAATCTTCGCCGTCATCAAGAACGCCTTCAAACATGGAGGTCTTGAAACGCAACTTACCGAGCATTTCCTGCTCGATGGAATCAGGTGTTACGAGATTGATAACCTGGATGTTGTTCTGCTGACCAAGGCGATAGATGCGCCCGATACGCTGTTCGAGAACGGCAGGATTCCAAGGCAAGTCGATGTTGATGATGGTAGCGGCTGACTGCAGGTTCAAGCCTGTGCTTCCGGCATCAGTAGAGAGGAAAACCCTGCTCGATGGTTCGTTCATGAAATTATCTACCAGGTTTTTGCGCTTTTCGGATGGCACGCCACCATGCAGATATTCAAAGCCTATTTCTTTTTTCTCCAGTTCCTTGGCGATGAGGCGGGTCATGCGTTCCCATTGACTGAATACCACAACCTTTTCACCTTCCTCGCTGATAATGTCGCTGATGATGTTCACGCATTCATCCACCTTGGTGTCGTATCTCGTCTTTTGGTCGAGGATATAACTGCTGTCACATACCATGCGCATCTGTGAGAGGAAGAGCAGGAGACGCTTGCGGTCTTTATCGGATAGGAAATGCATCCTGCGCCATTTCAGAACCAGGAGACGTACCTGGTTCTGCCACTCCTGATGCATCTCCATCTGCTCGTTGGTCATCGGAATGAAAAGGTTCTTGTCAGAACGCTCAGGCATCTGGAGTTTCACATCCTTCTTGCGACGACGGATGAGAATATCGCCCAGCTTCTTGCCTATGTCGTTTAAGTTCTTATAACCCAGAACTTTTCCTGTTTCATCAGTAATGATATGCTTGTCTTTGAAGAGGTAGTAAGGGGCAAGGCGGAAATTATCAACAAACTCCACGATAGAGTAGAGTTCATCGAGCTTGTTCTCCAATGGGGTACCGGATAGAATTACGGAGTAATCTGATTCTATCTTTCTTGCCGCACGGGAAATCTGCGTGTTCCAGTTCTTCAGGCGCTGCACCTCGTCCATGATGAGCATATCGGTTTGCAAACAGCCGAGTATCTTGATGTCATTGGCGGCACTATTATAGGAAATAATCTTGTAAGGTTCCGGGCGATTGTACGCTTCCTTTCTCTTGAGATGACTTCCCTCTATGACGAAGACTTCGGCATCAGTAAACTTCTTGATTTCACTTCGCCATTGATATTTGAGCGAGGTAGGGCAGAGGATGAGTACAGAGCCAATAAGACTTTCCTTGCGTAGTAGTTCGGCAGTACCTATAGCTTGGATTGTCTTTCCGAGACCCATCTCGTCGGCAATGATAGCCTTTCCTGCCTTTGCAGCAAAGCGGATGCCCTCTTTCTGGTAAGGATAGAGGTTTACTTTCAGAAGATTGTTGAGTTTCTCGTCATCGTATGTCTTCACAATCTTCATTCTTTTCGCTTTTTCGCGAATATCGATGATAAAGTCAATGGCATCTTTATAGCATCTGAATGTATCGCTGATTTGGCGAGCTTGTTTCAAGAAAGAGCCAATGCGGGCATAGGCTGATTTCTTCAAGACATGGTTCTTGTCAAAGTAATCTTTGGCTAACTGTTCGTATGCCTCCTTGTTGTCTGAGCCGATACGAATCTTTACGCATCGCTCATCCCGATAGGAGAGATAGACAGAAGTATAAGGTGGTAATTCCCGATGTACATGTACGCCCCTCTTTCCGCCAAACCATTTTTTGACGGCTTCGATATGTTTGCAAGTGCCGAGTCTCGAAGTCTTGAAATCCATGCAGGAACAATAATTCCATTCGCTGTTGGCTCCACGATACACCACCTTGTACTCGTTGTTCTTTTCAGGGTTGTGAACGATATACTCTCCAGGGCAAAGGACGTCATCAACACAACTGATATCGAAGTGCTCGATATCGGTCACCTGCTTGCGCAGTTTGATTTGCCATTCCTCTAAAGTCATGTTTTCTGGTTTCACGATATGCGAAACCTTGACTTTCTTCTTTTTCTTTGTAGCCTTCTTGGTGCTGTTACCGTCTTGGTTAGCTGCCTGCTTATTATTCTTTGCCATTGTTATGTTGCCTTATTTTAAACGTTTAAATATATTTATATGCAAAGATACACATTATGGATGAAAGATACAAAGAAATCGTGGAAAATTAACTAAAAATCATAGATGACGGAAGAATCAACGATGGTAAACCGACAGAAACGCTTGAGGAAGCGCAACGATATAGGTGAAGACGTTGGAATATACGGGAGAGGTACCTGAAAAATATTACATAAGTCCTTGGGATATATAGGATAAGTTGCTGGAAGAGATACCTTCTGCAATCGCACAACAGCTGTTGTGCGATTGCACATCACCTGTTGTGCGCATGCATAACAGCTGATGTGCGAGCGTAGTTCAGTTGTTGTGCGATGAATTTCTTAGAATTATGGTGATCATTTTGCTGACACCATCTTGACCAGCTGTCTGCTTATTGTTCTTTGCTATTGTTCTTTTGCTTTAAATATATTGGATACAAAGTTACACATTATAAATGAAAGATACGAAAAAATCGTGGGAAATTATCTAAAAATGGCATTCACGATGCTGGTGAATGCTTTTCTGATGATTACTATGATAAGTATTTGTTATTTCAAGACTACTTTTTTGCCGTTGATGATGTAAACTCCCTGTTTTGGAGCAGAAATGCGCTGTCCCTGAAGATTGAAGATTACTTTCTTGGTCTTGATGTCACTGGCAATCTGGCTAATGCCGTCGGTTACGCTTGGTACAGCTGTAGCTGATACCTCCTTGGTTGCCTGATTGAAGGTGAAAGTGAGTTCCCAGATGCCGTTCCCTTTATCGGTCAGGTCATTGCTGGTATCCGTTTCATTCCAATGAGAACCGAAGATTGTGCTAGAACCTGCTGCTGTTCAGACATCTTGTGCCTGCAGAGTTAGTGTTATGAAACAAAGCATGATAAAAGTAAAAATAGTTCTTCTCATAATTGTTGTGATTTAAATGTTTATAATTAAATGATGATTAAATGATGTCGTATTATTGTTAAAAATGCGTGTATAATAGTTATTTGATGTAAATATACGAATAATTTCAATAAGTTCCAAAATTTTTTGGAGAAAACTTTGATTTATAGATGAAAAATCAGGAGGATGTGTCTACGATATAGAGACACGTCCTCCTGAATTATAGTATTCCTTTAGATTTTACCTTTCCATAATCTTTTAGATTACCCCCTTCCACAACCCGTGAAGGTTGCAGTATTCTCGAGCCGTAACATCCTTGGCTTCTGCGTTGGTCAGGAAGATAGCTTCAGGCTTTTCGCCTGGCTTCAACTCGTGACGAAGCACATCGGTAGGGGTGAGCAATTCTATCCATTGGATGTAATGCTCTGGTAGCATCGGGTGCTCCACACTTCCTACTGTTACGCGATAGCCGCCCTCAATAGGTTCTATCACAGGCACGTGCTTCTCTTTGGCGCCATCGCTGGTGTTTTCCTTCATCAGTTTCATCGGCTCGCCACAGCAACTGAGCACGGCTCCTGGGTTTACAACTTCTACTACATTGCCACAAATCTGGCAGCGGTAGATTTCTCTAACTTTTGTCATAATGGTTCCTCCTATTATTTTATGAATGTGTTGCCTTAATATCAGGCATTTCATTCAGATGATTCCTTTGTGAGGATATCCTTCGGGTGATTCCCCCAAAAGAGACTTATTCCTCTACAGGGCTGAAATCTTCCTTGCCTACTCCGCAAAGAGGGCAAACCCAATCATCTGGGATGTCTTCGAATGCTGTACCTGGAGCGATGCCGCCCTCTGGATCACCTACTTCTGGATCATAAATCCAACCACACACGTCGCAAACATATTTCTTCATAATGTTCCTTTCTTTCTTAATTTGATTGATTACTGTTATCTATTCACTTTTAATCAGACAGGTGCGTTTGCATATCTTTCTGATTTACTATGCAAATATATACTTTATTTCTGTAAGAACCAAATAAATATGAAAATATTATAATTTTATTATCCTTTTTAATCTAAATAAACAAAGATTTCTAAATGTACTTGTGAATAAAGGAGTTATTTGTCTTTTTAGTGGTGTTTTGATAGAATGTTTGATTGTTTCATGTGAAACATCTCGAAAAAGAAAAGCTCGCAAGATGAACGTTTGGTATCTTGCGAGCTTCTTTGTATTTAAGTTGCCTTGCGGTTTTTGCGGCCGCTTTCTGGTTTTTCTAATGTGCTTCTAGCCAGTTGTTTCCCCATCCGGCATCAGCAACCAGAGGCACACTGAGCTGGTAGGCGTTCTGCATCTCTTCTACCACAATCTTCTCTACCTTTTCCTTCTCTTCCGGATATACGGAGAAATTGAGTTCGTCATGCACCTGGATAATCATCTTGCTCCTGATGCCTTCTGCTCTGAATCGGTTGAAGATGCGGATCATAGCCACTTTGATGATGTCTGCCTCAGAGCCCTGGATAGGGGCATTGATGGCATTGCGCTCGGCAAATCCTCTTACAGTACCATTCTTGCTGTTGATGTCTGGCAGGTAGCGACGGCGGTGGAAGAGGGTTTCGGCATAGCCTTTCTCTCTTGCCATTTCCTTTGCCTTCTCCATGTAAGCCTGAACACCAGGGAAGGTGCGGAAGTAGTCTTCTATGATCTGCTTTGCCTCTCGGTTTTCGATGTTCATGCGTTGGGCAAGACCGAAGGTCGTGATGCCGTAGATGATGCCGAAGTTGGCAGTTTTTGCCTTCTTGCGCTGTGCATCTGTTACTTCTTTGATGTCTTCGTGCCAAATCTTGGCAGCTGTAGCTGCATGAATATCAGAGCCTTCACGGAATGCTTCTACCATGTTTGGATCCTGGCTCAGGTGTGCATGATGCGAAGTTCTATCTGTGAATAGTCGGCAGAGAAGAACAGGCAGCCTGGTTCTGGGATGAAGCATCTGCGTATCTCCTTGCCATCGTCATCGCGTACAGGAATATTCTGCAGGTTTGGATCACTTGAAGAAAGACGTCCTGTGGCTGTGATGGCTTGGTTGAAAGAGGCATGAATGTGACCGGTGCGAGAGTTGATAAGCTTTGGAAGGGCATCTATATAGGTTCCCAAAAGTTTCTTTAAACCTCTGTAGTTCAGTATCTCATCGATGATTGGACTCTTGCTGCGCAGCTGCTGAAGAACTTCTTCGCTTGTTACGTACTGGCCCGTCTTCGTCTTCTTAGGCTTCTCCACAATCTTCATCTTTCCGAAGAGTATTTCTCCAACCTGGCGTGGGGAAGCGATATTGAACGATTCGCCTGCCAACTCATAGATATGATGTTCTATCTCATTGAGGCGGTTGGTGAGTTTCTCGGATGTTTCCTTCAGGGTATCGGTGTCGATGCATACTCCCGTCATCTCCATGTGGGCTAAAACAGGTACAAGCGGCATTTCTACATTCCAGAACAGATCTTCACAATCTATCTCTTTGAGTTTTGGTTCGAGCACATTTTTCAATCTCAAGGTGATGTCGGCATCTTCGGCAGCATATTCGTAAATGTCTGATGGGGCGAGATCGCGCATCGACTTCTGGTTCTTTCCCTTCGGACCAATCAGTTCTTCGATGTGGATGGTCTGATAGTTGAGGAATACTTCTGCCAAGTAATCCATGTTGTGGTAAAGTTCTGGCTGGATGAGATAGTGGGCGAGCATCGTATCGAACATCTTGCCCTGAATCTCTATGCCGTAGTTCATCAACACCTCGTAATCGTATTTGATGTTCTGCCCCACTTTCAAGATTTCCGGGTTCTCGTAGAGAGGTTTGAAAATATTTACGATTTTTAAGGCTTCTTCACGATTTGCCGGAATTGCTACGTAGAAAGCCTCTTTTTCCTTCACGGCAAAGCTCAAACCCACCAATTCTGCATCAATAGCAGCGGTAGATGTGGTCTCTGTGTCTAGACTGAGAATATTGAATGTCAATAAATAGTCATAAAGTTTCCTTACATCTTCTTCTGTATCAATGAGTTTATATGAATGAGTGGTCGTTTTAATGGTCTCAAAACTCGCGTTTTTTGACTCTTCCTGCCCGTCGGCTTGCTGTGCGCCAAATAAATCGAGCTCTCCAGTAGGTTTTGTTTGCACCTTTTTAGGTTTGTTAAGAACTCGGTTGGCAAACGACTTAAACTCCAACTCGGTGAAGATTTCATCCAATTTTGTATTGTCTGGCTCTACCCGTTTCAAATCTTCCATCTTGATCTCTACCGGAACATCGGTTCGTATGGTTGCCAGGAACTTTGACATCCTGATATCTTCTATTGCACCCTCCACTTTTTCGCGGAGCTTGCCTTTCACTTGAGAAGAGTTCTCGATAAGACCTTCTACACTACCGAACTCGTTGATAAGTTTGATGGCTGTCTTTTCTCCCACGCCCGGACAGCCTGGGAAGTTATCAGCTGAGTCGCCCATCAGAGCAAGGAGGTCGATAACCTGGAGTGGGGAAGTGATGCTGTATTTCTCTTCAATTTCCTGTACGCCCAACTTTTCGTATCCACCGCCATGACGAGGACGGAACATGAAAACATTGTTACGAACCAGTTGTGCGTAATCCTTATCGGGTGTGAGCATGTAGGTTTCCATCCCCTTTTCACCTGCCTTCAAGGCAACTGTTCCAATGATATCATCCGCCTCGAAACCATCTACCTGAAGGATAGGGATATGATATGCCTCCAGGATATTTTTGATGATAGGCACAGAGAGTTTGATGTCTTCCGGTGTCTCTTCTCGTTGAGCTTTATATGCAGGGAAAGCCTCATGACGGAAAGTCTTGCCATGGTCGAAAGCCACCGCAATATGGGTAGGTTTCTCCTTGGTAAGTATCTCGTTGAGGGTATTGCAGAACCCCATTACACACGAAGTATTGAGTCCCTTCGAATTGATTCGAGGGGCTTTCATAAAGGCGTAATACGACCTATAAATGAGCGCATACGCGTCTAAAAGGAACAATTTATCCATAATATTCATTTTTGTGGTGTAAAATTACTAAAAAAATGCGATATTTCAAGAAGAATTGATTAATTTTGTAACAAATTTCAGAAATTAAGTAGATTTACTCACATATAATGGACTATTTATCACTTATCAAGCTGCCTATAGAGGCAGAATTAGCAAATTTTATAGATTTGTTCAACAAGTCTCTTATGCATAGCGATGGCCTCCTTTCCCAGGTGCTCGACCACATCCGTCAGCGCGCTGGAAAACGTATGCGCCCTATACTCATCTTGTTGATGGCACGTAATTTTGGAAAGGTTTCCAGTGTTACCCAGCATTCTGCGGTAGGTCTGGAGCTTCTTCATACCGCTTCGCTGGTACATGATGATGTGGTTGATGAGAGTGAGGAGCGCCGCGGACAGGCTAGCGTGAATGCTACTTATAATAATAAGGTGGCTGTGCTTGTGGGCGATTTCATTCTTTCCACCGCCTTGCTTCATGTATCTTATTCGCATTCAGAGGAAATCGTGCGTTATCTTGCTGAGTTGGGCCGCATCCTGTCTAATGGTGAGATTCTTCAGCTCAACAGTATCAGTAATGAAGAGATATCGGAAGATATTTATTATCAGGTGATTAAGCAGAAAACGGCTGCTCTCTTTGAGGCTTGCGCCGGTATCGGAGCGATCTCTGCCAATGCTTCAGAACTGCAGATTGAAGAGGCGAAGCGTTTCGGACAGAACTTGGGCATCATCTTCCAGATCCGTGATGATATCTTTGATTATTATGATTCCAAGGAGATAGGTAAACCTACTGGTAATGATATGGTTGAAGGAAAACTGACTTTGCCTGTAATATATGCTTTGAAGTCTACCGGTGATGAGGAGATGATGAAGCTTGCCAGAAAGGTAAAGGCTCATACTGTGACGGCTGATGAAATAGCTCAGTTAGTGGCATTTACAAAGGAAAACGGAGGTATTGAATATGCGGATAAGCGCATGTGGGATTTCCATGCCGAAGCCATGAATTTCCTCGATACTTATGTGGAGGATAAGGATATTTACAATGCCTTGAAGGCTTACTTGGATTTTGTGATTGAAAGAAAAGCTTAATATAAAAAAGGGTTGGTTCTCAGAGAGAATCAACCCTTTGTTTTTTTGTATTCTATTGATATTCAGTTACTTTTCTTTAGATTTTTCTTTTAAGCAATACTCTAGAATTCTCTTTAGAAGTATCTTAAATGGTACTTTAAAACTATCTTTCTAAGTATGTTTAATGGTACTTTGAAATTATCTTTAGAAGTACTTGATTTCCTTGCCCAGAATTTCGCTCAAAAGGAGGTTAGTCAGGCGTGATGTGCCGAGGCGCAACCACTGGTTGGTCAGCCATTTCTCGCCCAAAACTTCCTTCACGATGGTGTAGTAAACTACGGCATCATGAACGGTATTGATACCACCTGCAGGCTTGAAACCAATCTGAATGCCAGTCTTTTCGTAATATGCTTTGATAGCCTGGCACATAACGTATGCTGCCTCAGGGGTAGCTGAGACCTTCTCCTTGCCTGTTGAGGTTTTGATATAGTCAGAACCTGAGTACATTGCGAGGATAGAAGCCTTCATGATGTTGCTGCAATTCTTCAGATCGCCTGTCTCCAGAATGCACTTCATCTTATGCTCTCCGCATGTCTCCTTGAGTTCCTGAATATCATCGCAGAGACCCTCGTAATCTTCGCTGAAGAACTTGCCAACAGGCATTACGATATCTACCTCTGTAGCACCATCCTTGATAGCCATTGCGGTTTCTGCAATCTTTACCTCGATAAAGGTCTGAGAGGATGGGAAATTGCCACTTACTACAGCGATTTCTACGCCGTCAACCTCCAGACTCTGGCTGATAAGGCCGGCAAAGTTAGGTAGGTACATACGGTTGCTACGTGAGGAAGCTGAGGATAATCCTTGGCAAACTGGTTCACCTTTTCAATCATCTTCAGGATGCTTTCTTCTGTATCTTCTGTATGGAGAGAAGTCAACTCGATGCTACCGAAGAGGAACTTCTTAACCTCCATGGTCTCATTCTCTGCTACCTTCTCATCGAGAATCTTCTTTACTGCAGCAGCTACTTCCTCATCGTTGAGGTTGCAGTTGTACTGCTTCAAAACTGATAAATACTTGTCGTCTGACTCTTTATACTGTCCCTGCTGTGCAAGAACCTGTTCTTTAATACTGCTCATACTTAATGTTATTTATATAATTATTAAAGTTAAGTTTTTATATGAATAGCAATTTTAATTCTTGTTGTCTTATTCTTTATCTTCTTGATGCTCAGATAGTTTTGGGTTGTTTTTATGTCTTTCAGAATCCCTTTTAGTCTTCTTGTCAAAACTCTTCTGGAGTTCTTCTGTCAAGTCAGTCCCTGTCTGATTTGCCAGGCAGATAAGCACCCAAAGAACATCGGCCATTTCTTCGCCTAAGTTAGGTTTCTCGCCTTTCTTAAAACTCTGTTCGCCGTATGTTCGGGCAATGACACGTGCCAGTTCGCCCACTTCTTCTGTGAGGCAAGCCATATTGGTCAGTTCGCTGAAATAGCGTACGCCATATTCTTTAATCCACTGATCTACAGCTTCTTGTGCTTCTTTTATTGTCATCTTCCTAATTCTTTTATGGGGAAAGATGCCTTTCTTTCAGGGTAGGGCATTATTCCTTGTTGTGAGTATCCATCATGATGGTTACCGGTCCATCGTTCAGTAAATCTACCTTCATATCGGCACCAAATTCGCCTGTTCCTACTGGCTTTCCGAGTGCATCGGATAGCTTTTTGCAGAACTCCTCATAGAGTGGAACGCTGATTTCGTGCTTGGCTGCTCTGAGCCAGCTTGGGCGGTTTCCTTTCTTGTAGCTGGCGAATAGGGTGAACTGGCTGATGACCAGAATCTCACCATTTATATCCATGATAGAGCGGTTCATAACATGGTTTTCGTCGTCGAAAACACGGAGTCCGATTACCTTTCTGACCAGCCAGTCTACATCTTCTGAAGTGTCGCTTTCCTCTATTCCCAGAAGGATCAGATAGCCTTGTCTGATGGCAGATTTAACCACTCCTTCGATGGTTACTGAGGCGTGAGAGACACGCTGTATTACGATTCTCATATTACTACTTTGAACTTTGAATGTTGAACATTGAACTTTATGATAAGCTATTCTGTTGAATTCTTAACAATCAACTTTTAACTATCAACTCTTGTCTTACTTACTTAGGTACAGTGCCATCAAATCGAATGGCAGACCTTTAATCTCTGTGATGGGCGCACGGTTGAATTCGGCGGCAGGGTTCAGAATGAAGGTCTTCTTGATGTAGAGTTTCGTGTTGTAGAGGAACCAGTCCTTGTCCGGAACATTGCCTGATACATGCAACTCATCCTGCATCTGGTTGAATCCTAACTGCTTCCATACATAGAGAATGAAAATAGAGGGCATCCTTGGCATGCTCGGCATTGAACGAGTTGAAGAATTTGAAACGGTTCTTCTCGAAACCGAAAACGTCCAGCTTCTTGTCGTGGAAATAAACATAGAGCTTGCGGTGAATGCCGGTGAAACTGCGATGATGCAGATAGTGCCACATCGGTTGCATGATAGGTGTGAAGCGAACATCCTTAAAGTTGTCTTCTACACCATCTTCAAATCCTTGTTGATAGGGAATACCGCTACCGCATTCAGTTCCGGCTGCACTCTGTAGAGAATGGCATCGCTGTTATGGCTGTTGAAGGCATGCTGATAGAGCACATCGATATCCTCTTCATGAAATTCTTCGATAGGAACCAGCAGGATAGCGAATCGAGATATACGCGTACCTTCTGGTATCCCCGCTGCAGGAGAGTACTCTCTTGAAAGCCTGACGCAAGTTGGCTGCCATCGAAACACCACTCTTTACAGTATAAGGTTCATAGATGAGCTGATGCTCAGCTTCACGGTCAACTACCGAAAAACTGAGGGTGTTTCTGCTCACGCGGATGGTGAGTCGTGCTTGCTGAATGTTGTTACCTTTTATTTGCATATCTGTTACCAATTACCTGCGTTGTTATTATCTGTCGTTAAATCGCCTATCTTGAGTCCGGGATAGTTGCCGGCATAGTTGGCCTCCTCTATCTTCTGCTGGATGGAACCTTCATCAAGTCCGTCGAGGAAGGTTTCATAACCGGCCCCACATTCCATCACCGGAATCTGCTTACCGCTTTTTCCTACGATAACCGTGGCAGCAAGTGTAAACTTCTTACCGTCGGCATAGGGAATGTATTGAGCATCTTCCTGTAAGTACTTGCCTTTTACCAGTGTCGGAAAATCTCC
>ENA-OPYW01000091-OPYW01000091.1-human-gut-metagenome-genome-assembly--contig:-NODE-91-length-11947-cov-1.013959_pt1 | contig 11947 bp, 12 predicted proteins | sample MGYA00242473_ERZ504483 | MGnify/ENA primary metagenome ERZ504483 (study PRJEB26092, sample SAMD00036221) | human gut metagenome | host: Homo sapiens | study: EMG produced TPA metagenomics assembly of...
TTAAGTTTTTGTTGTGTTGTTACTAAAGATTTGATTATATGATTTAGCCCTAAGACTATATATGCCTTAGGACTAATTTATTTCGTGTTATTAATCAACAGGAATATCCTTGTTGATGTTCTTGCAACCAGCTACAGCATAGAAGAACATGTATGTCATACAGATGAGAGGCACAATGTAACTAGCCATATAGCCAGCATTGTCTGCGATGAAGTTCTGTACCAATGGCATCAATCCACCACCTACTACCATCATCATGAAGATACCTGAGCCTGGGCTGTATACTTGCCAAGACCCTCAGTAGCAAGGTTGAAGATAGAAGACCACATGATAGAAGTGCAGAGACCGCAGAGTACCAGGAACATGGCAGCGATAGGCACTGTTACCATCTGGAATGATGTACCTGTAAATACAGGCATTTCTACTGTTGTTGACTTGCCGAGAAGTACGGCGAGGACGATAAAGATCATACCTGCACCATTGGCAATCATCATCATCATGCGGCTAGATACCTTGTCAGCAATAAAACTGGAACAAAGACGACCAACCAGCATCAGGAGCCAATATGTACCTGCAACGAAACCACCGATAGCTGCTGCATTTGCCAAGGCTGTACCATTGATGAAACCACCACCATTTGCTGTTGTATCAGAAATGTAGAAGTTCAATGTTCCAGGAATGCCTACCTCAACACCTACATAAACGAAGATTGCGATAACGCCGAGGTTGAAGTGGCGGAAAGCCATGGTGAATGCTCGAATACAGTCTTGTCTGTAGTCTTACCCATCTCTGGATCCTGGATAGGGATGAAGTTCAAGATAACGAATGCTGCTGCGAATACGGCAAGGGCAATGTAAAGCACGAGGTTCACATCTACCATTTTGGTATTAGCAGTAACAGTACCGATAAGGGCACCTACGAGCATTGGGGTTAAAGTTCCGGATAAACTGTTCAATGTACCACCGATGAGGTTCAACTGGTTACCGCGGTTGCCACCACCACCGATGAGGTTCAACATTGGGTTTACAACAGTATTCAAAATACAAACTGCGAAACCTGAGATGAACGCACCGAAGAGGTAAACGGCGAAGCCTGAGATGTCGGCACCGAACTTACCTGAAAGGAACTGGATGAGCACGCCTACGAATCCGGTAGCGATACCGGTGAGGGCGGTCTTCTTGTAACCGATCTTGGTGAGCAACTTACCTGCAGGGATACCCATGAAGAGGTAAGCCAAGAAGTTCATGGCGTTACCCAACATACCAATCATGTTAGCACTTCCGCTGTCAGCGAATACATTTTTCCAAATAACTCCGATAGGAGCAGCCAAATTCGTTACGAACGAAATCATGGCGTAGAGGAACATCATCGTGATAATGGCGATGATATTGCCATTTTTACTTTGGTTTTCCATTTTTTTTGATAGTTGATATTGTTATTTGTTATTATTATTTGCGAAAAGCTTGTTTATAACTCTTTTTGAAGAGGTTATTGATTCTCTTTTATGGTAAAGAGGTTGCTACTCTTTTCTTCTAAAGAGGTTGTTTCTTCTTTAAAGACGTTAAGACTTCTCTTTAAGATTGTTGTCGCGTTGGATGGGTTTTGTCATTCAAGCGCGAAAATGGAGCAAGTGCTGTTTAGAGTACCTGCTCCATGATTTATTCTGATTTATTCGTCAATTCCAAACTTATAGATTGTCTTCTGGGTGTATGTTTCACCCGGATTTAATCTGCAACTTGGGAAATAGGTGTGATTTGGAGTGTCTGGGAACTTCTGTGCCTCGAAGCAGACTGCACTGCGACGTGGGAATGTTGCACCAAACTGTCCTGAGATACCTGCAAGGAAATTACCTGTGTACATCTGCAAACCTGGTTCTGTGGTATAAACCTCCATGGTACGGCAGCTTACAGGGTCTTTTATACGGGCAGCGAAACTCAACTCACCTTCTTCTGTCTTGTTCAATACATAGTTGTGGTCATAGCCCTGACCATTCTTGATCTGTTCATTGTCTGCATTGATGTCTTGACCAATTGGCTTTGGTGTACGGAAATCGAATGGTGTGCCCTCAACCTTCAAAATCTCACCTGTAGGGATAGAATACTTATCGATAGGGAGATAGTAGTTTGCGTTCACCTCACAGATGATATTGTCAACTGTTGGGGTAGGATTAGCAATACCCTGGATTGAGAAGAAAGCGTGGTGTGTCAGGTTGCAGATGGTTTGTCTTGTTGGTTGTAGCCTGATACTTGATAACGAACTCATTGTCGTCGGTCAATGTGTAAGCTACCCAAACTGTCAACTCACCAGTGAAGCCTTCTTCACCATAAGGGCTCGTGTATTTCAACACGACAGCGCTATCACTCATGCGGGTTGCATCCCAAATTTTGGTGTGGAAACCTGTAGGTCCACCATGCAGGTGGTTGGGACCATCGTTGCATGCTAATTGATACTCCTTGCCGTGAAGTATGAACTTGCCTTCTTTAATACGGTTGCCATAACGACCGATGAGCACACTCAAGAATGGCTCTGGCGAGTTGATGACGTCCTGTATGTTGTCATGGCCTTGGATGAGGTTGGCATAGTTGCCATCCTTGTCTGGCATCATGATGGCTACGACTGCTCCACCATAGTTAGTCACTGCAACTTCGTTGCCTTGCTTGTTTCTTAACACGAAGAGATCAGTCTTCTTGCCATTCACTGTGGTCTGAAAATCTTCTCTTTTCAAACCACACTTATTTGCTGGTTCTGTATTCATAATATCTCACTTTTTTTAGTTACCTTACTTTGGTTTAAGTAATGTACTGCAAAGTAACTAAAAAAAATGAGTATTACAAATATTTTATGAACTTTTTGATTTAAAAAATCCTAAAACGATTCTGATAGCAAATCGGCAACGACGTAACTTGATCCGCCAATAAAGATAAAATCATCTTTTTTTGCGTTTGCTTTTGCTTTGTTAAATGCCTGTGCGATAGTTTGATAGCATGTTCCGTTTAAGCCGTGCTTTTGTGCGTATCCGTATAATTTGTCTACAGGAATCGCTCTTTTGGTTGATGGCTGTGTCCAATAGAAAATCGTGCTTTCTTTTGGCAACTTTTCTAATAGTCCCATTACATGCTCTACATCTTTGTCGTCAACCATTCCGAAGACAATATGTTTCGTATCGGCTTTGACGGATGCAATCTGAGGTTCCAGATACTCCCATCCGGCAAGGTTATGTCCCGTATCACAGATGGTGAGAGGGTGCTCGTTGAGTTTTTCCCATCTGCACGTAAGCCTGTCAGCTCGCATACATGTTCGAAGCCGATTTTTATGCTTTCATCTTTGATTTCTATTCCTTCTTCCTTCAGGCATTCTACGGCTGCGGATATGGTGCAGAAGTTCTTTTTCTGATAGTTGCCTTTCAGTTCGAAGTTCATGTCTGCGTCAGTTGCATGTGCAAAATGGATAGGAGAATTCTGCTCATGGGCTTTCTTGATGAACACAGGTTGGGTCTCTTCGTTCCATTCGCCAATAACGACAGGTATCTGTGGCTTGATGATACCCGCCTTTTCGCCTGCAATCTCGCCGAGTGTATTCCCGAGGAATTGGGTGTGGTCAAAACTGATGTTCGTGATAACGGATAGGATAGGAGTGATGATGTTGGTACTATCCAGTCTTCCTCCCAATCCAACTTCGATGACGGCAAAGTCTACCTTTTGTTCTGCAAAATACTGAAATGCCATCATGGTGGTCAGTTCAAAGAACGAAGGATGTAGCGGTTCGAAGAATTTCCGGTTGTTTTCTACAAAGTCGATTACATACTCTTCGCTTACCATCTCACCATTTACGCGAATGCGTTCTCTGAAATCTACAAGATGTGGAGATGTGAACAGACCGACCTTATAGCCCTGGCTCTGCAGGATTGCAGCAAGTGTATGGATGATGAACCTTTTCCGTTGGTTCCTGCAATATGGATACATTTATATTGGTTATGAGGATGTCCGAAGTGTTCATCCATTTTATACATCGTATCAAGCCCAGGTTTGTATGCCTTGGCTCCAATCTTTTCAAAAACCGGCGTGCTGGTGAAAAGATATTCAACAGTTTCTTGATAATTCATGTTATACCTTATTATATATACAGATAATCCCCGAAAAGAGCGAACCGTTCTTTCGAAGATAGTTCGCCCTCTTCGGGGATTGCTCTTTACAGTTTATTTTTTAAAGAGATTCTTGAAACTTTCAAAGAGAGATTTCTTCTCTGCATTATCTGCTTTGAAATTATCGCATTCCTTGAATTTCACAACAAGATTCTTTTCTTCTTTGGTCAGAGATGTAGGGATGAAAACGGTAATATTGACGATAATATCACCACGGCCATAACCATATCCCTTAATAGCCGGCATACCTTTGCCACGCAAACGAATCTGTTTGCCTGGTTGTGTGCCTGGTTCTATTTTGATCTTCGTCTTACCATCCAAGGTAGGGACTTCTACCTCGCCACCCAAAGTGGCAGTTGCAAAGTCAAGAACAAGATTATGGTATAAGTCCTGACCAACACGCTCGAAATCATCGTTCTTTTCTACGCTTACCATTACCTGTAGGTTTCCGTAGAGACCATTGTGCTTGCCTTGGTTACCCTTTCCTTCAACGGTAACAACCATATCGTTGTCGACACCTGCAGGGATATTGATTTCTACGAGTTCCTCGCCCTTCACGATTCCGTCGCCACCGCATTCCTTACATTTGTTTTTAATGATAGTTCCCTCACCGCCACACTTTGTACATGCAGCCTGAGTTTGCATCATGCCGAACATGCTGCGCACCGTTTTTAAGACATAGCCGCTTCCATGACATTCCGGACATGTTTCTGGCTGGGCACCACCTTCGCAACCTGTTCCGTGACATGCAGAGCAAGTTACATCCTTGCGAATCTTGAAGCGCTTGGTAACACCTGTTGCTGCCTCTTGGAGAGTCAGTTTTACTCTTACGCGAAGGTCGCCACCCTGGTAAACCCGCTTCTGTGAGCCGCCACCGAAACCGCCGCCACCAAAGCCGCTGAAACCGCCGTGTCCGCCAAAGATATCTCCAAACATAGAGAAGATGTCGTTCATGTCCATGCTGGCACCACCGCCGAATCCGCCGAATCCACCTTGTGGCCCGTCGAAACCAAACTGGTCATACTGCTGGCGCTTCTGGGCATCGTGGAGAACTTCGTAAGCTTCGGCAGCTTCCTTGAATTTCTCTTCCGCCTCTTTGTTGCCAGGGTTGCGGTCTGGATGATACTTAATGGCTATCTTTCGATACGCCTTCTTTATTTTCGTCTTCTGATGCCGACTTGTCTACGCCCAGCACCTCATAATAGTCTCTCTTAGCCATTTGCTTATTTCAAATATTGAATTTTCTTGCAGAATTCTAATGGAATGTTCTGGATTTTGAAAAATAATTCTTGATATTTCTTTCTTACTGACCTACAGCTACCTTGGCATGGCGAATCACCTTGTCGTTCATCGTATAACCTGTCTGGACGCAGTCAATGATCTTTCCCTTCTTGTCATCGCCCATTCCCGGAACCATAGCAATAGCCTCGTGGAAATCTACATCGAAATCCTTGTCGTTGGTTTCAATCTTCTTAACGCCAAGACCTTCGAGTGTCTTTACGAACTTGTTGAAAATCATCTGGACACCTTCCTTGATAGCCTTAGGGTCTTCGCTCTTGTCAGCGATGGCACGCTCAAAGTCGTCGAGAATAGGCAGAATAGCAGCTACAGTCTTCTCGCCGCCATTCAAAATCAGTTCTGCTTTCTCTTTGAGGGTACGCTTGCGGTAATTCTCAAACTCAGCAGTCTTATAGAGCAACTGTTTCTTGAGTTCCTCTACCTCTTGCTGTGCTTTTGTTAAAGGATCAATCTCTTCTGCCTTCTTGTCAGCAGCGTCTGTATTGTTGTCACCTTCTTCTGCCTTGTTGTCAGTATTCTGATTTTCCTCAGTATTTTCATTTTGAGTTGTCTGCTCATTATTTTCATTCTGAACAGTCTCCTGAACGTTTCCGTCCTCTATATTGATTTCTTTTTCTTTTGACATAGTTCTTAAATTTTTTAAACATGATAATTCTTGTTATTGGTTGTCTGACAAAAAGTGTGCCAACCCGATTCTCATCGAATTGGCACTATTAAATTATAAGATAATTTGTGGTTGCTGTTTAAAACAGCAGAATAACTTTCTGTTTAGAATCCGTACATCTTAGCCTTCTGCTCCTTGATAGCTTCATCGTAGATATACTCATCATAAGACATGAGCTTGTCGATGGTGCCTGATGGAGTGAGCTCGATGATGCGGTTTGCCACGGTGTTGATGAATTCGTGGTCGTGGCTAGAGAAGAGGATATTGCCCTTGAAACCTACCAGGTTGTTGTTGAATGCCTGAATACTCTCCAGGTCCAAGTGGTTGGTTGGTGTATCAAGAATCAGGCAGTTGGCGTTCTGCAACTGCATGCGTGCAATCATACATCTCATCTTCTCACCTCCGGAGAGGACATTTACCTTCTTCAGTACTTCTTCGCCGCTGAAGAGCATTCTTCCGAGGTAGCCCTTCATGGCAACTTCGTTACCTGGACCATACTGGCTCAACCAGTCTACCAGATTCTTGTCGCTCTGGAAGAATTCTGTATTATCGAGTGGGAGATAAGCTGTTGTGATAGTAACACCCCACTTGTAGTCACCTGCGTCAGCCTTTCGGTTGCCGTTGATGATTTCGAAGAGTGCGGTCATCGCCTTAGGGTTGTGAGAGAGGAATACTACCTTCTCGCCCTTTTTCTATGTTGAAGTTTACATTGTCGAAGAGCACTGTTCCGTCTTCGTCGCATGCTTTCAGTCCCTCTACCTCCAGAATCTGGTTACCTGGCTCACGGTCCATCTGGAAGATGATGCCTGGGTATTTACGGCTTGAAGGACGGATTTCTTCAACGTTCAGTTTCTCCAGCATCTTCTTGCGGGATGTTGTCTGCTTACTCTTGGCAACGTTAGCTGAGAATCGGCGGATGAATTCTTCCAACTGCTTCTTCTTCTCTTCAGCCTTCATCTTCTGGTTCTGAGCCTGGCGGAGAGCCAACTGAGAACTCTCATACCAGAAAGAGTAGTTACCTGCAAACATCGTAATCTTACCGAAGTCGATATCTACGGTCTGGGTACTTACAGCATCGAGGAAGTGACGGTCGTGAGATACTACGAGTACGGTCTGTTCAATGTTGCTGAGATAGTCTTCCAGCCACTCAACAGTGTCGAGGTCGAGGTCGTTGGTAGGCTCATCGAGAAGGAGGTTGTCTGGGTTGCCGAAGAGTGCCTTTGCCAGCATCACGCGCACCTTCTCTGTATTAGAGAGATCTCCAACGAGTTTGTCGTGGCGGTCTTCCTTTACGCCGAGGTTCTGCAGAAGTTGTGCGGCATTGCTTTCAGCCTCCCAACCATTCATTTCTGCAAACTTGAGCTCCAGCTCAGCAGCGAGGTTACCATCTTCTTCTGTCATCTCTGGCTTAGCATAGAGGCGCTCGCGCTCCTTCATGTTTTCCCATAATGGCTGGTGGCCCATCAGAACGGTATCCATCACGCGGAAATCGTCATATTTGAAGTGGTCCTGTTCCAAGACAGAAAGGCGCTCGCCTGGTCCCATTTCTACTGTACCCTTGTTTGGTTCAAGGGCGCCGCTGATAGCGCGGAGGAAAGTAGATTTTCCGGCGCCGTTAGCACCGATGATACCATAAATATTACCATGAGTGAACTTGAGGTTTACATCCTTGTAAAGCACTCTCTTTCCGAATTGGATCGCAAGATTTTGTACTGTAATCATTATTTGTTCCTAAATATCTTTTATTCTGATTATATCTTTAATTCAGCTGCAAAATTACAAAAAAATATTTGAAACACAATGATTTATTGGCAAAAGTTACTAATTTTTAGTTAAAAACATGGTGGCTTTTTGTTATTTTGCAGAAAAGTCTTACTTTTGTAGGCTGAAACTGAGAAAATGCAGCATTGATTCTGTGTTTTTCATGTTAAGAAAATGATATCGATAACAATATGAGACAACAAAATAGAAAAGGAAATTTTAATAAGCATACCAATAATGCTTATGGCTACGGAAACCCAAATGAATATGAGCATTACAAGGTAGAAAAACCTGCTCCGTTGCTGGAATGGCTGATGGAGAATGTGAAGGGACCTAGCAAGACTAAGGTGAAGCAGACTCTGCAGGGTAGGGGAATCAAGGTAAATGGCAAAACCATTACCCAGTTTGATTATGCTCTGAAGCCGGGGATGAAGGTGAGTGTGAGCAAGACAAAGAAGAATCAGGAGGTATTTAAAAGCAGATACCTTAAGATTGTTTATGAAGATAGATATCTGATTGTTGTCGAGAAAAACATTGGTATATTGAGTATGGCAGCCGGTCATTCTACTTTGAATGTGAAAACGGTGCTTGATGATTATTTTCATAAGACTCGCCAGAACTGCCAGGCGCATGTAGTCCACCGACTGGATCGTGATACTTCGGGCTTGATGATTTATGCCAAGGATAAGCAGACGGAACTGGCTTTGGAGGATGATTGGCATCATAATGTGTACGACCGCAGATATGTGGCTCTGGTTTCCGGAGAGATGGAAGAAGATGAAGGTACCGTTGCCAACTGGCTGAAAGATAACAAGGCTTATATTACTTACAGTAGTGATACGGATAATGGCGGTAAGTATGCTGTTACCCATTTCTATACATTAGAGCGTACCACCGCTCATTCTCTGGTGGAGTTCAAACTCGAAACTGGCCGTAAGAATCAGATTCGTGTTCATACAGCTGATATGGGGCATCCGGTGTGTGGTGACATCAAGTATGGTAATGGTGATGATCCATGCCAGCGCTTGTGCCTGCATGCCTATGTGTTGTGTTTCTATCATCCGTAACGCATCAGCTATGGAATTTGAAACTCCGATACCGGCTGAATTCCGTAGGGCATTAAAGAATGATCGTTAATAGGGTGATGAATACTGATTGGTAGTTTATACTATATAATAATGTGATATGAATGATTTTGGATATTATGCGCTGGTATTGGTAGTCCTTGTTGTAGGACTGTTTGTCTTAAAGAAGGTGGCTACCTGCATGATTAAAGCATGGTAGCTGTTGTTATGATAGCCGTGCTGGCAGTTCTTTACTGGCTCTTCTGTTGATAGTAGAGTTGTATGATGATGACGGGATGAGGTTTTAGATATTTTTTGATTGGTAAATTGGTTGCGGTTGTCTGGGGTGTAAACTTTGGATGGCTGCAACTTTTTTTTATATTGATATTTAAAGAGATATAAAGTGATATTTAAAGGTGACATTAAATGGTGAGGAAGAATAATAAATAAAAGAGCATTTCTGTTAAGAAATGCTCTTTTTGTACACCCTTAGGGATTCGAACCCTAGACCCACTGATTAAGAGTCAGTTGCTCTACCAACTGAGCTAAGGGTGCCTCTGCAAAAAGCTTTGTTTTCAAAAGCGAGTGCAAAGGTAATACATTTTTCTGAACCAACCAAACTTTTATGGATATTTTTTGAAAAAATCTTTCATTTTATCCATCATGGTTGGTTGTTGAAAGCATTATTCCTTCAGCCAACCACCTATCAGACTGATGATTTCCTGTCTTGTAGGCTCTGGAAACGACAAGATGCGAGTTTTGTGCGAACCGCCATGACACATATAAACATGCAGGTTCATGGTTTACATGATGCAGATAAGGAAATCAGAATACAAATCCTGCATTGATATAGAATCCTACATTCTTACCCAAGCTAGAATAATTAGCCTGAATGCTTACCGGACCCAATACGAAATCATAGGATGCCCGCAAGGCTCCTCCCCACAAATCATCACCGATGAGAATATGGGAAAACTTGCGGGCTTCCTTGCCATACTCTCCCAGAGCGGTAAGATAGAACTTTCCTTTTACCCGATAGCGGAAACCGAGCTGACCAGTCACCACATTGCGCTCCAGCAGATGAACATGCTGCGCACTCTCCCATGCCACTTGCCAAGGCAGATAGTAACCGTCAGCTACTCCACCTGCATAATTCTGATAAATGGCTGGTACGGAACTGCCAAACAAGAAGCGGCTCTTGAGCTTAGGGAGCAGATAGAATCTGGAATTGAGACGTACGGCACATTCTCCTTGAAAAGCAGCTTCAGCAAAAGGATTACCATCAGCATAATGTATTCCGTCATCCGTATGCAGAATGCCCTGAACCTGAATGCGGCTACCACGGGTCGGGAAATAGCGGCGGTCGTAAGTATCCATCACAACAGATGCAAAGTAGTTCAGGAAATGGTCTGACGAACGTGTCTGGATGCTTCCGTCGCGTTCGAACATATCAGAATGATAATGATAATAATCAAACTGCACTCCCGACTTCAATCTGAAATTACCGATATCGCGGGTATAGAATCCAGCAAAAGAATGCGAAAGAAACTCCAGGGCATCCAGCTTATGCTTGTCCGCATAAAGGTCGAAATCATAATGAGCCATACGATAGGAAATGCCTATTTTCGCTCCGAAAAGGTTGCCATAGGCATATTTCATTTCCAGATAGGGATTACGGGAAATGCGTCCTGTAAAGGCATAGTGATGACGGGTAGAAAACTGCTGGTTATTGGATATCTGAGCTATGACGCTCGCCAAATCCTGCGTATCAAAACGTGCACCTACACTGATTCTTCTCGATTCGTTGGGTTCCAGCATGAATACCAGGTCATAAGGTTCCTCGTTAGACTGTCTGTATTCTACACGCGAAAAGATATTCAGTCCTCTGAGCATGGCAAGTGTGCCATCTATCTCCTCAGGACTGACTTCCGAATTCTCCCGTAAAGCAATTTTCTTTCTAATCCACTTTTCCTCCTCTCCGCTGATGCCTTCTATCCGGATGCTTCCTATATGATAAGCTTCCGTCTGAGAAGGTTTCGGCTGTTTGAGGCGTTTATCCTGTAATGTATCATCAGAGGCTACAGAATCACAAGCATCAGCATAGATATACTTTCTCAGAGCCATCAGCTCATCCCATTTCTGACGGGCAGCCTGTTCTCCCCGCTGTATCATCGTATCAATGGCTTCAGATTGGAAACTGGCTGCCGAATAACCTTTCAGAGAAGGATTGATATAAAGATCGGCTTCAGCCATATTCTTCCGGTATTTGTTCTGCCCCATCATACTTATGAGCTGTTCTACAACAGAAGAAGCCGATTTCAGTTCTTCCTTCTTCTTCCAACCGGTACTCAAATCTACACAGATAATCACATCTGCTCCCATTTCCTTTGCCACATCAACCGGCAGATTGTTCAAGGCGCCGCCATCCACCAGCATCTTCCCTTTCCATTCTACCGGAGCAAACACGCCCGGTATCGACATGCTGGCACGCATCGCCAATGGCAACGAGCCCGATGAAAACACCACCTCCTTGCCTTCTACCAGATCTACCGCCACGCAACGGTAAGGAATAGGTAGGTTGGAGAAATCATCCACCTGATGATACCCCACGGTAAGTTTAGAGAAAAGGTTAAAGATATTCTGCCCCTTCACATAACCGGTTGGCAACGAGACCTTCCTCTCTTTGGAAAGAGGAATATGAACGATATATTTCTCCCTTTCTTCTTTAGAAAGAAAAGTCTCCGATTCACGTTTCACCTGGTCGCTCAAAAGGAAAAGCCAGTTCTGGTTACGGTAGAGGCTATCGATATCCGCAGCATCGTAGCCGATGGCATAGAGTCCGCCCACGATGGCACCGATACTTGTTCCGGCAATATAATCTACAGGAATATCAGCCTCTTCCAGCACCTTGAGCACACCTACTTCAGCCGCACCCTTGGCACCACCTCCACCCAACACGAGCCCACCTTCTGCGTGGCTGCTGGGCTTGCCAGAGGAGTATGAGCAAAGCAAGCAAGA
>ENA-OPYW01000093-OPYW01000093.1-human-gut-metagenome-genome-assembly--contig:-NODE-93-length-11807-cov-1.060788_pt1 | contig 11807 bp, 15 predicted proteins | sample MGYA00242473_ERZ504483 | MGnify/ENA primary metagenome ERZ504483 (study PRJEB26092, sample SAMD00036221) | human gut metagenome | host: Homo sapiens | study: EMG produced TPA metagenomics assembly of...
TTGAAGTTTTAACCGTCTAGTTTTAAGACAAAACAGTAAATGGATTGCATGGAAAAAGAATTTGAAGATTACTGGAATAAGCACCAGAAAAGATTAATCTTGAATGCTCCAAAAGCACTACGCGATGAATATTTCGAATCAACCAAGCTTGACAGCCCGATAGATTGGGTCTGTTTTATCCTGCCTGTGGCTTTGGGCATTGGCCTCCAGCCAATTTTGGATATTCAGAGTGAGATTCTCTCTTGGGCAGTAGTATTGCTTATTGTGGTAGTTTGTTTTGCTGTGATGCAGCTGGTTAAGCCTATGTTGCAGAAAAAGAAATCTACCATACAAGTGGTCAAGAGCATTAAAGCTTTTTATTATGAAGTATACAAGAAAAATGGTTTAAAGAAATTAGAGCCTTGGAATTAGATTCCAAGGCTTTTTTGTTTATTGAAACCATTATATAATCATGAAATCACTCATCACATCATCCGATATGTAAAGACCTTCCCGAGTGAGGGAGAGCCTGCCGTTCTTTATTTTCATCAGTCCCCGGCTGATATGCGACTGGGCTTCCTGGAGCAGTCTGTCTGCCAGTTCTTTTCCGAATTCCTGCTCCATCTTCATGAGGTTTATTCCGTCGCTTGTTCGCAAGGCGGTTGTTATCAGATCGTTGTATCGGGTGGAAATATCTAGCTGTTCACTCTCAGAAGGCAGAATGCCATCGCCGATGCTTCGAATATAAGTCTGGATATTTTCGATATTCCAGCTGCGCTGCTTCCTATTGTAGGAGTGGGCGGCTGCTCCTATTCCGATATATGGTACCTCGTGCCAGTAACTGCTGTTGTGGCGTGATCGGAAGCCCGGACGGGCAAAATTGCTGATTTCATAATGTTCGTAGCCTGCTCCAGTAAGCTGGTCTATCAGGGTTTCATACATCTTGCGACTGGTTTCTTCATCTATTTCGCTAATCTTTCCCTGTTTCAGCATATGGTAGAGGGGAGTTCCCTCTTCGTACATCAGACTGTAGGCAGATATGTGTTCCACATCCAGCTGTATGGCGTGCCTGATATCGCTCATCCATTGGGAAAGAGATTCTTCGGGGAATCCGAACATCAGGTCGATACTGATATTGCGGATGCCGATGTTACGGAGTCGGGTGACGGCTTCTTCTACCTCTCCGGCATTATGACGGCGATGCAGAAAGCGTAAACGCTCGTTACAGAAGGTCTGTGCCCCCATGCTGATGCGGTTGATGGGGAGTTGCTTCAGCGTTTCACAGAAATCGCCGGTAACATCGTCCGGATTGCATTCCATCGTGATCTCCATATTCTCTGCCAGCGTATAGTTTTTTCTGATAGCAGAGAAAATCTGGTTGAGTTGGGAGCCGTTGAGCTGACTCGGGGTTCCACCGCCCAGATAGATGGTTTCGATAGTTTCATTGCTTCCGAGAGCGGCTTTTGCCGGGCGCATCTGCATCTCCCGGCAGAGAGCATCAGTGTAATCATCCCTTAACTTGAGGGAGGTGGTACTGTAAAAACCGCAGTAGATGCACCGGCTTTCACAAAAGGGGATATGTATGTATAGTCCTGCCATATTTCTGAACTTCTTTTTCTATATATAATAAGGTGTAAAGACAAAAACATGTCTAAACAAAGTGCAAAAGTACTAATATGTTTTAAAAAACAGAAGTTTTTTGCCCAAAACTTTTGGCAATGTGCGATTTTTTTGTACTTTAGTAGCATGAAACAGAAAAACCGATGGTTTGACTGTGGATTGCAACTAGCAAATTTAAGTATAACCCTTAAAAATCTATAAGCGTCATGAGAGTTTATCAGACAAATGAGATTAAAAACATTGCGCTGTTGGGCAGTGCGGGTAGCGGCAAGACTACACTTGCCGAGAGTATGTTATTTGAAGCAGGCGTTATCAAGCGTAAAGGCTCTGTAGAAGCGAAAAATACGGTGAGCGACTACTTCCCAGTTGAGTTGGAATACGGCTACTCTGTGTTCCCTACAGTTTTTCATGTAGAGTGGAACAACAAGAAGCTTAACATTATAGATTGCCCAGGTAGCGATGATTTCGTGGGAGGCGCCATTACTTCACTCAATGTTACCGATCAGGCAGTTATCCTTATTAATGGTCAGTATGGTCCAGAAGTAGGTACACAGAACAACTTCCGTTATACAGAGAAGTTGGGTAAACCTGTCATCTTCCTGGTAAACCAGCTCGACTCAGACAAGTGCGACTTTGATAATATCATAGCCACCATGAAGGACATTTACGGTTCTAAGTGTGTGCAGATACAATATCCTATCGAGACCGGTTCAGGCTTCAATGCTCTCATTGACGTCTTATTGATGAAAAAATATTCCTGGAAGCCTGAGGGCGGTGCTCCTATTATTGAAGATATTCCAGAAGAAGAAATGGAGAAAGCCATGGAACTTCATACGGCTCTTGTAGAGGCTGCAGCCGAGAACGATGAAGGACTGATGGAGAAGTTCTTCGAGAGCGAGAGTCTGACAGAAGATGAACTTCGCGAGGGCATCCGCAAGGGATTGGTTACCCGTAGCATCTTCCCTGTATTCTGCGTTTGTGCAGGTAAGTCGATGGGCGTTCACCGCCTGATGGAGTTCCTGGGCAATGTGGTTCCTTTCGTAAGCGAGATGCCGAAACTGCATAATACACGTGGTGAAGAAATTACGCCAGACAGCAATGGTCCTGAGAGTGTTTACTTCTTCAAGACTGGTATGGACCTCATATCGGTGAGGTAAGCTACTTCAAGGTGATGAGCGGCTCTATCAAGAATGGTGACGACCTGACTAATGCAGATCGTGGCTCCAAGGAGCGTATCGGACAGATTTATGCCTGTGCGGGTGCCAACCGTGTGCCTGTGGAGCAGTTGAATGCCGGTGATATTGGCTGTACCGTAAAGATGAAGGACGTGAAGACTGGCAATACCCTTAATGGTAAGGGAGCTGAGTGGCGTTTCGACTTCATTAAATATCCTAACCCTAAGTATTCACGTGCTATCAAGGCTGCCAATGTTCAGGATACAGAGAAACTGATGGCTGCACTCCTGAAGATGCGCCAGGAAGACCCTACTTGGATTGTTGATCAGAGCAAGGAATTGCGTCAGGTAATCGTAAGAGGACAGGGTGAGTTCCATCTCCGCACGCTGAAGTGGCGTCTGGAAAACAACGAAAAACTCAATGTGACTTTCGAAGAGCCACGTATTCCATATCGTGAGACTATTACCAAGAAGGCTCGTGCCGACTACCGTCATAAGAAACAGAGTGTGGATCCGGTCAGTTTGGTGAGGTGCATCTCATAGTTGAACCATACGCAGAAGGTATGCCTGATCCTACGTCATTCACCTTCAACGGCCAGGAATTCAAGATGAATATCAAGAGCCGTGAAGAGGTTAGTTTGCCATGGGGTGGTAAACTGGTATTCCTCAACTCTGTGGTTGGTGGTGCCATTGATGCCCGTTTCATGCCAGCTATTCTGAAGGGTATTATGGACTGTATGGAACATGGTCCGTTGACGGGCAGTTATGCACGTGATGTACGTGTCATCGTTTATGATGGTAAGATGCACCCAGTAGATAGTAATGAACTTTCGTTCATGCTTGCTGCCCGCCATGCGTTCAGCGATGCCTTCAAACAGGCTGGTCCGAAGATTCTGGAGCCTATCTATGATCTTGAGGTTTATGTACCTGCTGATTTCATGGGTGATGTGATGAGTGATCTCCAGGGACGTCGTGCTCTCATTATGGGTATGGACAGCGAGGCTGGTTATCAGAAGCTGAGTGCCAAGATTCCTCTGAAGGAACTTGCCAGCTATTCCATCTCTCTGAGTTCATTGACAGGTGGACGTGCTTCATTCACTACCAAGTTTGCCAGCTACGAGTTGGTTCCTTCCGACATTCAGAGTAAGCTGATTGCGGATCATGAGGCAGAATTGGAGAAGGATGCTGAATAGCAATTGTTAGGTTAGAGAAAAATCTCTCTTATATAAATTAAAATTTTATGTTGATATGACCAATATGGGGAAGCGTGCATGTGATATGTATACTTCCTCTCTTTTTTTATGGAAAATGAAAATTTAGTTTTATATACGAAAACTAAAAATACAGGAAAATGTTAAAAACTAGAAAGAGTAAATAATTAATTAACGATTTTAAGTTAACTGATTAAGAAATTTCTTATCTTTGCCCCCATGAAGAAGAAAACGATTTGGACCATAGCCATTATCATGGGCTTTTCGTTCCTTGCGCTGCTGTACTTGCAGCTCAGTTACATCCAGGAGATGGTAAACATGAAGAAGGAACAGTTTGACGAGTCGGTCAACAGAGCCCTGTATCAAGCTTCAAGAAATTTGGAGCTTAATGAAACTCTGCGCTATCTCGAAAAGAATGTCAACGAGACAGAACGTAAGGCCAATAAAGATAAGAACAAGGGAACGGCAGTTATTCAACTTTCGAGCTGAAGACAAATGCCACACATCCTGGCAATATGCCGAAGGCGATGATACTGCGTAGCGATAAGAATTCGCTGACAGAAACACAGAAGTCGCTTCAGGAAATCGTGAAGAACCGCTATGTCTATCAGAAAGCGTTGCTGGATGAGGTGGTATATTCTATCCTTTATTCGGCATCAGACAAGCCGCTGAAGGAGAGAATCAACTTCAAGCAGCTCGATCAGGACCTCAAGGCTGAGATGATGAATAATGGTATCAACATACCTTATCATTTCACCGTGACTACCCAGGATGGACGAGAGGTTTACCGCTGTCCTGACTATACGGACGAGGGTGAGGAATACAGCTACTCACAGGTGCTCTTCCGCAACGACCCACAGTCGAAGATGGGCGTAGTAAGGGTGCATTTCCCGGATATGAACAGCTATATCTTCTCCAGTGTGCGCTTCATGATTCCTAGTGTCATCTTCACGCTGGTACTGCTGATTACCTTCATCTTTACCATTGTGGTTATCTTCAGACAAAGAGATATACAGAGATAAAGAACGACTTCATCAATAATATGACCCACGAACTGAAGACGCCGATAGCCAGTATCAGTCTGGCAGCGCAGATGCTCAATGATACCTCGGTAGCAAAGAGTGAACAGATGCAGAAACATCTGGGTAACGTGATCAACGATGAATCGAAGCGTCTTCGTTTCCTGGTAGAAAAGGTATTGCAGATGAGTATGTTCGACCGCAAGAAGGCGGTGTTCAAGAAGAAAGAACTCGATCTGAACGAGATGGTTGAGAATATTGCCAATTCCTTCTCGCTCCGCGTTGAGCATACAGGTGGTAAGGTCTATACCGATATCGAAGCCATCGATTCGGGACTATATGTTGACGAGGTGCATTTCCAGAATGTCATCTTCAATCTGATGGACAATGCCGTGAAATACCGCAAGCCAGACGAGCCGCTTAACATTACGATGAAGACCTGGAATGATGAAGAACATCTGTATCTCTCGATTACGGATACCGGTCTGGGTATGAAGAAGGAGAATCTGAAGAAGATATTCGACAAGTTCTACCGCGTACATACGGGCAATGTCCATGATGTGAAGGGATTCGGACTGGGATTGGCTTATGTCAAGAAGATAGTAGATCTTCATGATGGTGAAATTAAGGTAGATAGCGAATTGGGAAAGGGCACAACCTTTACCATCAAGTTGCCGGTGATTCACAGTTAAGACTTGAAGAAACAGAATAAAGAATTAAAAGAATATTAATAATTTTAAAGAATAAAGATATGGAAGAGAAAATTAAAATCTTGCTTTGCGAGGACGATGAAAATTTAGGTATGTTGCTTCGCGAATATTTGCAGGCAAAGGGATTTACCACAGTTCTGTGCCCTGATGGCGAGGTAGGTTATAAGGAATTCAATAAAAATAAGTTTGATATTGCAGTACTCGACGTGATGATGCCAAAGAAGGACGGCTTTACCCTGGCACAGGAAATTCGTCAGACCAATGCCGACCTCCCAATCATCTTCCTTACTGCCAAGACATTGAAGGAAGATATCCTTGAAGGTTTCAAGATTGGTGCTGATGATTATATCACCAAGCCATTCTCTATGGAAGAATTGGTATTCCGTGTAGAGGCTATTCTCCGCCGCGTACGTGGCAAGAAGAGCAAGGAGTCTACCATGTATCACATTGGTGACTTTACCTTCGATACACAGAAGCAGCTTCTTACCATTGGTGAAAAGCAGACGAAGCTTACCACCAAGGAGAATGAACTTCTTGCTTTGCTCTGTGCTCACTCTAATGAAATTCTGCAGCGCGATTTTGCTCTGAAGACCATCTGGATTGATGACAATTACTTCAATGCACGCTCAATGGATGTTTATATCACCAAACTCCGTAAGCATTTGAAGGACGATCCTCAGATTGAAATCATCAATATCCATGGTAAGGGATACAAACTGATAGTTCCTAACGAAGATTAAATGATTCTGTAATTAGGAAAAGATTCCCAAAGATATAAAAAGGATAAGTCGATGACCGGCTTATCCTTTTTTTAATGAATATACAAATCCGGCTACTCCCGCCAGAATGAAAAAGAGGCCAGCGAAGAGTACGCTGTTTCCCTGAATGGAAAACGCAAAGCTGGCCACCATCAGCAGGACGCCTAAAACGATGAAAGCCATGCCCATAGATGGTAGGGTATGGAGCAGAGTAATCAGTTTCTTGTTCATTTTTGCCATATTCTTTACAATTTAGAGGTTGTTTTTATACTATTAACAATTATTTTGTGCAAAAGTACGAAAAATATTTGGTTAATTCAAGAAAAAGTCGTAATTTTGCACCGCAATTCGTGAAAAGGCTGTGTTTCCGCACACATTTTCCGGTTTGCATGAGAATTTTTATATTAATATTTAATCATTTAAAGTAGTATGAATCAATACGAAACCGTTTTCATTTTAACTCCCGTTTTGTCTGATGAACAGATGAAGGAAACGGTCGCTAAGTTCGAGAAGGTACTCACCGATAATGGTGCTGAGATTCTGAACAAAGAGGCTTGGGGTTTGAAGAAGTTGGCTTACAACATCGAGAAGAAGACATCAGGCTTCTACAGCTTGGTTGAGTTCAAGGCTGAGCCAACTGTTATCGCTAAGCTCGAAACAGCTTATCGCCGCGACGAGAAAGTAATTCGTTACATGACTGTTAAACTTGACAAGTATGCTGCCGCTTACGCAGAGAAGCGTCGTGCAAAGCTTGGTAAAAAAGAGGAGGCTTAATCATGGCAGATCAGAAATCAGAAATCCGTTATTTGACTGCTCCTTCTATCGACACAAAGAAGAAGAAGTATTGCCGTTTCAAGAAGAGCGGTATTAAGTACATTGACTACAAGGATCCAGAGTTCTTGAAGAAGTTCTTGAACGAGCAGGGTAAAATCCTTCCACGTCGTATTACAGGTACATCTTTGAAGTATCAGCGCCGTGTAGCACAGGCTGTAAAGCGTGCTCGCCAGATCGCTTTGCTTCCTTACGTAACCGATTTGATGAAGTAATTTAAGGAGGATAAAGAAGAATGGAAATTATTTTGAAGCAAGATATTATCGGTCTTGGATATAAGAACGATATCGTAAATGTAAAGAGTGGTTATGGTCGTAACTTCCTTATCCCTACAGGTAAGGCTGTTATCGCATCTCCATCTGCTAAGAAGCAGTTGGCTGAGGATTTGAAGCAGCAGGCTCACAAGCTTGAGGCTATCAAGGCTGAGGCTGTTAAGAAGGGCGAGCTCTCGAGGGCATTGTTCTTACTATTGCTGCTAAGGTGAGCGCTACTGGTCAGCTCTATGGCTCAGTTAACGCTGCAACTGTTGCTGAGGAACTCGCTAAGAAGGGCATCGAGGTTGATCGCAAGATCATCACTATGAAGGATGCTAAGAAGGTTGGTGAGTACGAGGCTACTGTACACTACCACAAGGAGGTTGAGGTTAAGGTTCCAGTTAATGTTGTTGCTGAGAACGCTCCTGTTGCAGCTCCTGCTGCTGAGGAGGCTCCAGTTGAGGCACCTGCTGAGGCTGCAGCTGAGGAAGAGGCTCCAGCAGCTGAATAATCCTAGCTCAATCAATTTGTATGAAGTACGATATTTTTCGCACTGTAAAGCAAATTAATATAAAGATCCCTTTTGCCGCAAGGCATTAGGGATTTTTTTTATGCCTGTTCCGCATTCAGAATGGAAAGTTTTTACCATTCTTGTAGTAATTTAGAATATATAACTTTATTTTTTAATATTCTCTGCTGATTCTCAGAATTTTATTGTACCTTTGCAGTCGGATTCAAAGAATTCATGTATATTGCAGGAATATTTATTATAAACTTAAAAAATAATAGGATAAAATGAAAGCATTTGTTTTCCCTGGACAGGGTTCTCAGTTCGTAGGTATGGGTAAGGACCTCTACGATAACAACGCATTGGCAAAAGAACTTTTCGATAAGGCCGACGAGATTCTCGGCTTCAAGATTACTGATATCATGTTCGCCGGAACCGACGATCAGTTGAAGGAAACCAAGGTTACCCAGCCTGCTGTATTCCTCCATTCTGTTATCTCTGCTCTTTGCCTGGGTGAGGAGTTCAAGCCAGCTATGGTTGCAGGTCACTCTCTCGGTGAGTTCTCTGCATTGGTTGCTGCCGGTGCTATGGCTTTCGAGGATGGTTTGAAACTCGTTGCTGCCCGTGCCAATGCCATGCAGAAGGCTTGCGAGGCTAACCCTGGTACCATGGCTGCCATCATCGGTTTGCCAGATGAGAAGGTTGAGGAAATCTGCGCTGAGGTAAGCACAGAAGGCAACGTGTAGTTGCTGCTAACTACAACTGCCCTGGTCAGCTCGTTATCTCAGGTAACGTAGATGCTATCAATGCTGCTTGCGAGAAGCTGAAGGCTGCTGGTGCTAAGCGTGCATTGCCTTTGAAGGTTGGTGGTGCTTTCCACTCTCCATTGATGCAGCCAGCTAAGGATGAACTTCAGGCTGCTATCGAGAAGACTACATTCTCTGCTCCTAAGTGCCCGGTTTACCAGAATGTAGACGGTAAGCCTCATACTGATCCAGCTGAGATTCAGCAGAACCTCATCGCACAGCTTACAAGCTCTGTACGTTGGACTTCATCTGTACAGACTATGATTGCTGATGGTGCTGATGACTTCACAGAGTGTGGTCCTGGCAAGGCATTGCAGGGCATGATTGGCCGCATCGACAAGAATGTTGCCGCTCATGGTATTGCTTAATCAACAATAAAAACTATTCAACGTTTTATCTTTTCAGCAAAGGCGTTGTTGAAAAGGTAAAACGTTTCATTTTTTTAGTAAAGCCGCTAAATGAAGGAAAAAGTTATTATATACCAGGTTCTCCCACGACTCTTCGGAAACCAGAATACAACCTGTAAGGAAAATGGTACCATCGAAGAAAATGGTTGCGGAAAGCTGAATAATTTCTCAGATGAAGTTCTGGCACGCATCCACGATATGGGATTTACACATATTTGGTATACGGGTGTGATTCGTCATGCCACTCAGACAAACTACTCTTCTTATGGAATTCCTACTCAGCATGCAGAGGTAGTGAAGGGAAAAGCAGGTTCGCCATATGCTATTACCGACTACTATGATATCGATCCAGACTTGGCTGTGAATGTCAGTATGAGAATGAAAGAGTGGGAGCAGCTGATAGAGCGTACTCACAAGGCTGGTATGAAAGTAATCATGGATTTCGTTCCGAACCATGTAGCCCGAGAGTATCATTCCATTTGCAAACCAACAGGTGTACGGGATTTGGGAGAAGATGATGATCCGAACATGCACTTCTCTACCAGGAATAATTTCTATTATGCATGGGGCGATTTGGATTTGAATGAAATCCGTCAGTCCAAACCAGAGTTCAAGGCTTTCTCTGCGAAAGATGCCAAGATTTATGAACCTTATACCGAGAGCCCAGCCAGAGCTACAGGAAACGACCGGTTTGATAACCATCCTGGCTGTAACGACTGGTATGAGACCGTGAAACTCAATTACGGTGTAGATTACTGTGATGCAGGAGGCAGAAGCTATCATTATGAACCAGTGCCAAACACATGGGGCAAGATGACAGATATCCTCCTCTTTTGGGCAAGCAAGGGTGTAGATGGCTTCCGCTGTGATATGGCAGAAATGGTGCCAACGGCATTCTGGTCATACGCTACCGGAATATTGAAGGCGAAGTATCCTCACATCGTGATTATCGGCGAGGTTTATGATCCTAACCAGTACCGCAACTATGTAAAGGCTGGTTTCGATTATCTTTATGACAAGGTAGGAATGTATGATTGCCTGCGTGGCGTGGTTCGTGGTGAGCGTCCGGCAGCCAGTATCACTCACGAGTGGCAGGTAGTGGATGATATCCGCGATCACATGCTCTATTTCCTTGAGAATCATGATGAGCAGCGCATCGCCAGCGATTTCTTCTGTGGCTCAGCCATGAAGGCGATTCCTGCTGCAGCCATGAGTCTCTTCTTCCAGAAGAATCCTTTCATGCTTTACAGCGGTCAGGAATTCGGCGAGAAGGGAATGGATGAGGAAGGATTCAGCGGCACGGATGGCCGTACCACGATATTCGACTATTGGAGTCCGGAAACTCTGGCGCATGCTATCAGGATTCATCTGACTCGGCATTGAGTCAGGAGCAGAAATATCTGGCAGCCACTTATCGTCAGCTTCTTCGCTTCGCCAATGAAGAGAAAGCCATCCGCGAGGGTGAGACCTCGATTGATGTATGTGAATCCGGGTTCTGAGAATTTCGATCCCCGTACCAATTTCGCCTTCCTTCGCAAGAAGGATGATGAGCTATGCTGATAGTGCTCAATTTTTCCCAGGAGCGCGCCAGTTGCAGGTTTGTATCCCTGGTCATGCTTTCGATTTCTTCCATATTGCTGAAGAGGAGGTGCTGGTAACAGAACTGTTCTCGGGTGGTAAGAAGAAGGTTGAGTTGAAGAAGGATGGCGTATTCCCGATATCAATGGATGCTAACGGGAGTAAGAATCTATAAATTCAATGTCAAGATGGAGGAAAGTGATATCATATTGAATGAGCATCATAAGGAGGAATTCCCTCCTGCTCATACGGCTGAGCATCTGCTCAATCAGTTGATGGTTCGCCTGTTTGGCTGTGAGCGCAGCCGCAATGCACATATTGAGCGCAAGAAGAGTAAGATGACCTTCGTAGTCGATCACAAGCCTACCCGTCAGGAGGAGAAGGAGATTGAGACGGAGATGAATCGCCTGATAGAGCTTGATATGCCTGTTACTTACGAGTTTGTGGATCGTGACCATATTCCGGCTAACGTCAAGTTAGACCGTCTGCCGGATGATGCGAGCGAGACCTTGCGTCTGGTTCGTATCGGTGATTATGATGTTTGTCCATGTATCGGCAAGCATGTCCGTTCTACCGCCCAGATTGGCAAGTTCGTATTGCTTGGTACCAATTGGGATGAGCATGCGCATTCTTTGCGTATCCGCTTCAAGATTGTTCAGTAAATATAAAATAAGCAGCAATGGAGTAGTAGCCATTGCTGCTTTTTTCTTTTATAATTACTGCTTTCTTCTTTCCTTTTCTTTCGTGCACATAAAAGTTTTTCTCGAAAAAAAGTCTCAAAGTCTCATTATTTGTGGCTAAAACCGATGTATGCGATTGATATATAATGGTTTATAAAAATGAGACTTTTCTGTTTATTTTACAAAGAAGTATCATAGAAGTATCATAAATTCAATAGAAGTATCATAAAATTCAGGTAAGTTGCTTGCAAAAAAGCCTTTTTTGAGGATTT
>ENA-OPYW01000094-OPYW01000094.1-human-gut-metagenome-genome-assembly--contig:-NODE-94-length-11725-cov-1.288843_pt1 | contig 11725 bp, 13 predicted proteins | sample MGYA00242473_ERZ504483 | MGnify/ENA primary metagenome ERZ504483 (study PRJEB26092, sample SAMD00036221) | human gut metagenome | host: Homo sapiens | study: EMG produced TPA metagenomics assembly of...
TAAAGCTGCTCATCATCAGGAGAAAGAGAAAGCAGACTGTCCAAACGCTGAATATCGCAGATGCCTTCCCCATCTATCGTTCCACCCATAAAATCATACAAAGGAGCTATGGTCGTATCAAATATTTCAGACGCAGAACCATTGCTGCCACCCCCATCGAGCTGATCCTTAGGATGCTCATTCAAGCACGATGAGAATGCCAACAGGGTCAGGAAAGAGATGACCCACGTGAACAAATGTGAAATATATCGTCTCATAACCATATCACATGAAGTTAGGTTTCAAACTGTCAAGACTGCGAATAACAGCAATCCGACTGCAAATATAAGAAAAAAGAATGATAAAAGGACACAAATATAGTAAAAATCTACGTAAATTTTGCGGGATTAAAATTTAATTTGTACCTTTGCACCCGGTTAGCAGAGAGCTAACTAAGGGGTGCTACTGCCAGAAAAGAGAAAAAAGCGGATGCTGAGAATATACCCATCGACCTGAACCAGGTAATGCTGGCGTAGGAAAATAAGGCACATTCCCCCCTTATATGATATTTTTAATTTAAATAAATGAAAAGATTCAACGGGATCGCACTCAGTGTAGCGTTTTGCTCTTTGGCAAGCCAGGCTGCACTGGCACAGACAAAAATCGACACCTTGAAGGTGCAGAATTTGAATGAAGTGATTGTAAAAGGCGTACGTGCCGCAAAGGAAGCTCCATACGCCGTGGCTAACATCAGGAAATCAGAACTCAAACAATTCTCTTGCTCAGGTCAGGAATTGCCATTTCTCCTTTCTCGTACACCGGGCATCCTCGCCTGGAGTGAGAACGGTATCGGCACCGGTACTACCTATATGCGCATTCGTGGCGCTGCCGGAAGCCGCATCAATGTAACACTCGACGGAGTAGCTCTCAACTCACCGGAAGACCAGACCGTTTTCTGGGCTAACATGAACAGTTATTCTTCGCTCCTGGGCAGCATCCAGGTACAGCGCGGCGTAGGTTCTTCTACCAATGGCGACGGTGCCTCGGTGGAAGCATCTCTATGGCTACAGCTGCTCCTTCGCTCACCCCTACTGCAGAAGTTACCGGCTCTTTCGGTTCTTACAATACCTATCATACAGGCGCCAGCTTCTCTACAGGTCTGCTCGGCAAGCATCTGATTTTTGACGGTGCTTATCACGAGACAGCTACCGACGGTTATGTAGACGGCACAGCAGGCCGCTCAGGTTCTTACTATGGCGGACTGACCTGGCTGAGCGATAACTTCAAGGTAAGCTACAAGAACATCGGCAACTTCGAGAAGACCGGTCAGGCTTGGAACGGTGTGCTGGGCGGAGATTACAACTCTAACTTCAGCCTCCTTCAGGATGACATCCGCACTTATAAAGATATGTATAAGGCAGGTCTGGATAAGTTTAACGTGCTGACAGGCGATATGGTTCGCAACGACAAGGGCGATTATACCATCACTCCTTATACCCTGCGCGACGGAAGCAAATGGGACAAGACTACTGATAACTTCTATCAGAACCACAACATCCTTTCGGCTACCTGGACACCAAGCAGCCACTGGAGCCACAGCCTCTCACTGCATTATACCTACGGCTACGGCTACTACAAGGAGTTTAAGAACAACGCCAAGTTTGCCAAGTTCGGACTCATCTACAAGGATGCAGAGGGCAACAAGGTTAAGAAGTCAGACTTCATCCGCAAGAAGGGACTCACCCAGCATACCTACGGCATGGTATACAATACCAACTACAAGGATGAGCACTGGGATGTTATCGGCGGATTGAACCTGCAGCAGTTCCGCGGCAACCACTGGGATACCTTACTTATATCGCCAACCAGGATGCCGAGAAGAAATTCTTCGGCAGCAACGGCCAGTATAAGTACTATGATTCTGATGCCCACAAGTATGACTACAGCGCCTTCGTCAAGGCAAGCTATCGCTTTGCAGACTACTGGAATGCCTTCGCTGACCTGCAGTATCGCCGTGTAGAATACAAGACCGACGGTATCAACGATAAATTTATCGCCCAGGCAGATGGCAGCTACAAGAACCAGGAGCTGAACATCAACGAGAAGTACAACTTCTTCAATCCTAAGGCAGGTATCAGCTTCAACAAGGATGGCCACAAGGCATACGCATCTGTAGCCTACAGCAACCGCGAGCCAGAGCGCAACAACTTTACCGACAACTTCAACTATCCATTCCCTAAAGAGGAGAAGTTGCTCGATGTAGAGTTCGGCTATCAGTATCAGGGCGATAACTGGCATGCAGGCGCCAACTTCTACTATATGGATTATGACAACCAGCTGGCTCAGACCGGACAGCTGAGTGACATCGGCGAGGCACTGACCACCAACATCAAGGATTCTTACCGTATGGGCGTAGAGCTGACAGCCGGCTGGGCACCATTGTCATGGTTGTCTGTAGAAGGAAATGCCGCTTTGAGCAAGAACCAGATTAAGGACTTTGATGAGTATGTAAGCAACTGGGAAGACGACAAGAAGCCAGGCGTAGTACATTACGACAACTCAACCCTGTCTTATTCTCCATCAGCTATCCTGAACGGATTCATCGATATCCACTATGCCGGTTTCTCAGCTACCTGGCACACCAACTTTGTAAGTCGTCAGTATATTACCAATACAGAAGACCGCGACTTCTCACTGCCATGCTATTCACAGAGCGACCTGAGCCTGAACTACAGTGCTAAGGTAACCAAGGCACTCGGCATCAAGGAGATAAGCTTCGGTGTAGACATCAACAATATCTTCAACCGCCACTATGCAGCCAGCGCATTCACCTGGGGCAATGCTATCGGTTACGGATATACATTGGACAACCGATTCAAGCAGATAGCCTACATCCCGATGGCAGATACCACCTGGATGACGCATCTTACATTGAAGTTCTAATCAGAAATCATCATGATGGATTATATTGCATCACATGGTTTAGACATCTTTACCACGGTACTCGGACTGGTTTATATCCTGTTGGAGTACCGTGCCAGTATCTGGCTTTGGCTGGTAGGCATCATCATGCCTGCCCTGGACGTATGGCTCTATTGGAGTCATGGTCTTTACGGCGATGCGGGTATGGCGGTCTACTATACGATAGCCGGTATATATGGTTATGCCGTATGGAAATATGGCAAGAAGCACAACCAGAAGGATAAAGAAGAACTTCCGATTACCTATATGAAGAAATCGCTCTATCTGCCTACTCTTCTGTTCTTCCTGGCAGCCTGGGGTATCACCTATTATATACTGATAACTTTCACCAACTCTACAGTTCCTCTGCAAGACAGTTTCACCAATGCCCTGAGCTTTGTGGGGCTCTGGGCGCTGGCACGCAAATATATCGAGCAGTGGTTCTTCTGGATTATCGTAGATGCCGTTTGCTTCTATCTCTATATTGTTAAAGGTATCCCATTCAAGGCAGGACTTTACGGTCTCTACGTCATCATCGCCGTAGCCGGATACTTTAAATGGAAGAAGATGATGATGAAAAAGAGTTGATAGTTAATAGTTCAGATATTATAGACGGAAAAAGGAAGCCAAGCAAAAACAAACTTGCCAGGCTTCCTTTATTTCATTTATATAAACAAGAACCACTATACCAAGGTTCCGCGCTTAAACTTATCCTATCAGCGAAAAGCACATCCTTTATGCCCTTTTCACCTTTAATCCGTTTTCGATACTAACCAGTTCATCGCTGAATCCAGCATCAATCTTCAGTCTTTCTTCCACTTTTGAACAACTGTGGATAACTGTGCTATGATCACGATTACCAACGAGTTTGCCGATTCTCGAAGCAGGCATTTTGGTATATTTCTGTGCCAGATACATCGTTACCTGTCTTGCCACGACATAATCACGCTTACGGCTCTTGCTGTTCACGGCAGTAACCGTCACATTATAATGATGGCAAACCGTTTCAACAATATCATCGATGGTGAGCGGCTTATCATCCACCTTCACCGCACGCTTGATGACGCGTTCGGCAAGACGAATATCAATGCTGCTGTTATAAACAATGCTGTAAGCCAGAAGACCATTGATGGCTCCCTGCAAATCGCGCACACTTCCGTTACAGGTCTGGGCGATGAAAGAGATGACATCTACCGGAATCTTCAAACCGTCACGACGAATCTTATTGCTCAGGATATCCACACACAACTGGATATTCGGCTTCTCCAACTCGCAGACCAGACCGCAAGAGAAACGGGTGAGCAGACGGTCTGGCATATCCTTCAACTCTACCGGAGGGCGGTCGCACGCCAGGATAATACGCTTTCCGTTGCGGAAGAGGTGGTTGAAGATATGGAAGAAGGTATTCAGCGTCTTCGCCTTACCAGCCCACTCCTGGATATCATCCACAATCAGCATATCGATAGACTGATAGAAGTTGATGAAATCATTGCTCGCATTATGGAGCACGGCATCGGTATACTGGGTCTGGAAAAGACGGGCACTCACATAGAGCACACGCTTCTGAGGATACATCTGCTTCGCTTTCAGGCCGATGGCATTCACCAGATGCGTCTTACCGCTACCCGAAGGTCCGTAAATGAACATTGGGTTAAACTGGGTGGTATTGGGATGCTCGGCAATAGACAATCCTACGGAACGAGGCAGCTTATTGCTGTCACCTTCCATATAATTGTTGAAAGTAAGCTTCGGGTCTAACTGCGTATCAATGTCTTCCTGCTGCTGGGGAGCGGCAGGCCGGGCAGCCATCTGCTGGGCACACTCACGAGTTTGCTTTGCCATATCAGCATCGTCTGGATCTGCCTCAATATCTTGAGAAAGCTTATGCTCCTTATCGGTTAACAACACGATAAGTGAGACGGATTCCTCACCAAAATTACGATGCAGCACCTTACTTAACAAGTCAACAAAGTTCTGTTCCAAGTACTCGTATACGAACGGACTCGGAACCTGCACCAACAAAGTCTTTGTCGACGGCTTGTACGATTCAAAGACGATTGGCTTGAACCATGTGTTATATTGCTGCTCTGTTACACTGTCCTTTATGAGCAAAAGACTGTTGTCCCAGAGGGCTTTTGGACTTGCTAACATTGATTACTTATATTATTAATACTTTAATTCACAAATGACGGGACGCACCAAAAGATGCGAAATCACGTGCAAAGTTACAAAAAAAATAGGAGAAATGCAAATCCCCTTATTTAAAATATTTTAATAGATAGCCTTTAAATTACTGAATACCAAACACTTGTCTAAAATACAAATATAGCAGACTGAAATTCAGTGAAACAATAATGTAACGTCCCCGAAACGGCTAACAAACAAACAGTTTGCGAGTCATTTCGGGGCGTGAAACATACCGAATCTTATTTAGACTAAATTTATTTAGCTCGAACTCTTTTTACTTGTCTTTTCTGCCGAAAACAGAGAAATGGACATAGCGTTTCGGATGTGCCTTCAAGTCGATAACCAAGGAGTCGGCATGACTCATGGTTGACGTCAGATTGTCGTACAGTTTGGTATCGTTCATCAGCAATCCGAGGCTGCCCTGGTTGCTGTTCAGCTTCTCAGTAAACTGATGAGCACTCTCCAAAGTCTGGTTCACCTTGTTCAAAGTGCCCTGCACATCAAGACTGGCCAGATTAGCTGTAAGGCGGTTGGTATTATCCAGCACGCCATTTGCCTTTCCAATCATACCCGGAACCTGTTTGTTGAGTCCTGCCATCAGGGTATTCAGTTCACGTGTAGAAACGGTGAGGTTGCTTGTGATGGTTTCCACATTATGCAGCGAAGCAGCCAGAGCCGGGTCAGCCAGCAGCGCATTCACGCTTGTAAGGATAGAATCCAACTTAGGCAACATCTTTTCCACTACCGGAACCAGGTTGGCAGCCTTATCCATCATGCCTCCGTTTACAGCACCCGGAATGATACCTCCCGGCTCTACTCTTTCGCGCGGATTGTTTGCCAGAAGCAGATTCACCTGCAGGTTACCCATCAAGTCTTTACTATTTCGGCTTTACTGCCCTGCGGGATTCTCAAATCCTTGATAATATCCACCTTTACTTTGATAGGACCATTCTCCTTGTAATCATATTCCAAACCATCCACGATACCTACCTTATAACCATCCGCATAAATAGGCGTAGAGGCACCCAGTCCCTGGATGTCATCAAACGTCATATAGTAGGCGTTGTTGGTAGAGAACAGATTCATGCCTTTCAGAAAATTGATTCCGAAATACATAATCAAAATACCGACAATAGCTACAAGAGCTATCTTGATTTCTTTTGTTAGCTTCATATTTATCTCTTTATATATTCGTGCTTATATCTTATCCTTACTCAGGTCAATCAGCGGTTTCTGTTCTGTTTGAACTCACGTATAGCCTGATTCACATCATATTTCTTTCCATTCTTGAAAGCTATGATGAAAGCTTCCGGGAACTTCTCGGCAAGCGTCTTGCGCAAGCGGAAAATCTCATTATAGTTGGTAGAAGCTCCCATCGTATATTTCACCATATTGCCTTCCTGATAACTGTCATAATCGGTTTCGCCCTTAAAATGGGCATCGCCCTTGCGGAGCGTGCGGTTGCTGACAAATATCTGGAGCTTGAAGACAGGCGCATCGGCTACATTGGCTTTCTGCTGTGCCGGCTTGTTCTGAGCTACAGTTCTGTTCTGCTGCGTCTGTCTGCTCTGCTGAGCCGGCTTATCCTGCGGGTTCTGTCTTCTGTTCTGCTGAACCGTTTTAGCCTTTGTTGCTCTGGTTTCCACCTGCTTCACCGTTCTTCTCGGCGCAGTATCCGCCTCCTCAGCACGGCGCTCGTCCTTTTCCTGTTTCGTATCAGAAACTATCTTGGCAACCGGCACCGATTCTGTATCCGCAGCTCGATAAGGAACCGAGATGGATTTATCGTATTTATTGCGATATTGCGCAAAACCTTCGTAGATGCCTCGGGCGATATCATCCACCCTGCTGGCATTGTTGAGCAGTCTTTCTTCATCGGCAGTAGTGATGAAACCGAGCTCTATCAGACAGCTAGGCATCGAGGTTTCTCTGAGAACCAGGATCCTGCCTGATGCACACCCTTATCCGGACGGTTGGCACCGGAACATACCTTTCGCTGGATATTGCGCGCCAGTTCTACGCTTCTCTCCATATTCTTACCCTGTATAAACTCGAAGATGATGTAACTCTCAGAAGATCGCGGGTCGAAACCCTGATAGGTATGCTGATAGCCCTTCTCCATCGAGATAACGGAGTTCTCTCGCATAGCCACATCGAGATTATCCTTGGCACGGTGCATACCGAGCGTATAGGTTTCAAAACCGCGGGCTATCTTACCGGCTGGCAGCGCATTGGTATGTACCGAGATAAACAGGTCGGCATTGGCGCGGTTAGCAATGTTGGCACGCTGTTTCAGAGGAATAAAGACATCCGTCTTGCGGGTATAGATGACTCTCACATCCGGCATATTGCGCTCAACATATTTGCCAAACTGCAATGCCACAGAGAGATTGATATTCTTTTCTTTGGAAATAGCACCACGTGCGCCCACATCATGACCACCATGACCTGGGTCGATAACGAGCGTGAAACGGCGGTTGGAGCCTGTCGCTGTCAGCACCAACATACACAATAGGGTCAATATGAGTGTTATTTTCTTCAACATATCTTTCTGATGATTTTGCAAAATTACTACTTTTGTATCAGAAAACCTAAATCTACTATAAAGTTTTATCATTTGTTAATACAACTTCTACCCCTGCGCCGTCACAATCTGCTCCAAAAGGAGGATTAACTTTGGTAATAGCGAGTTGTATTTTCTGAATAGTCGGATATTCTGCAAAGAGTCGCTTTCCTATCCTTCCGGCTACATGTTCCAGCAGTTTGCTAGGTATCTCCATCTCCTGTTTCACGAGTTCATAGAGTTCTGCATAGTTGAGGGTTCCAGCCAGTTCATCGGTTTCCATGGCTCTGGAGAAATCATAGCTCACATCCAGATTCACCACATAATCGTTGCCCACCTGGGTTTCCTGTAACAGAACGCCGTGATATGCATGGAAACGGACATTCTTCAAGTATATCGTACTACGGAAAAGCATAGTTTATATCAGTTTCTATCTTGGGGATTAGGATTCGGAATCGCTATCATCGTAAAGTTTCATCAGGCTACCATCCTTCAGATATCTCTTCAGGGCTGTCACAACACCTTTCTTCCAGGTATTGATGTTATCTGAAGTAAGCTGGAGCTGATAAACGAGTTTGATGACATGTTCGATAGGCATACGGTAGCGCAGCACACCGGAAATCAGCTTGGCATAGTTCCAGTATTCAGGATTAAACTTCTCGCTCAATCCCTCAACCGTAATCTTATATCCTCGCTTGTTCACAAACTGGAAGTCGTATCGCTTCAAGCCTCCATCCAGAATGGTCTTCACGATTTTGCCTTTGCTTACAGATTTAGGCAGCATGATACCCTCGTCCTCATCCTGTAAACCCGTGAAGATTTCGTATGGATGACCGTCGAGCAGTCCTACAAGAGCCACCCATTTCTCCTTATTATTCTGGAATCGCACCACATCGCATTCCAGTTCTCGAGGTCGCACCTCCATCACTTCAGGAGAGAAAACAGGAAGATGAGTTTCCTCTGAAACAACATTGGCTATCTGATCATAGAGTTTATTCCAATCAGACTGTTCTACATGATAATTCTGATGAAGTGTTGCCAGATTAGCATTCAATTCATCTATAGAGCCTTGGAAGCCTCTTCAAAAGTCATATTTTCAATATATTCCATATCAAACGTTTCATATTTAGGTGCAAAATTAAACTTTTATTTCTAAAATCTGAAACGTTTTGCCATATATTTCACTAAAAAAGCGAAAGAAAGACAACTTTTTGGGAAACTTTCACTAACTTTGCAGCAAATAGGGTTCTGAAATGGAACAGAACTCCTATATATATATAATAAGGTATAATGATAAAATAAAAAAGATATGGAATCGATTAAGAACAGAACAAGCATCAGAAAATATGCAGAGAAGGAAGTATCTGAAGAACTCCTGAACCGCCTTTTGGAAGAGGCAGAGCGCACCCCGACAATGGGAAACCTGCAGCTTTACAGCGTTGTGGTAACAAGAAGTGAAGAAGGAAAGAAGGCACTGGCGCCAGCCCACTTCAACCAGCCGATGGTAACAGAAGCCCCTGTCGTCCTCACCATCTGTGCCGATTATCGCCGCACAACCCTCTGGGCAGAGAACCGCAAGGGAACCCCGGGCTATGACAACATTCTCTCTTTTATGAATGCAGCTACCGATGCCCTTCTTTTCACCCAGACCTTCACGAACCTGGCAGAAGAAGCCGGTTTAGGCACCTGTTTCCTGGGAACTACGGTTTATATGCCAAAGATGATTATCGACACCCTGAAGCTCCCTAAGCTCGTAATGCCAGTAGCCACATTGACCATCGGCTGGCCGGCAGAACATCCAGCCCTGAGCGACCGTCTTCCTCTGCGCAGCATCATCCACCACGAGCATTTCGAAGATTACACCCCAGAGAAGATTGGCGACTTCTATGCAGAGAAGGAAGCTCTGGAAGAGAACAAGGAGTTCGTTCGCATCAACAACGTAGAGACCCTAGCCCAGGTTTTCACCGACATCCGATACACAAAGAAGGATTGCGAGGCGATGAGCCAAGGTTTCCTCGAAGCCCTCAAGCAGCAAGGATTTATTTAAAGGTAAAAAGGTAAAAAAGTAAAAAGGTAAAAAGGACACCTCGCTGGTTAACATTCCGCTAGGCTTTTTTACCTTTTTACTTTTTTACCTTTTCATTATTCTACAACGATTGGCTTGTACTTAGGAACCAATGCCTTCATGATGCACCAGCCTACGAGGTAAGCAACACTACAGATGCAGAATACAATCATGTAGGCACCTGGCTTGCCATCGAAGCCCATGAAGCTGAAGGCTGAACCCTGACCATCTGCATAGGTGAAGAGCATACCGGAACCCTTGTTGATCAGGAAGGAACCGATACCACCTGCCATCGCACCAATACCGGTGATAGTAGCTACAGTTGACTTAGGGAACATATCACCATGGTAGAATAGAGGTTAGCTGACCATGCCTGATGACCTGCACCGAGCAAACCGATGATGATAGCTGGCCACCATGCACTGTACTCACCCATAGGCTGAGCTATCAGACCGAGCAATGGGAAGCAAGCGAAAATCAACATCGCACGCATTCTACCGATATATGGATTCATACCCTTCTTGTCTACAAAGTAGGTTGGCAAGTAACCACCACCAATACTCAATACGGTTACAATAGCATAGAGAGTGAAGATGAGGGCGATACCCATACCTGAATCTGAAGAATAACCATACTGGTCAGAGAAGTAAGCAGGTGCCCAGAAGAGGAAGAACCACCAAACACCATCAGTCATCAACTTACCTACGATGAATGACCAGGTCTGACGGTAGCTGAAGCACTTCAGAAAGCCGATAGTTTTCTCCTCAGCGGCAGTTTCTGTCTCTTTCCCAGCCTCAATCTTTTCGAGGTCCTCATCCTGTTCAATATAAGTAGTTCAACCTTGTTACATGCTTGCTCTTAGATGGTTTGTCATAGAGCCATACCCAGAGGCCCATCCATACGTAACCGAGCACACCGATGATGATGAATGCCCATTCCCAGCCCATGCTGCGAGCCAACAAAGGAATGGTAGCTGGAGCTGCCAAAGCGCCTACTGAAGCACCACTGTTGAAGATGGCGGTAGAGAAAGCACGGTCTTTCTTAGGGAAATACTCTGCTGTTACCTTGATGGCTGCAGGGAAGTTACCTGCCTCACCCACAGCAAGAATCAGACGGCAAGAGAGGAACAGCCATACACTGATTGTAGCAATCGCTACAGCTGCATCACTACCAGCCTGTACCATGCGGAGCGCCTCGATAGAATCATAACCTTCCATCTGCATAGCTACCCAACCGCAACCGGCGTGCATCACAGCACCTGTTGACCATACGAAGATAGCGATGAGATAACCTTTCTTGGTGCCCATCCAGTCAACAAACTTACCTGCGAAGAGGTTAGCGATGGCATAGAAGATGGAGAAAAGACCGGTGATGGTACCATAGTGATCATCTGTCCAGTGGAATTCTGGAGCAATGAAGTCTTTCCATGTTAAAGAGAGAACCTGACGGTCCATGTAATTGACTGTGGTTGCGATGAAGAGCAGCGCACAGATTACCCAACGGAAGTTGGACATTTTACTTGTTGTAATAGGGCTCATTTTATAAAAAAGTTTTTAAGCGTTATACTTATTTTTATTTTAAATTACTATTTAGACGGCAAAGCCTGGCTCATATTAATCATAAACCAGGTTGCCATATCATGTATCTTATTATTCCAATGTAGGAATCTTCACTACCTGCATATCGTTGTAGATCAGATTCTCACCTGCCATACCCCAGATAAAGGTATAGTTGCTGGTACCTGCTGCACAGTGGATAGACCACTCTGGAGAAATCACAGCCTGCTCGTTGTTCAACCAGATAGGACGTGTCTCCTGTGGTTCACCCATTACGTGGAGAATCTTCTGACCCTCTGGTACATTATAATAGAGGTAAGTCTCCATACGGCGGAGGTGAGTATGAGCTGGCATGGTGTTCCATACAGAACCCTCCTTCAACTCAGTAACACCCATCTGCAACTGGCAGGTACG
>ENA-OPYW01000097-OPYW01000097.1-human-gut-metagenome-genome-assembly--contig:-NODE-97-length-11637-cov-1.220591_pt1 | contig 11637 bp, 11 predicted proteins | sample MGYA00242473_ERZ504483 | MGnify/ENA primary metagenome ERZ504483 (study PRJEB26092, sample SAMD00036221) | human gut metagenome | host: Homo sapiens | study: EMG produced TPA metagenomics assembly of...
GTTTCTGCTTCTTTACCTGGCGATTGAAACTGTTGATGCTTGAATTGAGACCGATGAAGACGCCCAGTTCCACTATCTGCTCCAGCTTCTTGATTTGCGCCACAGTCTTCTCCGCATCCACAGCATTCAAGGCTCGGTTCATAGTACGGAGAATGCTCAGCACGGCATTGGTCGATTTATCTTTCTTTCTGTTCTCCATGCTTTCGGCATCCACCACTTTTCTCACCACCTTCTGGTAGGATTCCAATGCCAGTTTTACCTGGTCGTAATGGAAATCCATCACCTTCGCAAAGTCACCCGGCTTCTCCTCCATCTCAGCCTTCATGATGTCCATCGCATCCAAGAATGGGATAGACAAAGCCTTGCCGTCAGCCTTAACCCAATAATACTCCACCTTCTGAGGCGAAGAAAGATAGACGATGGTGGAATGAGAATGTTTTCCGATTTCCCTTACCGTTCGGCTCTTCATCGGCAAAGCCTTGATATGATTGTAGAGCTTGCGATGGGTGCGATAAAGCTCACGGGCTTCTTCCAGGAACTTCAGGTTTCTATCCACAGCATCCTGAATATCAGGATTGAACATCTGGAACTCCTTCACAATTTCCTCTCTAGAGTAAATCTGCGCATCCTCGCCAAAGGCTGAATGGAAGCCCTGCAACTTGATGAGGGCGTTGCTATAGAGATGAATCTCCTGGTTGCCCTGCATCGACGGATAGAACATGTAGTTGTATATCTTGTCTGCCACCGAACCGATACGGTTTACACGACCGATGCGCTGCATCAATCGGGTAGCATTCCATGGCGAATCGTAGTTGATGATGACGTTGGCACGATGCAGATTGACACCTTCGGCAAGCACATCAGAAGTAATCACGATGTTGAATTCATCCGATTGCTCGGCATAGTTGGCATCAAAGCACTTGCGGAGAATATCCTGCCGATTGGTACGATTGCTGGCACAGACATCCAGAATGTCGTGACGATGCAGACGATTCTGCAGCTGCTCCGTCAGATAATTCACGGTATCTACGCTCTCTGAGAAGATGACCAGTTTGCCTGTAGGATTTATCTCCTTATCAAAGAATTCATGTTTCAGTTTATCGATAAACAGTTCCAGCTTTGGGTCTTCGCTTACCTCATCCCATTTTCTGCAAAGCTCCTTCAAATTCTCTGCATCTTCTTTCAGCATCTCCAGGAACCGTTCGCTGAAATCCTCGTCTTTAAAGACTGTATCTTCCTCTTTCAAGCCTTTTTCTACGGCATATTCTATGATGCGATCTAACTCCCATCCCTTGGCTTGCTTATCCTTCACGTTGATATCGGGAGCGATAATCACCTTATTCTGGTCAAACATCTTAATCATATCCTCGGTAATGCGGAGGAAGGTGTGGAGCGAACGGCGGAAGGCATAGAAACTGCTCTCCAATCGCTTGACCATGTGAACACGATAGATACCTGTCAGCATGGTGGAAATATGAAGGGCAGTAGGATACTTCTTGCGCGCCTCACCCTGCAAGAACTCCACGGCACGATAGCGGGCATAGTGCAAGCCCTTGCCTGTGGGATTATCTTCGGGATGAGGCGTATCGGTAAGAATCGCCATCGTACTATAGAAGAGATCGTTCAAACCGCCATTTAATTCATACATCAATTCGTTAGGAGGCAGAATATCCGGGAATACGATGTGCTGATCATCCAAGTCTTTCTTGTAGGCAGGCACATTCTTGATATTGTTTCGGGTTCTTCTAACCGTCACCTTATCAATCACTTGCGTTCTTATCTTCTCGTAGAGGTCATCGGTACGCTTGGCAAATTCTGCATTTCTTTCGTTATACTTGTCTAACTTACGCTCACGCATCAGCTTATCATATTCTTCTATCCATGGAGAGAAGGTTACAGGCAGATTCTGGATGCCTTCGATGGTGGAATAGCGGGCATTCTGGAAGAGAAGCAAGAGATTCAGAAGATCGGTTGGACGATTATTGAGCGGAGTAGCCGAAAGCAGCATCACCTTCTTGTGATGGCCTTTTACCAAACCTTCGTTTATGCGAGGAGTCTTGCAGATTAACTGCAAATCATCGTATCTGCCAGCGGTGGCTCCACGGAAGTTATGCGCCTCATCAACAATCACCAGGTCATACTCTCCCTTCTCACGGAAGTTGCCTTCGCTCTCTATGATTTTATTCAGACTACCATTGCTCACAAACTGGGCGTAGCGCTTGATATCGAAAAGCTTGAAAGTATCAGTCCAGTTCTTTTCCAAGGCTGGCGGATAAACCACCAGGATATTGGTGTATCTTCCATTTGCTTCAACAAATCGCTTGGCAATCATCGTGGCAACAATGGTTTTACCCAAACCCACCACATCGGCAAGGAAGAAGCCATTGTGCTGCATCAGCATCTGATAACCCTGAATCACGGCATCGTGCTGATAGCGGATATCCTTCACTCCCTCAGGCATTTCCATCGTAAAGTCATCCTCCACCTGCGAACCGAAAGTATCTATCAGCACCTTCATATAGAGTTCGTATGGTGTAGGCAACTGGGCAAGATGAGTCTTCGCCTTCATCTGCTCGATGTCTTGCAGATTCAGAGGAACGGCCTGCTCCCAAAGCTGCTCAAATTCCTGCTTGCAATATTCCACATCATCATAATCTTTCATCGCCACGTTCAACTCATATCGGTTGCTGGGCATGGTTCCCATACCGGAATCGGATAGATTAGAGGACCCCATGATAACCCAGCCATCAGAGTTTGGATTATGGTTTTCCGGGAGAAGAAGATAGAATTTGGCATGGAGGTTTTTGCTGCGATGGATACGCATCTCCAGTTTTTGTCGATGATATCCTGGCAAAACTGGAGGATACCTCTCTCCGTCTGCTCATCATAGCCTGCATTCTTCACCTCCTCAACGAAATCGTGAGAATAGGCATCGATGACGGCTTGTTCATCAATCTGTCCGAAAAAGAGTTTGGATTGCTTACGGAATAGGTTGTCGATATTGATACCTACCAATATCTGTATCTTTTTGACCTGTTCAAATTCCTCACGAAGTTTGAAATAGCCCGAACTTCGGAAATATCCTACTACTGCCTGAAAGGTATGAAAATCAAGCATGTTGTGGGCTATTCCCTTGAACTTCTCGAACAAGGAATTATCTGGAGTATTATTGAAAAACTTAGTGCTCATCTGTTGTATCTCCTAGGGGTATTAGCACTTCCGCCATTCCCCTAAGCAGAAACATTCTTGTTAGTTTGTATAGTTGCTACCAAAACAGAAATGGCGTAGGGAATCTATCACTCGCATTACCCTTGCCTATTGAGGTCCTAGGAAAACCTTTGGCAACAAGAGCAAGAAGCAACAGAAACCTACGCCAAACTTGCATATATAATAGCACAGGATGTACCCTATCCAAACGAATGGAAAGGGCACACCTATGCCTGTGTACATACACACATAAAGCGAAGGCGCCTACCGCTGTCTTCATCTGAATGCCTCTTTTGAAATTTCCTAGGTTTCAATAGGTCAGAAGAAAACGTAGTACACGTCTTTCTTAATTATGATAGGCCAAGCCATGGATTTTTACCTAGCCGGCGACTCATCGCCAGCCATCCACAGCAAGACAACTGCAAAAGTACGAAAAAGAATTGGGATTTGCAAGAAACTTTTCAATTTTCTTGCAAATCCCAAAGATATTTATCATTTTTAAAATAATTTTCTCGTTCGAAGGATGGCGTAATCGAGAAACAACTTGCGTTATCTTTGTTTGTAAAGCAGAAATCACATAAACTAATAATGTCCATTCCTATTACAACATCATAATCTTCGCTCAACGTTAACATCGCTTCTACGTTTAACGCTGTTGTTCCTGTCGGTAAGCCTAAATGAACCAAAAACGTTTCACGTTTCTCTGTTGTTGTATTATCTGAGACCAAGCATACACCATAAGGCTTTAGCCCCAATCATCAACTATCTTTTGAGATATAAGCGTATTAGTCGCCCCTGTATCCCACATGCAATTAGAAGAGCGAAATATCTTGGCACCACAATACTCTCATTCATTTCTACAGCCTCACAGACTGCTATTGGCGTCAGAATGGCATCTACCAATCCCTTGCTTTCAAAATTATATGCTGCCATTCAAAACCTCCAACAAATCGCCCTCATACACTTGTGGTCTAGTATGCTTCTTATCATCCATAAAACGAACCACACGTACATAGCCAGAGCGACAAACCTTCGACTTTTCCTTCTTGGAACAATCAAAAGTGTTCTTAAAATCTATAGTAATCTGCTCCATAATTATTTGGACTTTAAATTAAACATCATCTATTTTTAATACTATCGTTGCATTTTTTTCTGAATAAGGCGTTCTCATATGCTCATGCTTCCATTGCTCAATAGTTTCTTCATCTATCAAGCCCTCATCCCACAATGCATCTGCGGCATCAATCGCTTTTTGCGCAAAATATCGACTATCTGTCGTCATAACACTATCATTTTAAATATTTACCCATGTTTTACTTATGAGTAATCAACGCTTCCATATCTTTGATAAAATTCTCTACTTTCTCAAAATACGGCAAGACCTCTTCTTCTGTAGCATCAAAGGTATCATCATAATCACCAGACTGCCGAAGCTCATAAAGACGAGAGAACAACTTTCCATAAGTTCGATCCAACAAACCTGTTGCAATAAATTTCTCTCCAACTAAATGTATTACACCGGCATGAGTCTTTGCAGTAAAGCCCTTGTCAAGTAACAATGCAGAAGCCATATGGAATACAGTATAATACAAACGATTTCCCGTCAAATTCCAAAACTTCAATTTTGCCACACCTTTAGCCTCTTCAAAACTCTTATAAGCTTTTTCTATCCTGTAGCGTACAAGATCTCTACGTTGTTGACTCTCTAGCATAGCATCACCCCTTCCTCTTCCACGTTATTATAAAAAGGACTGCCTTTTTTGCTGTTCCAATCCTTCATCGAATACACTATCGGATGAATCATCTGATTAATTTGCCAACCCAATTCCCAAAGAGGATAGGTATAATTATCATGATCCTGCTCGTCTATCTTATCCTTATTCAGAAGCACAAGGATGTCCCAGTCGGAATCTGCCTTGGCATCCCTTCTGGCCCTTGACCCGAAAAGAATAACCTTGGCATCTTTCGGCATAATCGACTCCGCTTTCTTCTGAATCGACTTGAGTACCTCATCTTCAAGATGTTCCCTTGTTACTGTTGTCATAACACTACCATTTAAATTACACCGCAAAAATACGAAAAAGAATTGAAACTAACAAATATTCTGAGAGATATTTGCATTTATTCCTTTCTCTTCACCCAAACCTTGTGGCTTCCGCTGCCCATCGAATCTATTGGCAAAGTTCGGTCGGCGGTGATTTCCTTCAGCTCCAGGGAGGCGGCGGTGCGGCTCAGGTTGTTGATGTAGGCATAATCAGAGAGGGTGATGAAACCATTGGCTTCTATCACCTCCAGGGCACGGGCGATGCGCTCTTCCCTGGAATAGAGCTGCTTGCGAATCACCTTTACACCACCCATATCACGCTCCAGGTCACGGGTCGGTTTCACGCTTCACCTCCTTGATAAACTCTGGAGACGCCTTGAAGTTGATGTCCTTCACGCCCACCTTGCGGTACGTCATCTTATCATCTGGATTCAGAATTTCCCTAGGCTTCTCATCCTCGAAAGCGAGGGAGAGGGAGAAGGTGCCGAAACCTTCCAGATTCACGTTGTACCCCATGGAGAGCATATCTGTCAGCATATCAACCACATCGGTCAATACAGCCTCCGTGGTACTTTCCGAAATACCGCGATGGTAGTTCTGCATCATCTTGACGAACTCTTTTCGGGATAGTGTACGGTTGGTCACCATCTTGGGATAAACTCTGCGCTTGCCATCATAGCGCATATCCCCCATTTCCTGCAATTTGTACTTAGCCATATCAGTTTCCTTTCCTATTTTAGTTTATTAGTATTTCTTATTGCAACAGCCTTTACATCCGATAGTATTTATTGTTATACTTAAGAAGAAAAGACCACAAACCTAGGAAGAAAAGTATTTTATCCTAGGAGGAATCTCCGTTCATAGACACTGAACCGACATTCAAAGTCTATGAACCGCCGTTCAAAGACACTGAACGGACATTCAATGTTTATGAACGAAGATTTCTACCTTGCAAAGATACAACTTTATCAGATATAAAACAAGACTTTTCCTGAATATCTTTACTTTTCCGGCCATAATTCTTCGTTTTTTGAGCTTATTTCTTTGCGTATCCCAAATAATTGTGTTAACTTTGTAGTCAGATTGCAAACCAAAGGCTAAAGGATTGCAAGCAAAAGACTAAGCAAAAGACTAAGATTAGACATTCTTATGAGTATGAAGATATTAGCAACCAGCGACTGGCACCTGGGCAACCTGTTTCACGGCAACGACCGTCTGCCGGAACACAAGCATTTCCTGAAATGGCTCCTGGAACAGATAGCTGAACAAAAGCCCGATGCTCTCCTCATCGCAGGAGACATCTTTGATAACGGAAATCCATCGGCAGCGGCACAGACCGTTTATTACGAGTTTCTTGCCGATGCTACCCAACTGTGCCCGAACATGCAGGTCATCATTACCGCCGGCAACCACGATTCCGCCAGCCGACTGGAGGCTCCCCGTCCGTTGCTCACCCGATACCACGTGGAAATAAGAGGAAACGTAAGGAAAATCTGGAAGCAGGGAGAAAGCGAGGACGATGATAAAACCGGCGGACATTGGATCTATTCCTTCGATGACCTCATCATCCCCGTAACCAACGAGGAAAGAGAAGAAGTCATCATCCTCGCCGTACCTTTCCTAAGAAGCGATGTGGTGCAGAACGCCAGCTACTCGCAGGGTGTCAACGACTTTCTGAGAGAACTGACGGCTGAGGCTCGAAAGAAATACCCGGGCAGGAAGTGCATCATGATGGCACACATGTACGCCAAGGGTTCGGATATCGCCAAGAAGGATGCGAGCGAGAAAATCATCATCGGCGGACAGGAGGAAGTGGACCTGGAAGGATGGAACGACCATCCCGACTATATGACTTGCGGACACATCCACAAACGGCAACATATCTGGAACACGATGGCAAGATACACGGGAAGTATCCTCCCGATGTCGTTTGCTGAGAAAGACTACACCCACGGCATCGACCTCATCACCATAGAACATGGAGAAGAGGAGGAAGGAAAGGAAACCGGCAAGAGCAAGGAATGGAAAGTAGATTTCTTGGAATACAAGCCTCAGCACGCCCTCCGCATACTGCCCGAAGATGAGGAAGAACTGACCTTCAAGAAATGGCAGAAGCTCATCAATTCTGAACTTTCAGAGAGAACAGACGGCGAACTGAGCGACCACTTCGACTACGTGATGCTGAAGGTGAAACAGGAGAAACAGAACAGTGATGACATCAAGGAACTGGAGAAACTCGTCAACGAAAAGGATGCCGTGCTCTGCAAAATCCAGCGCATCATCCCGCAACTGGACCTCTCCACCATTCAGGGTTCCCAGCACATCACCAGCATAGAAGACATCATCAACCGTCCTCCGCTCGACACGCTGAAAGAAGCCTTCGCCATCAGGCACAACGCTCCGATGAACGAAAGACAGGAGAAAATGTTATCCGATTTATTAACGACATCATCATTATGAAATTCCTACAACTCGAAATACTCAACCTCGCTTCGCTTGACAAACAGGGAGGCGAGGTCATCAACTTTGAAGAAGGTGCCTTAGGCGAGAGTACCATCTTCAGCATCGTAGGTCCGACGGGAAGTGGCAAGTCTACCCTACTCGATGCTATCTGCCTTGCCCTCTACAACCGCGCCCCTCGCTACCCCAGGAAGAAAGGCGACAAGAACCAGAGCATCGAGATTTTCGGAGCTACCGATGCCAGCGAAAGTAACCGTCTGGCACCTACCGACAGCAGAAATATCCTGACCCGGGGAAAGAAAGAGGGTTACAGCAAACTCACCTTCCTTGCCAACAACGGCAGCATCTACCGCGCAGAATGGCACGTCAGATTCCAGAGAGTTCGCTACGAGAACGCCAAGACTGCGCTCTATAAAATCACGAAAAACGGAGAAGAGATTACGGAGGAAACTGCCGACTGGAACGAGCTGCCGAACATCATCGGACTCGACTACGACCAGTTTCTCCGTACCGTACTCATCGCCCAAGGCTCGTTTGCCAACTTCCTGACGGCGAAGGAAAACGAGCGGTACGAACTCCTGGAAAAACTCATCGGATGCGAGGAAACTTATACGAACATTGCTACTGAAATCAAGAAGGCGAAAGACCAGGCGACGGATGCCTACAACCAGATGGCTGCATCGGTGGAAGCCGTAAAACAGAACCTGCTGAACGATGAAGAACTTGCACAACTGAAGGAGGAAATCGACCGTCTGGAAAAGGCTGAGAAGGAACTCGACAGCCAGCTGCAAGCCATCTCGAAAGACCTGCAATGGTTTGAGGAAAACGATAAGCAAATCAAGCAAATCGCTATCTACCAGACTGATATGGAGCAAGCAGCTGATGCCATTAAAGCGATGCGAGCCCAGATTCTCCGTCTGCAGTTGCACGATAAAGTACAGCCAGCCGTCAACCTGCTGCAGGAAGTAGAACGACAGACGCAAAGCATCCACGAGCAGGAAGAAAACATTCTGAAAGCGGAAGGAAACATCAAAAGTCAAGAGTCTGCCATCGACGAAAGCGAGAAAACTCTCACCAGTCTGAAGGAAGCAGTCGACAAGGCACAGGAACAGCTGGAAAAGGCGCTGCCGGTCATCGCAGAAGCAAGGGCGCTGAAAACAAAAATGGAAGCGGCTATACCGAATCTGAAAGAAAAGAAAGAGGCATTGGAGTTGGCGCAGAAAGAGAATCAAACTGCCCTGAAAGACGTGGAGGAAAACGCCCGAAACATCCAAAAATGGGAAGCTGAAACGGAGAAAGCGAACCTTGCCCTCAAAACGACAAAGGAAGAGATTGCCAAGCAGAAACAGGTTCTGCACGAAGCGACGCAAGCCGCAGAACAGGATTGGGAGACGGAAAGAAATAAAACTGCCGGACAGAATATAGAGGAACTGCAGAACAGCAAGACTGTAGCCGACAGGAAACTACAGGATGTCCAGCAAGCCATCAAGGTTGTGGCTCATCTCGATGCTGCCACAACAGAAAAGCAAAAGAATGAGGAGCGAATCCAGGTCTTGGGCAAGAGAAACGCAGAGATAGATGAAGCGCTGGGCAAGTTGACCATCGAGGCGCTGACCCAAGAGACCCTGACGCTGAGAAATGCTATACCCTCATGGTGAGCGAGAAATGGGAGATTCATCGTGCCAACCTGACCGAAGGCAAACCTTGTCCGCTCTGCGGCAGCACGACCCATCCTTATCATACCGACAACAGACAGTTTGAGGAAGCCACTACAGAACTCTCTCAACTTCTGAAAGCCAAGGAGGATCTGCTGAAACTGCAGCAGAAAGAGGAGAAGGATCTTTCCGGCGAGAGAAAACAGAACGACGGCGAAGTACAGACGCTCCAGAAACAACAGGAAAAGCTCTTGGGAGAAATAGCAACTTACGAAGAGGATTGGAAGGCGCTCATAGCCAGTATCCAAAGATTCCGAAAGCAGAGGCAGAACTGAAATCGCTCTTGCCTATCTATGAAAACAAGGCGAAAGATGCGAGCAGCAAACTGAGCCTCTTTAACAAGATTCAGAAAGAGATAGAACGGCTGACCCAACTCAAGGATAAGGCTGTAAAGGATGAAGCTGCGTACGAAAGCAAGGCTTCTACTATACAGAATAAAGCCCAAGAAAGCACTTCAACCTGCGCAACAAAACTAGCTGAGCAAAAAGCACTTACCACCAACCTCATCTCACAGCAAAAGAGCAAGGAGGAGGCTTACGGGAAAGCCCTTCTGGCATGGAATAGTACCAAGAAGGAAATGGAGGAATGGCAGGAGAAATACAAGCAGATTCTGAATGGCGAAGAACCAAATGCGGCTGAACAAAGACTGACTACAGCTAAGGATGAAGCAACGAAAGCAGCAGATACTCAGAACGAGAATATTAACAAACTGAAGGCGGAACTCGCCAACAGTAAAGGTTCGCATCAAACCATGCTGTCTCAGAACAAGACGATGAAAGAGAATCTGCAAACGAAGGAAAAGGAACTCGACCTTTGGATTGAGGAATATAACAAGCAGCTTGAAGAAAAGAGCATCGAAGGAAAAGACTCCGAAGAGGAAGGCATCGAGAAAAGAAGTATCGAACCAAGCCTAATCGACCGAAATACCATCCGAGAGATGCTTCACTCTACCGAAGACTGGAACACTATCCGACGGGAAAAGGACGAAAAGGAGAAAGCCGTGGCTTCAACAACTGCTCTTTACCAGAGTGCAGAAAAGGCGCATCAGCAGCACTTGGAACATCAGCCTGCCCAAACCCGTGATGCTCTCCTAGCCATTCAGCAGGAGCATCAGGAAAGAAGCCAGCGCAACGAACTGATTGCTGCCAACGTCAGGATGCAGAACCATCAGGAAGCCGTGAAGCAGTTGGGTGACAAGGCTGAGGCTCTGAATCTCGTAACACAGGAAAAGGATGACTGGACAGCCATTACGGATGCCATCGGAGCAGACGGAAAGACGCTGCGCAAGATAGCCCAATGCTATACGCTCAGTTTCCTGATAGCGCACGCCAACCAGGAAATCAGAAAGTTCAACAGCCGTTACGAACTGCAGCAGGTAAAGCATTCGCTGGGCATCCGAGTCATCGACACGACCGTGCCGACGATATCCGAGACACCACCTCCCTATCAGGTGGCGAAACCTTCATCGTGAGTCTGGGTCTCGCCTTGGGCCTGTCGGCGTTATCCTCCCGCAACATCTCCTTCGAGAACCTGTTCATTGACGAAGGCTTCGGAACCCTCGACCCCGATACCTTAGCCACGGTCATCGACTCCCTCGCCATGCTGCAAAGTTCGCAAGGCAAGAAGGTGGGCGTCATCAGTCATACCGACACGATGAGCGAGCGCATCACCACCCAGATAAGGATTATCAAGAATGGCAACTCCGGCAGCAGTCATATCGAGATCTATCCTTAACCCATCGCAATTACACCTTAAATTATATAATAATTACACCTTATTTATCCCTATCAGCGCCAAGGATGGCGACAACGTGGTGAACAAGAGCGATGTGATTCGTCCTCACCATAACAAAAGAAAGGGTGTGCCATAAGTCCATGACACACCCTTTCTTTTGTTTCCATTGAATATTAAACCCTGTTTCCCTCTTTTGGGAATACTACGGTTGGCTTGAAGGTCTTAGCCTCCTCAAAGTCCATCAGGCATAAGCGATGATGATGACGGTATCGCCCACCTGCACCTTGCGGGCTGCCGCTCCGTTCAGACAAATACAACCTGAGCCGCGTTCACCCTTAATGATATAGGTTTCAAAACGTTCACCGTTGTTATTGTCTACAATCTGTACCTTCTCACCGGCAATCATGTTAGCCGCATCCATCAAATCTTCATCAATCGTAATGCTGCCCATGTAGTTCAGGTTCGCTTCTGTCACCG
>ENA-OPYW01000099-OPYW01000099.1-human-gut-metagenome-genome-assembly--contig:-NODE-99-length-11538-cov-1.405486_pt1 | contig 11538 bp, 9 predicted proteins | sample MGYA00242473_ERZ504483 | MGnify/ENA primary metagenome ERZ504483 (study PRJEB26092, sample SAMD00036221) | human gut metagenome | host: Homo sapiens | study: EMG produced TPA metagenomics assembly of the...
CATCCATGTTTGGAACTGCGACTTTGGTACAGGACATGGTGCTTCTATCGGTAGTTTCACCAAAAACATCAAGCATGTATGGTTCGACAACATCACCATGAATGGCACAACTGCCGGTATCCGCATGAAGACGGGTATCAACAGTGACGGTACGCTGCGTGGCGGTGGCGAGGAGGACTGGAAGTTCACCAACTTCACCATGACCAAGGTGAAGAACCCATTCTCTATCGACTGCTTCTACGACAAAAATTACAACAGCGATCCAGCCGTAGATAAGGCAAATGCAAGAGCGGTGGACAGCACAACTCCAACCTACAACGGCATTCTGCTTCAGAACGTGAAGACAACAGATGTTTGCGATGGCAAAGCCATCTTCCTGATTGGCCGTCCTGAGAGTCATATCAAGAATGTAACACTCGACAATGTGCAGATTTCGGCAAAGACGGGTATCGATATCCGCTTCGTAGATAATCTCGTGTTCAAGAACAACTCTAAGATTACATGCCAGTCTGGCAAACTCTGGATTCGCCAGTACGATTCTATAGTAGATGACCAGTGTGATGCTACAGGGGCAGGTACAAATCCCACTCCCAATCCAGGTGAGACAACAGAAGTAAGCTATATTCTGGATGCATCAACCAGCACTTCTTCAACCGCAGATCCATCACCATGGACGTTTAATAACGGTTGCAGCATAGAGAGCAGCAAAGGTTACGCTACAGCTAAAAGCAAAACCATCAAGTACAGCAAGGGCGTACAGTTTACCATCAACCTGCCTGAGAATATTACCATTACATCGGCTATATTTGCAGGATATGCAAATGAAGACAACAAAACCTGCTATCTCAGCGAACTGAACGGAACAACCTTTGCCAGCGATAAATACGTATTCCCTAGCCGTTTAACCCAAACGGATACGAGCACAAAGTTTGATATTACACTTGCCACTCCTGCTACTGGCGTTCTTACCTTCACACCACAAGGGACACAAGCCGCTTGGGTTATCATTCTAAAAGGTGTAAAAGTAACCAGTTCAGGTATCAACAATGTTGTTTTAACCGCCAAGGTAAACAATAACAACATTTACGATCTCAGCGGTCGCATGGTAAAGCTCAATGCCAAGGCAGAAGACCTGCAAGGTCTCAAAAAAGGGATCTATATCTACAACAACAAGAAATACGTAGCTAAATAATTCATTTAAACATCGGTAACAATGAAAATAAAATCGCATTCACTCCTGTGCATTCTCGCCACCATCGCATTGAGTTCGCCGCTCTCTGCGCTGAGCGTGAATGCCCAGAAGGCGGTATCCAAGACATGGAATCCGAACCTGAAGAACGGAATGTACCGCAACCCGGTTATTGACGCCGACTACTCAGACCCTGACGTATGCCGTGTGGGCAATGACTACTATATGACCTCCTCTTCCTTCCAATGTTTCCCAGGCTTACAGATTCTGCACAGCACCGACCTGGTAAACTGGGAGATTATCGGTGCTGCCCTACTCGATGACTATCCTGTTTTGCCTGAATACCAGGGCACCGAACTGGATTGGCGCAAGAAGGTTCAGCATGGTAACTACGTATGGGCACCATCCATCCGCTATCATGACGGATGGTTCTATATCTACTGCGGTGATCCTGACCAGGGACTCTTCATGACCAAGACACAAGACCCACGCGGTCCTTGGGAGCCTATCACCTGGGTGATGAAAGGAAAAGGTCTTATCGACTGCTGCCCTCTCTGGGATGAAGACGGCAAGGCTTATCTTTCGCATGGATGCGCCGGTTCCAGAGCCGGTATCAAATCAGTGCTCTTCGTAGCTCCGATGTCACCTGACGGCACCAAGGTTATCGGTCCTTCACGCATCGTATATGACGGTCATGAAAACCAGCCAACCATCGAGGGTACTAAATTCTACAAGCGCAACGGATATTATTATATCATGAGTCCTGCGGGCGGAGTAAAGTATGGCTGGCAGGTAGAACTGCGTTCCAAGAATCCATTTGGTCCTTACGAGGAGTATGTGGGTATGGCACAGGGAAAGAACAAGAAGGTAAACGGCCCTCACCAGGGTGCATGGGTAGATACCCAGAACGGCGAAGACTGGTTTCTCCACTTCCAGGATAAGCACGCCTATGGTCGTGTGGTTCATCTGCAACCAGCCAAATGGGTAAGCGACTGGCTCGTCATCGGTGACGACAAGGATGGCGATGGCTGCGGTGACCCTGTTCAGCAATGGAAGAAGCCAAACCTGCCATCAAGCGGTAACTTCCAGCCTAAGGAATCGGATGATTTCAACAGCGTAGATTTAGGTCTGCAATGGCAATGGAACGGTCCTTACAGTCAGTACTGGTACTTCTGTGATGCCAAGAACTCCAAGTTGCGTCTCTATGGTGTGCAGCAGGCTGAAGATGTAAAGAACCTGTATGATTTGCCAAACCTTCTGCTCCAGAAACTCCCTACCGAGAACTTTACTGCTACTGCCAAGGTGAAGTTCATACCTAACCGCACCGAGGCTTATAAGGAGAAAGATAAGGTACTGGGCGAAAGCGCCGGCATGATTATACAAGGCATGGACTATGCGGCACTCAAGTTTGTTGATACCAAGGAAGAGGGTGTTGTATTGCAATATGTAACCTGCGAGAAGGCTGAGAAGGGAAAGACTGAGAAGGTGGTAAAGCAAGTGGCCGTCAAGACCAGCAAGCAGCCTCAACCTTACACCGTGAAGTATGCCGTAGATGATATTCCTTCTTCCCGCATCGCGACCCAGGATGTATGGCTCCGCGTGAAGGTTCATAGCGAAGGCATAGCCAACCAGATACAGGCTATCGCTGAATGGAGCTACAGTCTGGATGGTAAGAAATTCACCAAGATAGGCAATCCTTTCACTGTGCGTGAAGGCAAGTGGATTGGTGCCAAGCTCGGTTTCTTCAACACCCGTACAGCCAAGAAGAACGATGCTGCCTTCTTCGACGTAGACTGGATTCATTTCGAAAAATAACGCTTTCCAGCTAACGCGTTATTTCAGAGAATATTTTGGGAAACAAAAAATCCCCCTCATTGCAAATCAATGCAGCGAGGGGGATTAATCTTTATGAGTAATCTAAAAATTCTAATCTTTCTTTTCTTCTGTAGGCTCTTCCTTTGTTGTTTTCTTGGCAGGAGCCTTCTTGGCTGCAGGCTTAGCTGCGGCCTTCTTGGCAGGAGCAGCCTTAGCAGGCTTCTCGCATGGTGCTTCTCGGCCTCCTTCTCTATCTTTTCAATCTTAGCCTGAAGACGGACAATCTCCTTGTCCTTCATCTCAATCTCTTCATCCTGATTCTTGATGGTAGTAAGCAGGCTCTCAAGCTGATCGTTATCAACATCAGTAGGATAGAGGTCGTTTACTCGGGTGATGAAGTCGCCAAGAATGTTCATATAGTTAGTGAAAGCATCGAAAGGACTTGAATAGATACCTCTGTCAAGACCCACATTGCTTGGCTTGGTAGTCATGAAGCGGAAGTTGTTACTTGCCTGCAGGTAATCCCAGTCCTGATTGATACGCGGATCGTTGGCGATACGTACACGGTCTGCCACACTGTAAAGCTTGTTGAAAGCCTCACGCTGCATCGGGTTACCCAACCACGAACTTACATCACGCTCCTCGTCTACCCAACTCAAGGTATCAGGCACATTCACCTCGCCTACCGACTTGATCTTCTTACAGATTTCACTAGGTGTTGAGAAGGTGATGCCACGGTCCTTGGCACACTGAGGCAAAGCTTCATAAACTCGAGGATGTTGCTTGACAGAGGCTGGGCAATACCAAGAGCAGAAAGCTCCATGAAGATATTGATAACCTGCTCCTCCTCTGGGAAGGCAGCAATCTGGTTCATATAGTTGTCGGCAAAGAGTGGATAACCGTCCCAATCGCTGTTGCTGAAGCGCAGAGAGATATCATCGCTCAGGTTCACATCGCGCAAAAGGAGCTTCAACTTAGGGTTCAGGGCGCAATGGTAAACATAGTGAGGAGACTTCCAGCCGAGCACGTGCTTGGCACCCTCGGTGAGCATACCAATGAATCCCATGTTGGCAACATCGTTACCGATATCATCGCTATAGATGAGCGAAGAGTTGCGCAATACGGCAGGTTTCTTTCCGAAATATTCCTCAATCTTAGTACACTGGCGCATCACCTCATCCTTGAAACTTGCCTCATTAACCAGAGAAGCAAGTCCGTGAGAGTAAGGCTCAGCCAGGAACTCTACACAACCCGTATTGTTGAGCTGCTGAAGCTTCTCCAGTACCTGAGGAGCATGAAGTTCCAACTGCTCCATACCCACACCCGAAAGCGAGAAAGCTATCTTGAAATACTTGCCGTTCTTTTCAATCATCTCCTGAAGGGCATTCAAGGCTGGCATATAAGAGCGCTCAGCAATCTCGTTGATGCTACGGTCGTTCTCGTAGTCATCATAGTAATAATGGTCGGTACCGATGTCGAAGAAGCGGTAGCGTTTCAGATGGGTAATCTGATGTATCTCGAAATTATAAACAAATTGTTTTCATAAAATTTGAAATTTGAACGTTTAACTTGTAAGATGAGTAAAGCCTCAAAATTATTCATTCTTCGTTCTTCACTCTTCACTTAACCTACTTCCACCCTAAGGTTTTGAGGTACAGGTCTTTGATGCGGGCTCCCACTTTCTCCCAGGTAATCTGGTCTACTTCTTTCTTGCCTTCCTCTGAGAGATAATCGAAAAGACTCTCGTTGTGACAGATGCTGTAGATGGCATCAGCAAGGGCATGGATATCCCAGTAGTCTACCTTGATACAGTTGGACAGAATTTCTCCACATCCACTCTGCTTGGAGATAATGGTTGGTGTGCCGCACTGCATAGCTTCCAAAGGTGAGATACCGAACGGCTCGCTCACAGATGGCATCACGTAGACATCACTGTCTTTCAGACATTCATAAACCTGTTTGCCGCGCATAAAGCCAGGGAAGTGGAACCGGTCGGCAATGCCTCTTTCGGCAGCGAGATAAATCATCTGATCCATCATATCGCCCGAACCTGCCATACAGAAACGCACATTGCGGGTACGATGCAATACCATGTTGGCAGCCTCTACGAAATATTCAGGTCCCTTCTGCATGGTAAGACGTCCCAGGAAGGTTACTACCTTCTCCTTGCCCTTATGATTTGGGCGTGGAATATCCTGCCACTCCTGCTTCAATGGGTATACGGCATTGTGCATGGCGAAACACTTGCGTGGATCCTGGTGATACTGGTGAATCACCGTCTGGCGGGTCAGTTCGGATACACACATGATGCAGTCGGCATTATCCATACCGTCTTTCTCGATAGCGTAAACGGTAGGATTCACCTTTCCACGGCTACGGTCGAAATCAGTAGCATGAACGTGGATGCACAATGGTTTGCCACTCACGCGCTTGGCATGAATTCCGGCAGGGAATGTAAGCCAGTCGTGAGCATGGATAATATCAAATTCTTCAGAACGGGCTACAACTCCGGCAATGATGCTATAGTTGTTGATCTCGTCATGAAGATTTGACGGATAACCACCAGCAAAGTCCATACAGCCGAGGTCATTTACATGCATATAGTTAAAATCGGCATAGATGTGGTCACGGTAGCGGAAATAATCGTCCGGATTCATGATATTGCCTACGCGCTGCTGCACATAGTCGTGATTTACATCTCGCCAGGCGATAGGCACATTGTTCATTGCCACAATCTTGCAGGCACTGCGGTCCTCATCACCGAAAGGATGAGGCAGACACAATGTGATATCAACATCGCCCTGGGCATGAAGTCCCTGGGAGATACCAAAGTTGGCAGTTGCCAAACCACCAAATACGTGAGGAGGATACTCCCATCCAAACATTAAAACTTTCATATAGCAGTCCTCCTATTATTAATATTGATATTTTTCAAGTAACTCGAGCGCACGCAGAATCTCAGCCACATTCATGGCGAAAGAGATGGCACCACGACCTGCGAATGGAGGGTTTCCATCGAAGAGTTCGCTGATGGTACCGAGACAGTGGGAAGACATTTCGCCCTCATAACCTACCATCTGGCGTTCGATAAAGCTCAAACGGGTACGCTTATAGAGTTTCAGACTTGCCTCCATATAGAAGCCACCGAGCCATGGCCATGCCGTACCCTGATGGTAAGCATAGTCGCGCTGGGGCTGCGGACCTACATAAACAGGATTATATCCACCGCTCTTTGGCGAGAGTGAACGCAATCCCTTAGGAGTAAGGAGTTCGCGTGTACAAATATCAAGAACCTGCTTCTTCTGGTCTTGCGACAATGGAGAATAATCGAAAGCCACTGCAAATATCATGTTCGGGCGAACGCTCCAGTCCATCATATTTCCATCAACATAATCGTAGAGATAGCCATATTCATTGAGGAAGGTATCGAGGAATGCCTGCTTGGTCTGCTCAGCCAGAGTCAGGAGTTTCTGCTGGCTGTCTTCTTCGCCAACTATTCCAGCGAGAGAAGCACAGAAGCACAAAGCGTTATACCACAAAGCATTAAACTCTACGATATATCCGGTACGTGGAACTACTGGTCTGCCGTTGGCAGTAGAGTTCATCCAGGTAACAGCCTTGTCCTTACCATCGGTATAGAGCAATCCGTTCTCTTCGAGCTTCAGGTTCGGATGCTTGTTACCCTGGATAAAGCTGATAACATCCTTGATAAACTGTCCATACTTCTTGAAGCATTCTTCCTTGCTGGTTTCCTTGGCATACTGCTGCAAAGCCCAGATAGCCCACAATGGCACGTCAGGCTGCTCTATCTCAGCAATATGAACGCTGACCGGCTTGCCTTCCATAAACTCGTAGTATCCCTTCATAGCAGTCTTCATCACCAGTTCGAAGTAGTCATCTTCCTCGATAGAGAGGGTGAGACCCGGAAGCGCGATGAATGTATCGCGTGCTCTGCACTTGAACCAAGGGTAACCTGCCAGGATATAACGGTCACCGTTCTTTTCACGACGATGGAACTGATGAGCCGCATTGACCAGACAGTGGAAGAAATTGTCACGAGGCGAACGCTCATCCACTTCCTTGTCGAAGAGCTTCTTCAGGCTGACCGCCTTGATTTCTGATGTAGAAGCAGCAAAGACGATGGTTTCGCCTTTCTTGATATCCATTTCAAAATAGCCAGGAACATAGAGGTCTTCGTTAGAAGCATAACCTCTCTCTTGCTCCTTTGGATATTCCACGCCACGATACCAATCTGGACAGAATTTAAACTCGTTCTTCTTGGAGAATTGCATGTAGAGATCAGGATAACCTGCATACATACAGGTCTTGATGCCATGATCTACCTCAGCATAATCACGAGACGCGGTAGCATTCTCATGAGTAAACTGACGGACACTGCGGAAAGCCAGAAAAGGACGGAAACGAAGGGTTGTAGCCGAATGGCCGTCTACCAGAGTATAGCGAATTAGAATGCGATTCTCATAATGCTGGAATACAACTTCCTTTTTCAGGATAACACCACCTACGCGATAAAGGGTAGTTGGCACTTTATCACAATCAAACTCACGAATGTACTTGTGGCCCATCGGACTGTAGTTGTTGCCCTGGTACTTGTGCAAGCCGAGGTTAAACTCAGCTCCATGCTGAATCACCGTAACATCCAGCGAACTCAAGAGCACATGATTCTCATCGTCCAGTTCTGGAACCGGCACGACAAGTAATCCGTGATACTTGCGGGTATTACAGTCTACAATCGTTGAGCACGAATATGCACCCGAGCGATTTGTTCTCAACAACTCCTTAGGCAACGACTCTTGAAGATTCACCATAAGGGCCTTTTCGAATTTTAGATAACTCATAGATCTATATTAAGGTTCTATATTTTTATTGACTAAATTAATTGCTTTCAAAGGTAACACTTTTTTGTGGTATAACAAAGTTTTTTGTATGCCATTTTTAGAAAAAATTGCCTTTTATGTTTTAAAACATATTTTTAGACAAAAATGCTTGATTATTTCGAGAAAAAGCATTACTTTTGCACTCAGTTTTCAGTTTAAAAGATTTGTACACATGGCAGCTAGAGGAAAATACGATAAAGAAAATATAGCAATGCTGATTGCTAAGCTATGGGGAGGCATCACTGATGACCAGTTCGATTTACTGAAAGAACATCTGGAAACCAAGAAGTATAAGAAGAACGAAATCATCTACAAGAACGAGGGTACTCCCGAATATGCACTATGTCTCATAGCGGGAAAAGTGAAGATATACAAAGAAGGTATCGGTGGCAAGAGCCAGATTATCCGTGTTATCAAACCGATTGAATTTTTTGGTTTCAGAGCCTATTTTGCGGATGAGATATACAAGACGGCAGCCATGTCGCTGGAAAACTGCGTCGTTGCCCAGTTCCCGCTGGCAGTTCTCATGAAACTGCTCTCCAAGAGTTTCAACATCGGCTTCTTCTTTATCAAATATCTCAGTGTGGAAATAGGTAAATCGGACGACCGTACCGTGAACCTCACCCAGAAACATATCCGTGCCCGACTTGCCGAGGGTCTGATATTTCTGAAAGACTCTTATGGGTTAGAAAAAGACGGAAAAACTCTTGACATCCGATTGAGTCGTGAAGATCTGGCAAATCTCTGTAATATGACAACGAGCAATGCCATCCGTACGCTCTCAGCCTTTACGGCAGAAGAAATCATAAATACTGAAGGAAGGAAAATCAAAATCTTACAGGAAGAAAAAATCATAAAAATAGCAGAACTCGGATAAAGTTCTGCTATTTTTTATTTATATGTTTTACATTATACGTTTTTCTTGATACATTTCATTTATTACGGGCATATTGGTTATACGGGTATCAGGAAGTTGATAACCTCCTGAATTACAGTAATCTGGAATGAACCTACCGGTGTATTCATCAATCTGCCATCAATACCTATCAGGGCATGCTGGGCATCGAGCACCTCTACCTCTCGGGTACGGTAAGGATGCACACTCTTATGGTTGAGGAACTTACCTTTCACAAAAAGATAGATTCCCTCAAAGAGCTGGGTTGTCTTAGGATGAGATACCACCGACACATCGAGCAGTCCGTTATATGGCACAGCATTCGGGGTCTGTCCATATCCAGTTCCATTGCCTATACACATCGTCATCACTCTACGCTTGATAACATCCGAATTGATTTTCACATGCATCTTATAGTCCAGACGCTGGAATATCATCAGGATGAAGGAACAGAGAAACGACAGGGTACGTGAACCGAAGATATGATGGGTTTTTCGTCTCAGGTTCATGATGGCGGCAATGAGTCCGATATTGATACAGTTGAGGAAATAGCGACGGCATTTCTCCCCCTTCTTATTCACATAGCGGATACAACCGAGGTCAATCTTTCTGATACGACGTTTTTTCAGCGACGCCACCGTCTTCTCGATATCGCTGTCGCTGAATCCCCAGAAGTGGGCAAAGTCGTTCATCAGCCGTTAGGAATAACACCCAGTGCCACCTCTTCTCTTTCTTTCGGATCTATCTGCATCAGACAGTTTACGGCATCATTGAGCGCAGAATCTCCACCAACGATGACAATGGTCTTATAACCATTGTTGATAAACATTCTGATGAGCCGTTCTACGCTCTTCTGATTCTCGCTCTGCACAAAGTCGTAATCCACGCTCTGCTGCTTGAGCACCTTCTCTATTTTTTCCCAGCGCTTGTTACTTCGCCAGCCTCCTCTAGGGCAATAAAGCAGCCCCCATTTATTCTCGTTTACCATTGTCTCTTCTTTGTAATTTGTCTCTTCTTTGTAATTAGAAAAATATTACTTCTGCCTAGCCATCGTTGCATCCGATTCCATCGGATGCCAGCCCTAGCCAGATTCCAGGCCGCAGCCTAGCTCCTCATCAGCTCCAAAACCGTCTCCACCTTTTTCTCCATTGGCTGCAATGCATCTACCCAATGGATAGTAAAGCCTCTGCGCTCCATACCTCTGAACCACGTCATCTGCCTTTTGGCAAACTGATGGATTGCTATTTCCAGACCGCGATACATCTCATCGTATGAAGTCTTACCGATCACATATTCTGTAATAAACTTATATTCCAAACCATAATAGATGAGATTTTCGGCAGGAATACCACGATCTAGCAGTCCCTTGATTTCATCTACCATTCCCTCATCCAATCGCTGTTTCAGTCTCCGTGAAATTTTCTCCCTTCTTGCGTCCCGGTCTATGCTGACACCGATAATCAGCGAATCAACCGCAGGGAGTTCACGTTCGGGCATCGGATGCTCCAGATTATAGCTTTCAATCTCTATCGCCCGGATAGCTCGCTGTGCTGTATCCACGTCTGTGCGATTGTGCATATTAGAACCCGTTTTCGCCTTCAGCTCTTTCAGTATCAGCGTAAGTTCCTCTAAACTCTTATGAGCCAATGACTCACGGAGTTCCGGGTTCTGCGGAACAGGTGAGAGATGATAACCTTTCAGCACCGACTCAATATAGAGTCCTGTACCTCCACATAATATCGGAAATGCCCCTCTCTTCTGAATATCCTGATAGGCATCATAAAAATCCTGCTGATATTCAAAGAGATTATATTTCGTACCAGGCTCACAGATGTCAATGAGGTGATAAGGTATCTGCTTGCCATGGATGGTATAGTCAGCCAGATCCTTACCTGTACCTATATCCATGCCGCGATATACCTGGCGGCTGTCAGCACTAATGATTTCAGCGCCCTTGGCAGGGGTACCCGACAAATGGGCACCCAGGCTATTGATCCTGGCTGCAAGAGCGGCAGCAAGACTCGTCTTACCACTCGCCGTAGGTCCCAATATGGTTATCATCGAATATTTCATGCCGCAAAGTTAAATGAAATTATTGAGAAAACAAAATAAAATGAAAAGAAATTCTCACTTATAAAAACAAAAAGCCGTCCAGCATTGAAAAAATACTGGACGGCCATATACTTAATCGTTAAGAGGCAAAGAATTAACCGTTGTGCTTCTTCATGATCTTGATCAACTCAACAACCTTGTGTGAGTAACCAATCTCGTTGTCATACCAAGAAACAACCTTAACGAAAGTATCAGTCAAAGCGATACCAGCTTTAGCATCGAAGATAGAAGTGTGAGTGTCACCCAAGAAGTCAGAAGAAACAACTGCATCTTCAGTGTAACCCAGGATACCCTTCAATTCGCCTTCAGAAGCTTCCTTCATAGCAGCGCAGATTTCAGCGTAAGTAGCCGGTTTAGCCAAGTTAACAGTCAAGTCAACTACAGATACGTCCAAAGTCGGAACACGCATTGACATACCAGTCAATTTACCGTTCAAAGCCGGGATAACTTTACCTACAGCTTTAGCAGCACCAGTTGAAGACGGGATGATGTTACCAGAAGCAGCACGACCACCTCTCCAGTCTTTCATAGAAGGACCGTCAACAGTTTTCTGAGTAGCAGTTGTAGAGTGAACTGTAGTCATCAAACCATCAGTGATACCCCATTTGTCGTTCAAAACCTTAGCGGTA
>ENA-OPYW01000100-OPYW01000100.1-human-gut-metagenome-genome-assembly--contig:-NODE-100-length-11524-cov-1.184171_pt1 | contig 11524 bp, 10 predicted proteins | sample MGYA00242473_ERZ504483 | MGnify/ENA primary metagenome ERZ504483 (study PRJEB26092, sample SAMD00036221) | human gut metagenome | host: Homo sapiens | study: EMG produced TPA metagenomics assembly of...
GGTCGCCGTTGTGAGAACAGTTGTCGGTAGACTGAAGAGTAAGTGGCAACTTGCCTGCCTTATAACGCTCATAGAGAAGAGCGGTAAGCTTACCCATAAGCAAATAACTGCATCGAGACCACGTGCCAGATCGGCATCATTGAAAGAATATCCCTTCTCGGTGATGGTGAAAGTTACCATCTGCAGACTTGGTGCCTGGAAAATTTGGACCAATCGGGCCCAGTCCTCACCAAACTGCTTATCCGCCTTGAGGCTTTCTGTGATAGAAGCGATGACCTTCTTCTCGATGGTTCCGTTAGACTGGAGGCTCACCAGGAGCGAGAGATTATGGTAAGGGCGATAAGCCTTGTCGATAATTTCGTAGTCGAAGCTTTCTGCAACAATAACACCACGGTCGTACTTGCCGGTGTTAGTGCATCGTTAAGGATGGCTGCCGGGAACGCACGGAAGATGTTACCTGCACCAAAGTGAACCCAAGTAGGCTCGTCGTGAGTCTTCTTGGCTACGGCTGCGATGTCATACTTAGGAAGCTCATAACCCTTAGCTTCCCATTCTGCAGCATTAAAGCTGTCTGAAAGAATTTCGTTCAGTTTCATGATTAATAATTATTGATGTTGTTTTATGTAAATTTTAACCTTTTTATAAGCAATACAATGATTTCTTTTCTGTTGGGTCAGGGCAAAATTACGAATTTAATCTGAAATACCGCTCCTTTTTAGAGATTATTTTAAAATATTGAACAATTAGAAATGTTTCGGTAACAAAAAATACTTTTCGCCCTGTTTCCCTTTTTACCGGTAGTAGACTATTTATATACACTTTACAGATTATCCAGTTCCTTGATCTGCTTTTTCGGTGTCACTCCAAGTCCCTTCAGGCTCTCTACCCTTCTCATCACATTGCCGGTGCCGTCATAGAGTTGCTTCTTTGCCTTATCAAAAGTACCCGAAAGACGGGTTATCAGATCACCCACACTCATAAAGGTATCTTCGAAGCCAGCCACCTTATCATACAGGTCAGCAGCCGTCTTCACGATTTTCTCCACATTCTTGTTCTGCCGGTCATACTGCCAGAGATTATAGGCAAGCTGGAGTGCCATGAGCAGATTGCTTGGTGAGATGATAATAATCTTCTTCTGATAAGCATAACGGCTGAGATCCGGCTGCTGCTTCATCGCTGCGATATAGCTGGTCTCGTTAGGATGAACATCAGTACGAAGCCGATGGCATCATCCACCAGTTTGGAATAGTCTTTGGCTGCCAGTTCATCGATGTGCTTTCGTACGCTCAGCGCATGTGCCTTCATCAGGCGTTCCTGTTCAGCCTCATCTTCAGCTGCCAGAGCATCGGAATAGGCGGTAAGAGAAACCTTGGAATCGATGACCACACTTCTGCCTTCCGGGAATCGGACGATGACATCCGGACGATAGTTCTTTCCCTCTTCATCTTTCGTATTCTCCTGAATGAAGAATTCCTCATCTTTACGAAGTCCGCTGTTCTCCAGGATGGTTTCCAGCACCATCTCGCCCCAGTCGCCCTGCATCTTGCTGTCGCCCTTCAATGCCTTGGTCAGGTTGGCAGCATCGGAGCCAATCTTCTCGGTTTGCTCCTTCAGGTTCAGTACAGCCTGCTGCTGTTCCTGCTGGAAGAGTTTCATCGTTGCCTCGAAGGTGTTCTGCAGTTCCTTCTTGTTCACCTCGTTCTGGGTTTTGCTCTCCTCTACCGATTTCTTGAAATCAGCAAACTGTTCCTTGATAGGTTTCAGGAGTTCATCCATCTGCAGACGGTTGGTTTCCTGCAGAGCCGACTGCTTGGCAGCCAACTGCTCAGCCGCCACCTTCTGCTGTTCTATCGTCATTCGCTGCATTTCCTGCTTCAGACTCTCGAGTTTCTGTGCCCACTGCTGGTCGCTTTCCGCTCTGAGTTTCGCCGCATACAGCCGCTCGTTCTCCATTTGAGATTTCATTGATTGAATCTCAGAAGCATGATGCAGTTTTATCTGTTCGATGTTAGCCGCCAGCACTTGAGCTTTCGCTACAAGCTGGGTTTTCTCCTCTCCCGCACTTTTTGCTTCCATCAGTTTCCCCACGAAGAATCCGATGGCAAGCCCTATGATGATTCCAATTACTATTTCCATTTATCCTTGTTTTGAATGATTCTGTAAATCTGCAAAAATTATGATTTGCAAAAGTAATCATTTCAAGACATAACACCAAACATCATGGGGGATTCTTGTAGATATTTAACTCTTCTGCATTTTACTATGCAAACAAAAAGAGCGCACCACTCTTGGCACGCTCTTTTCTTTAAATCATCTTTTAAATATACATTATCGGTTGGCAGTAGGCCACTGATAAGTATCAGTGCAATGGATATCAGCACTCTGGTCGGCAATCATCAACTTGAAATCGCCTTCCTCCAATCTCCATTTGCCATTCCAACCTACGAAGGCCAAATCGTCTGCCTTTAATTCAAATGTCACGGTCTTGGTCTCACCAGGCTGAAGTTCCACCTTGTCGAAGGCACGGAGACGACGGCCATCAGGCACAACACTAGCGATGAGATCGCTACTGAACAGGAGGACACTCTCCTTGCCTGCCACCTTTCCCGTATTCTTCACATCCACGCTCACCTTGATGATGTCGCCGTGGCGGAAATCAGACTGAGAAACCTTCAGGTTGCTATATTTGTAAGAGGTATAACTCAAACCATATCCGAAGCCCCACTGCTGGGTAATCTTCGCATTGTAGTCGTAAGCACCTTCCATCGTACCCACCTCCTCACTCTTCTTGAAGTCATAGTTGGCGAGCGAATTGATTTCCTTAGGATAGGTGTAAGGCATCTTGCCACTGAAGTTTGACTTGCCCGATACCAGGTTTGCCAAAGCATCGCCGCCCATGTTGCCAGGGATAAGGATGTTGATGATGCCCTGTGCCAATGGTTCGATGTCAGCGATGAGACGAGGACGACCTTCATTCAGCACCAAGATGACAGGCTTGCCTGTCTGAGCCAAAGCCTTGACCAGATTACGCTGGTTCTCTGAGAGCCAAAGGTCGGTCAGGTTGCCCGGAGTCTCTGTATAGGAGTTCTCGCCAATGCAAGCCACGATGACGTCAGCATCCTTCGCTGCAGCCACTGCCTCCTGAATCTGAGGTTCGTTCTCCTCCCAGTATTTTCCCTTCTCATTATAGGTTACACCCTGGTTCAAGATAACATTCTCCTTGCCATACTCATTACAGAATGCCTCATAGATGGTATTGTACTTGCCGGCAAACTCATCAGCACGATGACCCTGCCAGGTATAGCTCCATCCACCGTCCAGACAACGCATCTGATTGGCATTAGGACCTGTAAGGAGAATCTTCTTGCCATGCTGCAAAGGAAGGATATTACCCTCGTTCTTCAGGAGCACCATACTTTCGGTAGCTCCCTCCAAGGCGAGCTTGGCAAACTCCTCACCACCAAACTTAGGATAATTCTTCAGTTTCTGGGTTGGGTTCTTGAAGAGGTCGAGACGGTACTTCATGCGAAGCACACGGCGACAGGCATCGTCGATGCGACTCATCGGAATCTTACCTTCCTTCACCAGTTCTACAAGATAGCCACAAGCATCGCAAGAATAAGGTTCCATAATCATGTCGATACCGGCATTGATGGCGATGCGGAGCGCATCCTTCTTGTCCTTTGCCACCATCTCACGAGTATAGAGATTGTTGATGTCTGCCCAGTCGGTGATAAGCACACCATCCCATCCAGTCTCTTCCTTCAGCCATCCTGTCAGGAATTCCTTGTTGGCATGCATCGGCACACCATTGACGGAAGCGGAATTCACCATCACGGTTAAGGCTCCAGCCTGCAGACCCGCCAGGAAAGGAGCGAAGTGCTTCTCTCGCAAGTCGGCAGGAGAGATATAGGCTGGCGTACGGTCTTTACCGGTCCAAGGCACACCATAGCCCATGAAGTGCTTCATTGAAGTAGCAATGTGATACTGGTCGATGTTGTTTGGGTCCTCGCCCTGGAAACCATAGAGCCATCGCCTTGCCCATCTCAGAACTGAGGTAGCAATCCTCGCCAAAGTTCTCCCAGATGCGAGGCCAACGGGCATCACGACCGAGATCAACGGTAGGACTGTAAGTCCAAGGCACGCTCACCGCACGAGTCTCATAAGCGGTAGCCTCAGCCGAACGGCGAGCTATCTCACGATTAAAGGTGGCAGCCACATTGATGTTCTGCGGGAAGAGGGTTCCACCCTGTGTATAAGTAGAACCGTGGTTCTGGTCGAGACCGAAGACACAAGGGATGCCGATGCGCTTCATCGAGATCTTCTGAATTTGTGCGATATACTTCTCCCACTGCTTGGCGGTTGGTGCGCAGGTATTTGGAGCGTTGAGGATAGAGCCAATCTTATAGCGGGAAAGGATAGAATCGGTCTTGTGCTCGTCGATATAGAACACACCGTTCTTGTCGTTGGCACCAAAGAGGTCGGTCACCAATTCCATCATCTGACCAATCTTTTCCTCCAAGGTGAGTTTCTTCAGAGTTTGTTCTACCTGAGCCTCAATCTTAGGGTCGCTCTTGATAACCGGAACATTGGCACTGGCTGTATAAGCCAATGCCAACAATGAAATAGATAATAAAATTTTCTTCATAAACAGTAAAGGTTTGACGTTTTATGATAAAAACGGAAATCTTTCTAATATATTATTCAATAGTTACTTTCTTTACGGTGTAACCATCACCCACGATGAATAGACCTTGCTGCTCAGTCAAGAGTTGGATAGAGAGGTCGGTCAGTTCAAACTTCCATGTAGCAGGTCCATCCACCGGGATGTCGCCACGCTCTGGGTCGCCCTTACCTGTAAGGATGTTGTTCCACCAAGAGGTAGCAGCGGTACCCTGACCTTTTCCATCCACATAGACACGGAGGATGGTGCCCGCCTTCACCTTTGAGAGGAAGGTATCCTTCAAGTCTTTGAATGGTGTATCCCATGTCACGGCAAACTCACCTTCCCAGAGGGTAGTCTCCATAGATGGACGTGGCTCTGTAGTTACCTTGATGGTACCGCCAGGGAACTGGTTGCCCTCACCATCTACCAAAGTGATATCATAGTCACCATTCTCCAAACCTGTAGGAGCTGTGAGCTTCAAGGCTGTGCCCTCTTCGAGAACCTCGAAGGCTACATCCTTGCCACCTACCATTACTTTAGCAACTATACCGAGATTCTTGCACTTATGGATAGTGGTCTCTGCACCCGGAGCTACCCAAAGCTCGCTGGCATTGGTACCCAAGGCTGGATCATCGGCAGCAGGAGTCACGGTAACTTTCAAGGTGCGGGATGTGCTCTTGCCTTTGGTGGTGGTTGCCACAATCTTCAGTTCATGATTACCTAAAGGCAAAGGTTGGTCGATAGTAGTACCTTCGGCTATCTTAGTGCCGTCGAGCAACCATGTCACAGTGGTGTAGTGAACAGGAGTCACCTTGATTTCCAACTTATAATTAGTCTTGCGGTCTATCTTGGAATCAGCCAAGTCGGTGTTCAAGATACGTGGATTGTCATCTTCGCTGGCTGTGAAGTATGGTTCATCGTCAGAAGAGCAAGAAGACAAGGTAGATGTACCAGCCAGTGCGAAACCCACGGCTAAGAGCATCATCATAGCCTTCAAGACTTTTCCCTTATATTGTTTCATTGTCTTATTCATAATTAATTATTCTATTCTATTGTCCTATAAGACTTAACATTTAACATTAAACACTACTTGCTATATCCCTTTCCGAATGGAGGATTGAAGTCTGGCTGAAGGTTTACATCAGCCTTGTCCCACCAGAGGCGCTTGTGCCAATCGTCTGTACCACCCATGCGGTCGATGGCAGCCTTGTAGTTGGCATTGTTGTACTGAGCTTCCAACTCAGGATACTGCAAGCGGACAGGCATTGACCAATCGGGATCCGTATAAGTGAAACCATTCTTGGTCAAGAGATCACGATTCAAGATGGCAGGATAGTCAGAGCGGCGCAAGTTAGCCCAACCCTCAGAAGGGTTCATCATGTGGAGAATCCAAGCCTGGGTGTTGATGGTCTCCTTAGGATTGTCACCCAACGGATTGCTGGCAATGAACGCATCAATCTCTTCCTTGGAAATCTTGTTGGATGTAAGATAGTAGTTGTTGAGCAACTCCATGCTGGCACGAACACCAGCCTCGTAGTGACTCTCAGCATCACCACCACCAACATTCCAATCCTTGGTGCAGCCTCAGCCTTGAGGAACTCCACCTCAGCATAGCTCATCAAGTCGCCAGGACAAGAAGGCATCTCGAAGTCGATGTTCAGGCAAGGACGACCAGCTCGGGCTATATAATCAGAGTTGGCATAAGTGTTCTCGTCTATCTCAGCATACTTCTTCAAAGTAGGAAGGTCATCCAACGTAGCTGGATTCATCCAGTCTGTGTACCAGGCAGCACCAGGGTTGCAAGGCTCCTCACCGAGGTCTTGCTCTGGAAGTAAGCCAGGAAATCATCGGTCAAGTGATGTTCTGCTCCTTATCTGGCTTCACCTGACTATCGCTTGATATTGTAGTAGTGACGGCAGATGCGATAGAGACGAGGGTCGTTGGTATTCTGCAACTGATAGAACAAGGTAGAGCATACCATGGTAGGCGATGTGGGATCCTGACCATAGAGAGTCTCGCTCAATGCATTGGCACGGAAATCGTAGTCGTTGGCTCCATCATAATAGGTAAATGGAGAATCAGCATACTTGATATAAGCATCATCGGCTGCACTGGCGATAGCACCGGCAGCCACAGCCTTCTCAAACTCTTCCTTTGCCTTCTGTGGATTAACATCGGAAATGCGCATGGCATAGCGCATACGGAGTGCATTGGCATACTTCTTCCACTTAGCTACATCACCACCCATGCTGGTGACATCACCAGAAATGCGGTCGGTACCTGTGCCAAGCTGCTTCTCGCAAGCGTCAAGTTCCTTGAAGAACCAGCTGTAGAGTTCCTCTACGGTATCATACTTAGGGGTGGAGATACCTGAGATATAACCCAGACCTGCCTCCGAACAAGGCACGTCACCGTAGGTATCTGCCAAAACTGCCGTGAGATAGACACGATGGATACGAAGTGCCGCATTCAAGTTTAACTTGTCAGCAGATTTGTGGATGGCATCCACAAGGTTCTTGATACTGATTTCATAATAGCGGTCCCAGACACGACGGGTCATATCATCTTCTCTGAAATTAGAACCAGCGTAATTGGTTACATTCCAACCGCCAGCGAAATACTGTGGAAAACCCGTTATATAGTTACGGTAGGTATCCATCAGACTGAAGTCACCGTAAGTCTGCAACAAAGCTGTTGTCAACTGTGCGTTAGGGTCGAGCTCGTTCACCTTGGTCTTGTCGGTATTGATGTTACTCAAGGTATCATCAGAGCAAGAAGTCATCGCAGTGCCGGTTGCCATCAGGGCGAAAGCATCATCAGGCTGCTCTTACCTATATATTTCTTGATTATATTGTTCATTTTCTTACCTTAATTATATATTAGAACTCTTCTAAAGAAATTGATTCATTTTTTTCGAGACTAGAACTTCACGTTCACGTTCAAACCATAACTCTTGCGAGATGGCAGGGAACCATATTCCAGACCGAGACCTGAGGTGTTGTAGCTGGAATCTGGGTCGATGTTAGGAATGTTCTTCCAAACAATGAATGGGTTACGAGCCACGAAGGATACGGTCAAGCCCTTGACATACTTGCCCAGGATGCTCTCTGGGAAGGTATAGCCGAAAGTAATCTCACGACACTTCACGTAAGAATTGTCGTAAACGAAGGCACTCTGCACGCCATTTGCCACATGCTTCCAGTAATCTTCAGGGTTCACGGCGATGTCGTTCTTGCGATAAGTACCGTCGCCATTGTCGATGACACCCTCTACGACAAATCCCTTGCAGTTACCTGCTTCACGCCATGCGGCAAGGTCCATACCCGAAGCCTTGCGAGCCTCCTCGGAAGTGTACCACTCCTCACGGCCTGCCAATGTTCCCTTTGCCTTACCTGTCTGGTATGCAGAACGCATGGACATAGAGTAGATGTCGGCACCTACCTTCACATCGAGGATGCAGAGAGGCGGAAGTTCTTATAGCTGAGGTTGAGTAGAAACCACCTGTCCAGTCCCAAGTAGAGTTGCCGATGGTCTTGACCTTCTGGTCAATCTTTGGAAGACCAGTAGCTGCATCGACAACCACCTGTCCCTTGTCGTTGTAGAGGAAGTCGTGTCCACGGATAGCTCCATAGTTCTCGCCAACCTGAGCACCTACTGATACACCGCACCATGTGGCCTTGGCAAGCTCAAAATAGTCCATGCCATCTACGAGCGACTTCACCTTGTTGGTATTCTTCGAGAAGTTGACACCCAAGTCCCAAGCGAAGTCCTTGATCTGCAAGGCACGGGCATTGAGGGCAATCTCGACACCCTGGTTCTGAATCTCACCGGCATTGATGAGGCGGTAAGCATAGCCAGAGGTGGTGGTTGAAGCCAAACTCAAAATCTGGTTCTTGGAGTTCTGGTTGTAATAGGTGGCATCCAAGCCCAAGCGTCCGTTAAGGAACTTCATCTCCAAACCTACCTCGTAAGAACCTGTCATAGTAGGCTTCAAATCCTTGTTCGGCTGTGTTGAGTTGGCTATCATACCGATGGTATAACCCGCGTAGCTGTACTTGCCCGTGGTATAGTTGAGTGCCAACAGGTATGGATCGGTATCGCTACCTACCTTTGCCCAAGATGCGCGAATCTTACCATAATTGATGAACTTCTTGTTCTTGATAAACTCGGAGAAAACCAAACTACCCGATACAGATGGATATACGTATGTATTGTTATTTGTAGGGAGCGTAGATGACTTATCGCCACGGATGGTTCCCTCCAAATAGTAAGTATGCTTGTAGCCGAGGCTCGCGCTGGCATAGAGAGAGCTGATCTGCTTCTTGTACATACTCTCACGAGTGTTCTGTTCCTGATAGTTCATGATGTTCTGGATGCCATTCATCTGCTGGTTGAGACCGACGTTGGTAGTGGTCTTGTTGTTCACCTTGAAGATGTTACCACCAGCGGTAGCGTTGACATCGAAGTCGCCCCATGAGTTGTTGTAGAGGGCGAGTATCTCGGCGTTGAGTGTGCGGTTGTTGAAGATTTGGTCGGTAAGCTTTCCGGCAGGAGTTCCTGGAGTTGTCTTGGCGATGAATTCCTGGAAGTTCATGCTGTTGATGTCGGTACCGATAGTACCCTGCAACTTGAGGTGCTTGTTGATGTTCCAGATTGCCTTACCCGTAAAACGGAACACGTCCTTGTCGGATGTATTGCTGTTCTTATAGAGATCCCAGTATGGGTTCTTGTTATACTGATCGTTACCATTCCAGTTGGAGTAGTTGCCATCGGCATCCTCATAATGCTTCAACCAAGCCTGGTCGTAGGTACCCGCCAGGGTCATGAGGTTCTTACCCACGTTGCTCTGGGAGTCACCAAGGCAGGACGGTTCTTTACCTTCTCACGAGTATAGTTGGCGGTGAAGTCGAAGTCAACAGGACCTGCAGAGGTATTCACTCGGAGGTTGAAGTTGTCACGACTCATATTGGTATTTGGCAAGATATCCTTATTGCGCATATCGGTAACAGAGAAACGCATACCCGTCTTACCGGAATTAACTGAGAGGATGGCAGAGTTCTGGGTGGTGAAACCTGTGCGGAAGAAATCAGAAGCATTGTTAGGATGCATCATGAATGGACGTTCTTCGCCATCGAAATATTTGAACATGAAGTCATCGGCCTTAGGTCCCCAACTTGAGTTCGTACCAGAAGTGCTGGATGTAGGAAGCTCGCCATTGTAGCCAGCACCATATATCTCCTGGATGTCGTCCCATTTAGCCAACTGGGTATCGATAGTATAAGAACCATTGTACTCCACGGAAATTCTATCCTTCTCCGCCTTCTTGGTCGTAATCAAGATAACACCATGAGAAGCACGGCTACCATAGAGGGCAGAGGCAGCAGGACCTTTCAATACGGTCATCGTCTCGATGTCATCAGGATTGATGGCAGAGATACCATCACCGAGGTCATAACCACCACTTTCACCAGCACTGCCAAAGTTGGTATTATCCAAAGGCACACCATCCACCACGTAAAGAGGCTGGTTATTGCCTGCCATTTCTGTATTACCACGAAGAAGCACGCGGGTAGAACCAGAAGCACCGCCAGCGGTGTTCTGCACAACGAGACCAGCCACCTTACCAGAAAGAGAGTTGATGACGTTGGTTTCCTTCGCCTTGGTAAGTTCCTCACCTTTCACTTCCTCCAAGCCATAGCCGAGAGCCTTGCGGTCGCGCTTGATACCAAGGGCGGTAACAACGACCTCATTCAAGGCCTTACCATCCTCTTGCATCGTGATTTTCATGCCATTAGCAGCTTTCACGGTCATTGTCTTGTAACCGATGTAGCTCACTTCGAGCGTTGCTCCAGGCTTGCAGTTCAACGTAAAGTTACCATCTAAATCGGTAACGGCACCGTTGGTTGTACCAGCCACCTTCACGCTAGCGCCAATCAAGGTTTCGCCAGTGGCATCCACCACTGTACCCTTGATGCCTTGGTTCTGCTGAACGCTCATCGCTGCATTGTTCATCTGGGCAGCGAGAATGGCAGAAGCAGGCATCCACATCAAACCTGCACCGAGCAGGCCGAGAAACATAGTTTTCTTTCTCATAATTGATATTTTTGTTTTTAGTTTAACAGTATTCTTTCCCAAAGATTCCTTCGAGAATCCAAGGAGCATTCACCTTCATACTCTTGAAACGGTCGAAGATGCCATACTTCTCAGAGCCGTTTCCGAAGTGGTTGTTGTCCCAAACGAAAGTAGAGAAGCCTCGTTTGCGAGCCTCCGTAGTCAAGAACTTACAGTAGTAGGTCATGTTTTCATGCACTTTCTCTGAGTTAGACTTATAGTGATCGGTTACTCCCCACTCTCCTATTACGATACCCAGTCCTTTGTTGCTCCAGGTATTCACCACCTTGTCGAAGAAATCCGTCATTGTCTTCTCGTTTTCTGCAGGTATCTTGCCAGCATCCTTGTAGGCATCACCCCAGTAATCGTAGGTGCAATCGCCAGCGTAGCTCCATGGCTGATAGTAGTGGAATTCCACACTCATATAGTTGTTGCCATTGCCTTCGGCATCCTTCGGAATGATGAAATCTCCATTCTCGATGCCAAACCATGGGTTACAAACGTAAGTCTGTAAGATGAGGTGGCGCTTGGCATTGTTGCCGCCTGTGGCACGAACCATATCCACGAATATCTGATTGTAAGCATTCTGCACTTCAAGGTTCTCGGCAGTAGGTTTGCCCCAGTTGTCCCTGATGTGAACCTCATTGGTACCGGCGAAAGCCAAGCGACTGTCATAATTGGCAAACTCAGAGGCGATATTCATCCAGAGGAGCGCAAGCTTCTGGCAGTTTTCTTCCTTATATTGAT
>ENA-OPYW01000102-OPYW01000102.1-human-gut-metagenome-genome-assembly--contig:-NODE-102-length-11427-cov-1.297345_pt1 | contig 11427 bp, 10 predicted proteins | sample MGYA00242473_ERZ504483 | MGnify/ENA primary metagenome ERZ504483 (study PRJEB26092, sample SAMD00036221) | human gut metagenome | host: Homo sapiens | study: EMG produced TPA metagenomics assembly of...
CCATTCGTTCGTAGCATCTACAGAAATCCCCACTCCATCAACCAAGCTGAACAAGAGATGCGACGGAACACAGAAATAGAGCAACACGCAACTGATGGCAAGAAAAGCCTCATCAGCCAGCAGGGCTGCAAACATGGTGAAGATACTTCTGCCCATAGAAACTCCCTCGCGATTGAGATAGACAAAAGCCAAACCACTTCCCCCCACCGCCGAAGGAGTGACGGCAGAAGTAAACTCGCAGAGCACATTGATGCGAAACGCCTCGGCAACGGATAACTTACGCTGGCAGAGATGACGGAAACGGAGGGTGAGCATCAGATTCTGGACCGCAAAGAGCAACACGCCCATTACTACCCCCACGAAAGAACCTGGGAGACAAATCTATCCTTCTCAGAACTTCCACATCAAACTCCCGAATCATCATTCCAACGATGACCACCAGTCCGATGGAAGCCGCCAACCATAAATGCCATTTTTTCATATTACTCTCAAAATAAAACTATACTTTTTATATATAGTAATATAACGATTAAATGGCCAATCTATTTTGTTGTCTGTCTATTAAATCAAAACTTCTACAGCTATATCATTCCAAGAGCGCACCAGAGTCTCCGCGGCTGCCGTATAGTTCATCTGCATCAACTCCCGAGATTGCATACTTCCGAAGAAGGTAATCATTTTTCCGATAAGAGCATATTAGAATACGATTAGAATAATGATGTTAGAATACGATTAGAGCCCTATTCCAAAATCGGAATCTCGGAATAGGGCTCAGAAACATAAAAATCAAAATCTAGAATATCGGCTGACCTACGCAACCATTTGGCGCCTGCACATGAAGCAGGGCGGCGATGGTTGGCACAATATCGGTCATGAATGTCTGCCTGGTGGTTGCACCGTGCTGGATTCCACAACCCATGAAAACCAAAGGAATGTGGGTGTCGTATGGATTCCACTCACCATGATCGGTTCCCTTCATGCCGTGGGCATAGAAATTCGGCTTCAATACGATAGCCACATCACCGCTTCGCTCACGGTTGTAACCATTCACGATGCGCATCTTCACATCCTCAGGAATGCTCTCGGTCATCGTCTTCTCCATATCGCAGGCATACTGCACGCAACAGTCTTCCTTCAACACGTCCACCACGCTCTGCTTGATCTTGGCGAAATCCAACTTGTTTTTCTTGATGATGTTACGGTTGAAAAACACCTGATAGTTCATCACGGTCTTCACCAGATTGCCCACGTTAGGATACTCCTGAGCCAGGGTCTGATTCAGTTTCTCAGCCACCGCATCACCATCCCAATTACCCGCTGGAATGCGGCAGTCTTGCAGGAAACGGGCGTTGTTCATCGCTCCATGGTCGGCACTCAAGAAAACCAGATAATTTCCTTTGCCCACCTTCTCATCGAGATAAGAAAGGAAATCGGCTATCGCCTTGTCCAGACGCAGATAAGTATCCTCGGTCTCTACCGCATGAGTTCCCACCTGATGACCGATATAATCCGTGCTTGAGCAGCTTACTGCCAGCAAGTCGGTTTCATTATCTGCACCCAACTGCTCGCCGTCTATCGCCGCCTTTGCCAAATCAATCGTCAGCGAATTGCCGAAAGGAGTTTTGCGGATAATGCTGTAACCATATTTCTTATAAAGGGCTGGAAGATTGAGCGGCAGCGTAGCCTTCATGCCCTTGCGGATGCCATCCTCATACTCGTTCTCATCTTCCGTACTTTCAACGTAAGTATTCTCAGGATAGAGTGTGTTCCATTTTTCCGAGAGATAACGCTCTGGCAGATGCTGGTTGTTGAACGCGTCCACCCACTTCGGCAACTGGTTTATATAATAAGAACTGGTGATAAACTTTCCGCTCTCATCATCAAACCAGTAGGCACCGTTCGGATTATGACCTGCAGGAAGAATGGAAGCACGGTCTTTCAATGCCACTCCCACTACCTTGGCTCTGCCGTTGGATGCAATCTTCATCTCATCTCCGAGAGTCGTAACCCAGAGGTTTCTGGGCGACATCAAGCCCGCCTTGCTGTTGGAGCCCACCGGCTTCACGGTTTCATCATCCGTGCAATACACCTTCTTGCCATTCTTCACAAAATTGTTTCCGGCGATTCCGTGGATAGAAGGCACACTGCCTGTATAGAGACAAGTATGACCGATGGCGGTAACCGATGGAACATACGGAATACGGGTGTTTTCGCAAGAGAAGCCCTCGTTGAGCAGTCGCTTGAATCCACCTTCTCCGTAGCGCTTCTGATAGCGATAGAGATAATCCCATCGCATCTGGTCAACCACGATGCCCACTACCAGTTTGGGGCGCTGAACGTTAGAAACATTCACCTGTTGGGCAGCAGCAGAGCCGCATCCCAGAAATGCCAACGCAATAAAACTAAATACCTTATTCATTTCTTTCTTCAAAAATACTGTAATACTTTTTACCGCTGCAAAGGTATTTAAAGGATGTTGCCATCGTGTTACAAAGAAATGAAAGAAGAGTGAAAGCAACGCCTTTTTACAAAAAGATTTTAAAAATGGGACTGAATAAGACAAGGTAACGATATTTTTGTTATATTTGCAGTATTATTGCAAAACTAACAGATTTACGATATGAAAAAACTACTCTTATCCATCGCCTTTCTGCTCCCTGGTATGGGAATGATGGCGCAGACTCAGGTAACGACTGCCAAAGGTATCCTCGAAGGAAAAGACCTCTCAGGCATCACAGTATTCAAGGGTATTCCGTTCGCTGCTCCTCCTGTAGGAAATCTCCGCTGGAAGGCTCCACAGCCTGTACAGAAATGGCAGGGCGTTCGCGAGGCCAAGGAGTTCGGACCGAACCCGATGCAGGAACCTCTCTTCGGCGATATGAACTTCGGTACGAAGACCAACAGCGAGGATTGCCTCTACCTTAATATATGGACACCGGCAAAGACCATGAAGGAGCATCTGCCGGTACTCATTTATTTCAACGGCGGAGGACTGATGGCGGGTAGCGGAAGCGAACCTCGATATGCGGGCGATGCGATGGCACGCAAGGGCATCATCTCCATCACAGCCAACTATCGTGAGGGCATCTTCGGATTCTTCGCCCACCCACAGCTCTCTAAGGAAACATCCTACAAGGGTTCCGGCAACTATGGATTCATGGACCAGGTGGCTGCCATCCAGTGGGTAAAGGATAACATCGAGGCTTTCGGCGGCGACCCTAACCGCATCACCATCGTAGGCGAATCGGCAGGTTCCATGTCGGTCAGCGCCCTGATGGCTTCCCCTCTCTGTCAGGGACTCTTTGCCCAGGCAATGGGTTCCAGTGGTTCGGTGATGGGATTCAAGAAGGTGGCTACACAGAAGGAAGCCGAGGAGAAAGGAGTGCAGCTTGCCCAGAAAATAGCCGAGAAGATGGGTAAGGAAACCGGAAAGAAGGTGAAAAAGAACGCAGGAATGAAGAACCTCAACGAACTTCGTGCCCTTCCTGCCGAGAAATTGATGAAACTGGCAGGCGTAAGAGCGGTTCCGGTCTATAACATCGACGGATATTTCATGAAAGAACAGCCTGCAGAGGTCTTTGCCAAAGGCGAGCAGACCAAGGTACCTCTGCTCATTGGCGGTAACAACCAGGAGATGACTCCATGGGCGGTATTGATGGACAAGCAGCCTACCGTCGAGAATCTGAAGGCGGGTGCCAAGGCTACATTTGGAGAAGAGAACATCGAAGAACTCTTCCGCCTCTACGGCATCAACAGTGATAAGGATGTATTGGAGCAGCCGGGCGTGAACCTAGCTTCGGATATCTTCCTCGATTATTCCACATGGAAGTGGGGCAACATGCACAAGCTGACCGGCGGACAGCCTGTTTACCGCTACCGCTATTGCCATCCTCGTCCTGCTATGGCCATCAAGGGTAAGGTGGCTGCATTGGCTGGCGGCGTGGTAGATGCCAAGGAAGATGCGGCTCCTGCGCCACAAGACAAGGGAGCCGTTCATTCTGCCGACATCGAGTATGCAATGGGTACATTGCCAACCAACCGCGTGTTCAACTGGCAGCCGGAGGATTATATGATCAGCGACATCTTCAACCAGTATTACGTCAATTTCGTAAAGACCGGCAATCCGAATGGTCTGGGTCTGCCTGAGTGGCCATCCACCAACGGCAAGGCAGTAGCCCCTGTGCTTCAGATAGACGTGAATACCGTCGTAAAAACTGATGCCCAGATGGAGAAGCGCTATGATTTCATAGACAAACTGTTTTGGGAGAAGAAATAATTCTCTCATTACATTGAATCAATCGGAATACAGATTTCATTGAATAAACCAGAAATAGAGATGTTTCAGAAATTCATTATCAACAGAGACGGAGTACTGAAGTTCGGGCGTGTCTACCTGCACCGTGACATGCTGTCACCCGGCGAGCAATGCACCTACGGGGGCGGTTTGTGGAAGATAGATGAAGGCAGAGGCGCCATCGTACTCTACGGCAGAAGTTTCGACTTCGGCCCTCCCGATTTCGACTTTGTGAAACAGATAGACTGGACGGGCTTGGGCGGCACCCCTCGCCCGCTCTTCTATCTGCCTCATTGGCCTAGCGAAGAAGAGATTGTGCCAGTCATCATCAATTAAGAAAATAGTATAATATTCTATAATTTTCTGTGTAAAACTTGCGGATAACAGGATAAAACACTATTTTTGCGAAGAGAAATCCTTCTCGGGGAAAGTGCTCTCTAAGAGAAGAGATTCATTCCGTAAATAAGTAACAATTAAAAAGCAGTATAGTATGAAAAAGAAATTAGTTTTGACAGCAGCCGTCATCGCTGCATTATCAGTTGTCTCCTGCAATGGCAAGAAGACAAATAGCCAGGGGGCTAACCAGGATAGCCTCAGTTATGCTGAAAATGATTCGCTCAATTCCAACGATGTCATTCTCGATTCCATCGCCGGCACCTACGAGGGAACTCTCCCTGCTGCCGACTGTCCGGGCATCAAGACCGTTTTGACGCTCAACGCCGACAGCACCTATCAGTACTCAGCCGACTATCTGGAGCGCAAGGATGGTCACGACGAAGCGAGCGGTATCTTCAAGGTATTGGCTAACAACGTGGTAGAAATCACCCGTCCATCGAGCGGCGAGACATCTTACTACAAGGTAAAGGATGCCAACAGCCTCATCATGACCGATTCGCTGGGCAATGAGCCTGAAGGCGCCATGGCTAAGCACTATGTGCTGACTAAGAAAAGGTAAAAGAGCCTTTAAAAGGTAAAAGGGTAAAAAGAGCACCCTAGCTTAACATTCCGCTAGGCTCTTTTTACCTTTTTACATTTTTACCTTTTTACCCTTTTATCTTTAAAACGCCTTTTTTGCCGGTTCTCACAGCGCCATTATTACAAACCTGTTACATTCCTGCCTTTCAAGTTAAAATCAATTAAGTTTTGCACAGGAACCTTCGCTATTCCAGATATTTTTCCTAATTTTGCGCCCACGTTTCTAACAGATGAAATGATTTTAAGATTCAATGGTATATACTAAATAGATTAAGGATAAAGAAAAATGGAACATGTTTTTACTGAATCGATGTTTTTGGTGGGATTCGTGATTTTCATCGCCGCCATACTCGTATTAGACATGCTGGTCATCGACCGAAAGGCACATGTGGTGTCTATCAAGGAAGCCGGTTCATGGACGGCTGTATGGATATTCTCGCGCTCGCCTTCGCCGTATTCATCTATTTTCATGGCGACATGGTGCACGGCATCGAGAACTTCGACGACCTGAAGCTGATAGCCTCGCGCTATGCTTCTCATCTCAAACTGGATCCGAACGATTATGAAGGGAGTCTGCAGCAATATCGCCACTACATGACCATCTCTTACATCTCGGGTTATCTGATAGAGAAGACGCTCTCTGTGGATAATCTCTTCGTGATGATGATGATCTTCACTTCATTCGGAGTGGACAAGAAAGATTACCAGCACGTATTGAACTGGGGAATCCTGGGAGCCATCGTGCTTCGCTTCGTCTTCATCTTTGCAGGTGCAGCCCTCATCAGCCGATTCGCCTGGATATTGCTCATATTCGGAGGATTCCTGGTTTATAGCGGCGCCAAGATGTTCTTGAACAGGAACAAGAAGGAAGAGATCAACGCCCTCGACCATCCGGTGGTGAAGTTCATGCAGCGACGCCTGCATCTGGGACCGCTGGTAATGACGGTGGTGTTCATCGAGTTCTGCGATTTGATTTTCGCTTTCGACAGTATCCCTGCCGTATTCTCGGTTTCGCTCGACCCGTTCGTGGTGTTCTTCTCCAACATCTTCGCCATCCTGGGCTTGCGTGCTCTCTTCTTCCTGCTGGCAGCGATAGCCGATAAGTTCCGCTACTTGAAGGTGGGTGTGAGCGTGCTGCTGGTGTTCATCGGTGTAAAGATGCTCATCCACGATTTCTTCGAGATTGATGCAGTAAGTTCGCTGGTATTCATCATCCTCGTACTGCTCGTCAGCATCGGAGCTTCGGTGGTGATTCCGCAGAAAAAGGAAGCGTTGGAAAATACGAAATAAGCAAACCATCGTAAAGGAAGATTATCATCAGGTAATCTCCTTCCAAGAAAAACATAAAAAGGGCGATTGCTATTCCCCACACAAGGGATAAGCAATCGCCCTTATCTTTTATGAACTCAGTTCAGAAAGAAGAGCAAATGAATTGGCTTACCCTTCGGCCGCCGAACTTTGTTTCTTCACTCTTCTCTCTTCACTCAATTTACTTCCAAGGATTCTCTGTTGGGTAAGGCAGGCTAGCTGGCTGGTTGTAAGCGATATCCTTGATGCCGAGATACTTGAATACCTCGAACAAGGTCTTACCTACGTGAGAGAATGCTACGGCTCCGTGGTGTGGATAACCCCTCTGAATCAATACGTGACGATAGAAGCGGCCCATCTCGTTGATGGCGAAGATACCGATACCACCGAATGAACGGGTAGGAACATCGAGAACCTCACCCTCTGCGATGTAGCTGCGGAGGTTGCCCTCAGAATCGCACTGCAGACGGTAGAATGTGATGTCAGAAGCTGCGATATCACCCTCCAAAGTACCACGGGTGAAGTCTGGTTTACCACCATTCTCCAACAAACGGTTCTGGATGAGCTGATACTTAATCTTACGGCTAGAGCACATCTTGCACTGTGGAGTGTTACCGCAGTGGAAGCCCATGAAGGTATCAGTCAACTTATAATCATACTTGCCCTTGATGTCCTCATCATAGATATACTGAGGAACAGAGTTATTGATATCGAGCAATGTAACGGTATCGTCAGAAGCACACATACCGATGTACTCAGAGAGCGCACCATAGACATCTACCTCGCAAGCTACAGGAATGCCGCGGCTAACGAGACGGCTGTTTACATAGCAAGGCTCGAAACCGAACTGGCTTGGGAATGCAGGCCAGCACTTGTCAGCGAATGCTACATACTGGCGAGAACCCTTGTGAGCCTCTGCCCAGTCGAGCAATGTCAACTCAAACTGTGCCATTCTGCGACTAAGGTCAGGATAGTAGCAGCCTTCGCCCATCTCCTTGGCCATATCAGCGCAAACCTCTTCGATACGTGGGTCGTTCTCGTGCTCCTTGTAAGCTACGAGAAGGTCAGCTCTGAGTTCTCCTCAATCTCTACACCGAGTTCGTACAAGCCTTGATAGGAGCGTTGCAAGCGAAGAAGTCCTGTGGACGTGGACCGAAGGTGATAATCTTCAAACCCTTCAAACCGAGGATAACGCGAGCTACTGGTACGAAATCCTGAATCATCTTAGCTACGTCCTCTGCTGTACCTACAGGATACTCAGGGATGTAACCCTTCAGGTGGCGCATGCCGAGGTTGTAAGAGCAGTTGAGCATACCGCAGTAAGCGTCGCCACGACCATTGATCATGTCGCCGTCACCCTCTGCAGCTGCAACAAACATACAAGGACCATCGCAAGTTCTTTGCAATCAAAGTCTCAGGAGTCTCAGGACCGAAGTTACCGAGGAATACAACCAAAGCGTTGCAGCCCTGCTCTTTCACTTCGCCCAAAGCCTTGAGCATATCTTTCTCGTTCTCAACTGTAGTCTGGCAGTTGAAAATTTCACCCTTGTACTCTTTTACGATGTTCTCACGGCGCTGAGTAGAAAGCGCGATTGGAAAACAGTCACGGCTAACGGCAATAATACCGAGCTTTACTTGTGGAATGTTGTTGCTTACCATAATTAGTTTATTACTTAAGTTTTTGTATAAATTGCTTATATTTATTGATTCTTTTCTAATTGTTCGGCTGACAATTATTCATTGTTCCGAGCACAAAGGTACAAATATATTTTGTATCACCAAGCGTTTTAGGAATTTTTTAATTCAAAAAAATGGCGCAAAACCGAAATTCTGCGCCAAATGTAACATATGATAAAGTTCTTGATACATTTCATACATGTCTCTATTATCATCTGATACCCCTTTTCTGCCTTAACATCTTCTTTAATATCTTCGCAGCGGGCGGTACCGGATGGTGTAAATCTGATTGAAGTACTCCTTCCAGCTGTTCGACTCCTTGTCGTCATCACGCACGATACGGATGCCGTAGAATTGGGTACCCGTCTCCTTGTATTCCCGGAATCTCGACAACAGCTGCTGTGGCGGATCTGGAATCAGGAAGTCGGTAATCCAAAGCACATCGGCATTCACGTAATGGAGTCCGTCGTTGTCGAGAAGGTCGAACATCTGGGTCATCATCTTCTTTGCCGATGTTCCGCCTCCGATAAATGGAAGGTGGGTTGTGGTGGTAGGCTGCCACCGGATGCCTCGCCCGGTATGCGCCTGTCCATCTCCGTCGGACGGAGCTGCATCTGCTTCGGCTGATTCCATCATAGTGATTCCTATTCTCTTCAGGCGCTCTGCCTTGCGCTTCGCCATCAGGTCGATGGCACGGGTACTGACGGAGAAATCTATCAGGAAGCAGTCTCGCTCCAAATCTTCTGCCGTTTCTTCCAGCAGAGAGATGAGTGTAGAGGATATCCTCTCGGGCGTGCCATACATACTGGCTGAGGTGTCCAGACAGACGATCATCGGACCCTTGCGGGAGGCATGGGTAAAGCCGAGTTTGCGGGATGGTTTCGACATTTCGCTCTTATAACGGAAGGTCTGGAGTCTTCGCGTGCGATACTTATAGATAAAGAGGCCCTCCATATCTTCATCGCTGTACTGTGCCAGTTCGAGCGGGAGAAGGGAGTTGAGATCATCGCCCACGGTAATGCCCTCGATATCGCTACCTGCTGAATGCTCCATCTTCATCTCTACGCCCGATGCATGGTGAGCCGGTCTTTGCCGTTGGCATCGGCTACTCGTCCCATCTTCGCCACAATTTCCTTGATTTCGGGATATTTGTCCTGAATCTTCACCTGGTTCAGACGGCGTTCAAACTCCGTTTCGGTCCATCCGTTCGTCATCAGTTCCCAGGCTTGTACGGCGCGCTGTTCCGAAACGCCCTTCGTCTTCATGTTGCGGGTTATCTGGTCCATCATGCGCACCAGTCCTGTTTCGAAGTTGTTCTGACGGAGCGAGATAAAGCCCTTCAGCTTGTTCAATACCTGATGGTCGATGCAGACCTTCCAGTCTCTTACCAGCCTTTCCCAGTTTTCGGGTTTCGAAGCCCCGTTTCCAGTCATCAGCTTGAGGAAGAAAGGCTTATCGAACCCATCTTCAGCATGTTCCTGTTCCAGCTGGTCGAGCAAGGGGAGCCACACCTGTTCATCCATCCGCTTGAAGGGAGCCCAATCGAGCACATCATCAGCCCGATGACTCTCGGTCCAGGCACGCTGGCGCTGGAACCGCATGTGGTGGACGCATTCCACAATGAATTTTCCCACACTATCATAGAACACCTTGCTCTTGATTTTGCTGTTCACCACCTGTCGCACGAATTTCTGCACCTCTTCGCCAGTTTCTTCTATGGTTACTTTCAGGGTAAAGAGATGAATGAGATAATCCTTCAGCGGGTCTTCCTTCAAATTCCAAGGCATGGCGGTGCCTGTCGGATCAGGAATCTTCACCTGTCCCGACTTGCAGAAGTCATCCAGCATCTTCAAGTAATACTGTGCCTCCGCCAAATCCTTGTTATTCTGGTATTTCATAGGAGTAAATTCTTATTTTTTCTCCATCAGATATTCTGCGAAGATTCTTGCAGCACTCTCTACTTTGGCTGCGCAAGGGCGAGACTTGTAATATTCTGCCGTTCTTGCCGAAGCCACATAGCTGGACTGCGCTTTCTCGTGACCCTTCAAGCCGAGGATTTCGGCACAGATGATACTACCGTTCTGCTCCTTCGATTTGGCGAGCAAATCCTGCACCACCTTATAGCATGCCGACTTGCCCTCACGGTCATCCCCCTCGGTCTGTCCGCAATCCAAGCCAACGAGCACCACGATGCCCGAAACGGCACCGCACATCATTCTCATTCTGCCTACTCCACCACCGAAGCCGGCACCAATGCGCTTCGCCATCTCATCATCAAGACCATATAAATCGGCAAAGGCAGCCACTACCGACTGGCAGCAGCCATAGCCCTGCATAAAGTTATCCACAGCCTGGTGAACACGCGCCTCCAACTCAGGAGTCAATATTTTCTGTTCATTCATCATGTTTTGATTCTTCTATATATAATAATGTAATAGGAGGCGATTAAACCTCATAAAGTTTCATCGTATCCTGACGGGTAAACGCCAGCTCCTTATAAAAATCGCGGAGATAAGCCGATATTTCCGCCTTATCATCAGCAGATGCGAAGAGATTCTCGCCCAACTGCCTTTCCAGCGAGCTCAAGCCATCCGAAAGAGTTTCTATCTCCCCCTCGTAATCCCTTCCATCCTCCGGATTCCTGCGTACACGATGATACTTAATATCCTCAGCAAGCGCATTCTTCATCTCTACGAGTTTATCTGCAAAAGGAGAAAAGAGGGCACGGATCACGATGTTTCGGATAGCATCCCGCTCTTCCGGTTCCTGCCACAGACAATGGTAGATAGGCAGCAAATCGCAGATATCCACCTCTTCCCTATCCTGCATAAAGGCAGAAGTGCGAAGCAGGCGGACGATATTCTTCCATCTTCGGTCACTCACATAGATATTTCTGCGCTCGGCAGCCTCATCCACATTCACGGCTCTCAGAGATTTACGGATAGCTGAAATTGCATCGAGAACCTCGATTTTCACGCCAATCTTATCGATACGCTCCGTCCATTCAGCATACTCCTCAGAAGTAATCTTCAAATCAGAAAAATCTGCATTATCTGCGAAATCTGCGTGACCTAATCCCCCTGTAAAACCTGAGAAATCTGTGGAATCTGTGAAATCTGTGGGACCTAAAAAATCTGCGTGAGAATCCAAGAGCATCGCCCGGAAATTCTTCT
>ENA-OPYW01000103-OPYW01000103.1-human-gut-metagenome-genome-assembly--contig:-NODE-103-length-11384-cov-1.306209_pt1 | contig 11384 bp, 14 predicted proteins | sample MGYA00242473_ERZ504483 | MGnify/ENA primary metagenome ERZ504483 (study PRJEB26092, sample SAMD00036221) | human gut metagenome | host: Homo sapiens | study: EMG produced TPA metagenomics assembly of...
TGGAGAGAAATGTTCCCCATGCAGCTCCAAGCGTTCCCAGTCTGAATACAGCCACAAAAATATAGTCGAAAACAATATTAAAAGCCAGACCGGTCAGAGACATGATCATTCCGATGTACGATCTCCCATCCGTCCTCACAAGATATTCGAAAAATAGCTTGAATGACATAGGAACCGATCCTAAAAAATATGACAAATGCGTATGGCACCACATGCTCCATCAGGCGCTCACTGCTTCCTAAAAAAATACAGATCGGTTTCAGAAAAAGGATTCCCACAGCTGTAAAAGCAACCGAAAGTACGAACAGCACGATCGTTATAAAAGTAAATATCTCATTTGCTTCCTGTTCTCTTTTTTGTCCCATCCTCTCTCCTATGATGGCACCTGATCCCGTTGCAAGCATGACAGACGTTCCAAAAATAACACAGGTGATCGGAATAACAATATTAATCCCTGCAAGCGCGTCAGAGCCTGCATACCGTGATACAAAAAAATCCATCTATCGTTGTATAAAAATTGATAAAAAAAGATCATAGTCAGTACCGATGGGACCAGATATTTTAAAAACTGAGGATAAGACATTTTTGCTTCAAAATATTTCATTTTTTTAGTCTCCTGCTTTCCCCCCTGATCAGTCAAAATCTCTGGTAATGTTCGTAAGCCATTTATTTCTGAAATAGTGAATGAATACCACAGGCATTTTTTCGAACTCGTCCAGTGTCATGACAAAGTATACCCAGACAGGCGGCAGTTTAAAAACATATGCAGCAAGAAAAGTAAGTGGGACTGCAACAAGCCACATAAATATGGAATCTACGATCATTCCAAATCTGGAATCTCCGCCACCTCTGAAACAACCGCATATAAGGCAGGTATTAATCCCTTCTCCCACAAGACGCCAGGTTGTCATAATTATAAAAATGCTAAGATAAGAAAGGGCAGTCTCGGTCAATTTATCCCGATAGAAGTCCAGTATCAGAGGACGAATCGCCAGAATAATAACGCATCCGATCAGGCTTACAGCAAGTGTTATCCTAAGCATCCGTTTCCCGTATTCTCCGGCTGTATCAATTTGATCTTTCCCTAACTCCTGGCTGATAATGATAGTAGTAGCGTTGGCAAAACCTCGGCAGGCAATAGCACCAATATTTACCACCATAACAGCAACCGCATTTGCGGCAACCATGTCATCTCCGATATGCCCAAGAATTGCTGCAAATGCTGAAGTGGCAAAACTCCAGACAACATCATTTATCACGGCTGGAGTGGCAATTTTCATAAAGTCATGAAACAAGATTCCTGATTTTGCAAAGAAATGTTTTATCCTGAATCTGACATCTGAACTGTTTAATGAATAGATGAGACAAATTAATACCTCTGTAATTCTTGCAATCACAGTACCAAGTGCAACACCTGTAACGCCAAGCTTTGGAAATCCAAACAGACCAAAGATAAATGTGGCATTACAAAGTACATTGACACAAAGAGAAACACTGTATGTAACGGAAGGCAACATTATTTTTCCAATACTTCGAAGCGCACTCATAAAAACCTGTGAGAACCCCATAAACATAAATGAAAATGAAATCACCTTCAAATACTCACTTCCGGCAGCAATCGTATCCGGACTATTTGTGAAAATTTTCATAACCGTAACCGGCATAGTAAAGGAAATAACGAAAAATATAAGCGAGACGATCAGTGAAATCCGTTCCGCCAGACCGAGAATCCTTTCTACTGTCTTTTTATCCCCTTTTCCCCAGTACTGGGCACACAGAACTGAAGTTCCTGTAGCCATACCGTAATATAAGCAGAAAAGAATAAACGTATACTGGTTCGCAAGTGATGAAGCTGACATCGCCGTCTGGCTTACGTATCCAAGCATTACCGTATCGGCAATATTTACCAATGTTCCAATCAAATTTTGAATCATGATCGGAAAGGCTAATTTTGATGCGTATTTTAAGAAATCTTTTTTATTTAACATACAACTGTTCTTCCTAAATTCTATAAATGTTTAATCTACAGTACTGTTTTTGCAGCATCATCAGCCTTCCTCTTCTCCGTAATGTTTACTCAAAGAGAAGCCTCTTCCTCGTACCTCTGTAACTCTGCTGATAATCATAAATGCCTCCGGGTCAATCTGTCTGATCAATTTCTCAACTTGTGGAAGTTCTCGATTAGACACAATACTCAATACAATCTGCTTTTGTTCTTGTTTGTAACCGCCTTCCCCATACAGCATCGTCACGCCTCTGTCTACCTGCGCAAGAATTGCCTGACGTATTTCTTCCACCTGCTTGCTGATAATCTTCACTTCCGTCTTGGTATTTCCCATCACTAACACTTTGTCCAGCACTGTCGTGTAGATTATTACCAGTAAAATTCCGTATAAAACGCGTTCCGGAGGATTATATAGAATCTGCGGTAACAGAATCAATATATCAAATACATTCAGACTCACTGACACCGGAATCCGAAAATACTTATTTAAAATCAACGGTGGAATATCCATACCTCCGGTAGAAGCTCCCGTTCGAATTACAATACCAAGTCCAATCCCGATTCCAAGTCCGGCAAAAATCGTATTCAGCATTGGATTATCCGTGATCACCAGATCAGCAAAAATATGATTGGCCGCTTCCAATGCAATTGGATATGTGAAAGAACTGAGAATTGTCGTCAGTGCAAATTTCTTACCAAGAAAGATCACTCCAACTATCAGCATCACAATATTAAATGCTAAGACAAATCCGGAAATTGATGCTCCCGTAAAATGCTTCACTACCAACCATACCGGTTGTTCCTCCTGTCATCAGATTTCCCGGTAAAAGAAAAAGTCTGATCACAAAAGCATAGAAAACGTTTCCAAAAATGACTTTTGCCACGGTACTTACCCTCTTTAAACATGCCTTGTCCATAAATTCCTCCCATTAGCCATATGATTTTGATTATCTCCAAAAACGTCTGTTAGAGAATCTTCACTAACAGACGTTCTTCAAAGTATTTCTTAATACAGTGATATTATACTTAGAAATGTGACGAGTTTCAATAGGATTTTTTCAGGCACATATATAGAAAAACCCGCAGAACTGAAGTCCTGCGGGCATATTTCATTTTAAGTATCGATATTAAATCTAACTAGATATTAATTACTCGATGATTGTAGCAACTGTACCTGATCCTACTGTACGTCCACCTTCACGGATAGCGAAACGAAGACCTTCCTCCATAGCTACTGGATGGATCAGTTCAACTGTCATCTCTACGTTATCTCCAGGCATACACATCTCGATTCCTTCTGGAAGATCGCAAACACCTGTTACGTCTGTTGTTCTGAAGTAGAACTGTGGACGATAGTTGTTGAAGAATGGAGTATGACGTCCACCCTCGTCTTTTGTCAGTACGTAAACCTGGCATGTGAATTTCTTATGGCAGCTTACTGTACCTGGTTTGATAAGAACCTGTCCTCTTTCGATTTCTGTTCTCTGAATACCACGAAGAAGTGCTCCGATGTTATCTCCAGCCTGAGCCTCATCAAGAAGCTTACGGAACATCTCGATTCCTGTTACAACAGTCTTCTTAACGTCCTCGTGGATACCGATGATTTCAACTTCGTCAGATACGTGAAGTGTTCCACGCTCTACTCTACCAGTTGCAACTGTTCCACGTCCTGTGATAGAGAATACGTCCTCTACTGGCATAAGGAATGGCTTGTCTGTAGCACGCTCTGGTGTTGGGATCCATGTATCAACAGCGTCCATAAGTTCCATGATCTTGTCTCCCCACGGTCCGTCTGGATCTTCAAGAGCCTTAAGAGCTGATCCCTGGATGATCGGTGTGTCATCTCCTGGGAAGTCATACTCGTTAAGTACTTCACGGATCTCCATCTCTACGAGTTCAAGAAGCTCTTCATCGTCTACCATGTCACATTTGTTCATGAATACAACGATGTATGGTACGTTAACCTGACGGGACAGAAGAATATGCTCTTTAGTCTGAGCCATAACTCCGTCTGTTGCAGCTACAACAAGGATAGCTCCGTCCATCTGAGCTGCTCCTGTGATCATGTTCTTAACGTAGTCAGCATGTCCTGGGCAGTCAACGTGTGCGTAGTGACGGTTAGCTGTCTCATACTCAACGTGTGCTGTAGAGATTGTGATTCCACGCTCTCTTTCTTCTGGAGCTTTATCGATGTTCTCGAAATCTACTGCTGCATTACCTTCTACTCTGTGAGAAAGTGTTTTTGTGATAGCAGCTGTAAGAGTTGTTTTACCATGGTCAACGTGTCCGATAGTACCGATATTACAATGCGGTTTTGTTCTTTCAAATTTAGCCTTTGCCATTTTGAATATCCTCCTTAAAAATATAACCCTCAATGGGGCAACCTTGTTTTGGTTTTCTATTTTAAACCTGGCTAAGTTGATTATATTTCAAACTTAGCCGATTTTCAACCTTTTATGATATTTTAGGCATTTTTATTGGATAACACCTTTTCCTGTACAGACTTCGGTACTGGCTCGTATTTCTCGAAGAACATTGAGTAGTTACCACGTCCCTGTGTTCTGGAACGAAGATCTGTAGAGTATCCAAACATTTCTGACAGAGGAACGTACGCACGTACGATCTTTCCGCCACCGAGATCATCCATACCTTCAATACGTCCACGACGTGAGTTCAGGTCTCCGATGATATCTCCCATATATTCTTCAGGCATTGTAACCTCTACCTTCATGATAGGCTCAAGAAGTACAGGTGCGCCCTGTTTCATAGCATCCTTGAATGCAAGGGAACCAGCGATATGGAATGCCATCTCACTAGAATCGACTTCATGGTAAGATCCGTCGTATACGTTAGCGTAAACACCAACTACAGGGAATCCTCCAAGGATACCAGACTTCATAGCTTCTTCAATACCTTCACCTACTGCCGGGATGTATTCCTTCGGAATAGCTCCTCCAACTACAGTAGACTCGAACTTGTATGTCTCCTCACCGTTGACATCCATTGGCTCGAATTTAACTTTACAGTGTCCGTACTGTCCACGTCCTCCAGACTGTTTCGCATACTTGCTGTCAATATCAACTGGCTTTGTGATGGACTCTTTGTAAGCAACCTGAGGTGCACCTACGTTAGCCTCTACCTTGAACTCACGAAGAAGTCTGTCAACGATGATTTCAAGATGAAGCTCACCCATACCAGCGATGATTGTCTGTCCAGTTTCTTTGTCTGTATGAGCACGGAATGTCGGGTCTTCTTCTGCAAGTTTTGCAAGAGACTCTCCAAGTTTTCCCTGTGAAGCCTTTGTCTTAGGCTCGATAGCGAGCTCGATAACTGGCTCTGGGAATTCCATGGACTCAAGAATTACTGGATGCTGATCGTCACAGATTGTATCTCCTGTTGTAGAGAACTTGAATCCGATTGCTGCAGCAATATCTCCTGAATATACTTTATCCAGCTCTTCACGCTTGTTGGCATGCATCTGAAGGATACGTCCAACACGCTCTTTTTTATTTTTTAGTAGCATTCAGTACATAAGAACCGGAGTTCATAACACCTGAATACACACGGAAGTAAGCAAGCTTACCTACGAATGGGTCTGTCATGATCTTAAATACGAGAGCAGAGAACGGCTCTTCATCAGAAGAGTGTCTTACTACTTCGTTTCCGTCTTCATCAACACCCTCGATAGCCGGGATGTCTGTTGGAGCCGGCATAAACTCGATGATTGCATCAAGGAGTTTCTGAACACCTTTGTTTCTGTATGCAGTACCGCAGCATACCGGAACAGCTGTACACTCACATGTAGCTTTTCTCAGTGCTACTTTCATTGCATCGATAGAAGGTTCTTCACCCTCAAGGTATTCCATCATAAGGTCATCGTCCAGCTCACAGATTTTCTCTACGAGTTCTGTGTGATAAAGCTCAGCTTCATCCTGCATCTCTTCCGGAATATCTGTTACAGTGATGTCTTCACCCTTCTCATCATTGTAGATGTAGGCCTGCATCTCGAACAGATCGATGATTCCTTTGAATCCGTCTTCTTTTCCGATTGGAAGCTGAAGACAAATAGCGTTCTTTCCAAGTCTTGTCTTGATCTGATCTACAGCATTGTAGAAATCAGCACCAAGGATGTCCATCTTATTGATGAATGCCATACGTGGTACATTGTATGTGTCTGCCTGACGCCATACGTTTTCTGACTGCGGCTCAACACCACCCTTAGCACAGAATACGCCGACAGCTCCATCAAGTACACGGAGTGAACGCTCAACCTCTACAGTGAAGTCAACGTGTCCCGGAGTATCAATGATATTGATACGGTGCTCTAAAGCGCCCGGTTTCACTTTTGTCTTCTCTTCCAATGTCCAGTGACATGTTGTAGCGGCTGAAGTAATTGTGATACCTCTTTCCTGCTCCTGTTCCATCCAGTCCATTGTAGCAGTACCTTCGTGAGTATCACCAATCTTATAGTTAACACCGGTATAGTAAAGAATACGCTCTGTCAGTGTAGTCTTACCAGCATCAATATGAGCCATAATACCGATATTTCTGGTTCTCTCTAATGGATATTCTCTTCCAGCCAAGATTTTTTCCTCCTAAAATAATTAGAAACGATAGTGAGCAAACGCCTTGTTTGCTTCTGCCATCTTGTGCATATCTTCTTTTCTCTTTACAGCTCCACCTGTGTTGTTAGCTGCATCAAGAATTTCATTTGCCAGTCTTTCTTCCTGTGTCTTCTCGCCTCTCTGACGTGAATACATAGTTAACCAGCGAAGTGCGAGTGCCTGTCTTCTGTCAGCTCTAACCTCGATCGGTACCTGGTATGTTGCTCCACCGATACGTCTTGCTTTAACTTCAAGAACTGGCATCATGTTATTCATAGCCTCTTCAAACACTTCAATAGCCGGCTTCTCAGCCTTAGCTCTACTCTTTCAAATGCTCCGTATACAATCTTCTGTGCTACGCCTTTCTTACCATCAAGCATGATGTTGTTGATAAGTTTGGTAACAACTTTATTGTTGTATATTGGATCCGCTAATACATCTCTCTTCTGAGTATGTCCTTTACGTGGCACGGTCCTTCCCTCCTTAATCATATTTTCCGGTTTTTCCGGGATTAATTCATCGGTACTCACATGTGTCTTTCTATGAGATCACATTCCATGTGCTCGCAGCCGCGAAATCTATATAGCATCCGCAACCTACGACTAATCATAGTTCTGTTTGTGATACGATTTAACTATTAGTTACACTTATCTAAAATACTATACTGCAATCCGCGACTTCTTATTTAGCGTCTTTCGGTCTCTTAGCACCGTATTTAGAACGAGCCTGTCTTCTCTTAGCAACACCTGCTGTATCAAGTGTTCCACGGATAATGTGGTATCTTGTACCTGGCAGGTCCTTAACTCTTCCTCCACGGATCATAACAACGCTATGCTCCTGAAGGTTGTGTCCTTCACCTGGAATGTAGCTTGTTACTTCGATTCCGTTTGACAGACGAACTCTGGCGATCTTTCTCAGAGCTGAGTTAGGCTTCTTAGGTGTAGCTGTCTTAACTGCTGTACATACACCTCTCTTCTGTGGTGCAGATGCATCAGTTGCACGTTTCTTCAGGGAGTTATATCCTTTCTGAAGTGCCGGTGCTGTAGATTTCTTCTCAGAAGTCTGACGTCCTTTTCTAACTAACTGGTTAAATGTTGGCATTCTTTTCACCTCCTATGAATTATTCGTTACCTTGGGCTTATGCCTCAAGGGGCTGCGGATAATCAATTCGTTATCCTGATTTGCGCATCAAAAGAACAATGTCTTTTTCCACACGCTTGTTTAGTTTATTACGTTTAGCGCCGAAAGTCAAGGCTTTTTTCGCATTTTCCATATTATTTTTCGTATTATTTTGAGCACAAAAATAACAGATGGTACTCTCTTTTTTCAGAGAAACCATCTGCTATTTTTAATTAATACGCCTTGCCCCAGTATACCATATGCTTCGCCGGTTTTCCGCAGCATACACATACATCTGAAAGATGTTCTTCCTCTTCCGGAATACATCTTGATGTAGCTCCGCCTGTCTGAGCTTTGATCTCATCTTCACAGGCTTCGTCTCCACACCACATTGCTTTGATGAATCCAAGGTTCTCATTGAACTTCTCATTCATCTCATCCATTGTTGTTGCTTCATTGATATGAGAATCAAGGAATGCTTTTGCTCTTTCGAACATATCGTTCTGCATTGTCTCAAGAACTTCGGCAAGTTTTGTTGTAAGCTCATCCAGAGAAACAACAATCTTCTCTCTTGTATCACGGCGTACGATAACTGCCTGATTATTCTCGATGTCTTTCGGTCCGATCTCGATACGTGTCGGGATTCCAAGGATCTCCTGTCCGCTGAACTTCCATCCAGGTGCTTTGTCAGAATCGTCGATTTTCACTTTGTATCCTGCTGCCTTCAGTGTATCAACAAGTTCATTTGCCTTATCAAGAACACCTTCTTTATGCTGAGCGATCGGAATAATCATTGTCTGCACCGGTGCGATTCTCGGTGGAATAACGAGTCCACTGTCATCTCCATGTACCATGATCAGCGCACCGATAATTCTTGTGGACAATCCCCAGGATGTCTCGTATACTTCATGAAGTTCGTTATTCTTATCTGAATACTGAATACCAAATGCACTTGGGAAGGAACTTCCGAAGAAGTGGCTTGTTGCTGACTGGAGTGCTTTTCCGTCATGCATCAGCGCTTCGATTGTATAAGTATCCTGTGCTCCTGCGAATTTCTCACTCTCTGTCTTACGTCCGGAAACTACCGGGATTGCAAGAACATCCTGTGCAAAGTCTCTGTAGACTCTCCACATCTGTTTTGTACGCTCTTCTGCTTCTTCGTATGTTGCATGGATTGTATGTCCTTCCTGCCACAGGAACTCTCTGGAACGAAGGAATGGTCTTGTTGTCTTCTCCCAACGAAGAACGGAACACCACTGATTCCACACCTTAGGAAGATCACGGTAAGACTGAACTGTCTTGCTCCAGACATCACAGAACAGTGTCTCAGATGTAGGACGGATACAGAATCTTTCCTGAAGTTCTTCCAGTCCACCATGTGTTACCCATGCAACTTCCGGTGCAAATCCTTCGATATGATCCTTTTCTTTCTGAAGAAGGCTTTCCGGGATCATAACCGGAAGGTATACATTCTCTACTCCTGTCTCTTTGAAAACGTGCATCCAGGTTCTTCTGAATATTCTCCCACAGAGCATATCCGTTCGGAAGGTAGTTCATACATCCTTTAACACCTGAATAATCACACAGTTTTGCTTCACGCACAACGTCTGTATACCACTGAGCAAAATCTTCTTCTCTGGCAGTGATATTCTGTACTAATTTCTTTGCCATTGTTCTTCTCCTTTTTGTTTTTTTGCATTGCTGTCCCCTGACAGCAGTTTGCTTTTACTTTAATATAAAAAATCGCCGGGATATCGCATCCCCACGATAGGGACCGAATATCTCCGGCGGTACCACCCTAATTAATGCAATACATCCATTCTATAATCAAAACCAACACAAATGATCTCTGTATCTGCATTCACTTTCTTCTCCTTTAACGCAGGACCTACGCTGTACTTTCATACAGGGACTCCCGGGCCGGTTCCATACCGTAATGCAAAGGCTCTCACCTGCCGCCTTCTCTCTGAAGCATGCTGCGTATCTACTATTCCCGTTCAACGTCAGTTATCAAATGAAATTCTAACTGATAAAACACCCGCTGTCAAGCCAAAAAGCTTTATCCTCTGATTTCCAGAAGCTTTGCTTTCAATTCATTTTCCATATTGCGAAGTTCCGCTTCCGCTTCCCGGCGTTTTTCTCTTCCTTCTCTCTGAATGTTCATCACTTCATCCAATGTAGAGATCAGTGATTCATTTGTTGCTTTCAATGTCTCGAGATCTGCAATTCCTCTTTCAGACTCTTTTGCAGTCTCAATTGTGGACATTTTTAATGTCTCCGCATTCTTCTTCAACAGTTCATTTGTCATATCCGTCACCTGTCTCTGTGCTGCCGCCGCCTGTGAAGAATGTTCTACTCCAAGTGCGAGAAGCATCTGACTCTTCCACAACGGAATCGTATTCACGATTGTAGACTGGATCTTCTCTACCATCTGTGTATCATTATTCTGAACCAGTCGGATCTGTGGTGCGGTCTGGATGGAGATCATTCTCGTCAGTTCAAGATCATGTAACTTCTTTTCAAAACGGTTGCACATCGAATCCAGATCTTTTGCTGCCTGCGCATCTTCCGGGAGGCCGCTTATCTGAGCTTTGCTCATCAATTCAGCAAGCTGTGTGCTTCTTACTTCTTCCAGTTTTTTCTTTCCTGCAAGAATGTACATAGAAAGCTCTTTAAAATAAGTAAGATTCAGATCATACATCTTATCGAGTATCGCAACATCTTTTAAAAGCTGCACCTGATGGTTGTCCAGTGCTTTCACGATCTGATTCACATTTTCTTCGGCTTTCGAATACTTTGCTTTCATAGATTCAACTTTATTCGATGCTTTCTTAAATATTCCAAGAAATCCTTTGCTCTCTTCTTCATCAAAGCTCTTCAGTTCAGTTACAACATTCGTAAGCAGTGTACCAACTTCTCCCAGATCCTTTGACTTCACATTTTCCAAAGCACTTTCTGAGAAATCTGCCATCTTTTTCTGTGTACCTGCGCCATACTGAAGAATCATAGAAGAATTCGTCAGATCGATCTGCTGTGCAAATGCATCTACCATCCTGCGCTCTTCTTCTGTCAGGATCGTATCATCCAGCTTCGGTTCTTCCGGCTGCACCGCCGGTTTCTTTTCTTCTTCCGCTTGAAACGGTTCCAGTGTCAGTGTCGGCACTGTACTTACATCCTTGAATGCATCACTCATAGTAATCCTCCATTTCTGTTTGTAACTGTTTTGATTCATTGTCTGTTTGGGATATCATTATTTCTTCAGCCCGTCTTCTGTCAGACCTTCCTGCGCAAGCATTGTATGAAGTACTGAAATATCTGAAGATACATCCCATGCTGTATCCTGGAACAGGCTGTCCAGTAATTTCTCAAATGCAATATTCAATGTATCTATCGTATCTTCAATCTCTTTCTTGGAAGAAATGATATTTTCTCCCTGTACTGGCTGGGCATCCAGCTCTTCATACGCTTCAAGAAGTTTCATCGTTGTCGGAAGATAATAATCCATCATTCTTCGCATATCATTCACAGAATCCGGATTCTGCTCCACGCGGTCAAAAATACGATCCACGAGCAGTTCCATGCGGGAAATCTTTGCCGAAATCACTTCTCCCGGAATTGCGTCATTCGCTGCCTTTAATCTTTCTCACATATTCATC
>ENA-OPYW01000104-OPYW01000104.1-human-gut-metagenome-genome-assembly--contig:-NODE-104-length-11231-cov-1.481088_pt1 | contig 11231 bp, 10 predicted proteins | sample MGYA00242473_ERZ504483 | MGnify/ENA primary metagenome ERZ504483 (study PRJEB26092, sample SAMD00036221) | human gut metagenome | host: Homo sapiens | study: EMG produced TPA metagenomics assembly of...
GTAGATACCAACTCTGATCCTAAGAATGTTGATTACGTTATCCCAGCTAACGACGATGCTAAGGATTCTGTAGATGCTATCCTTACTGCAGTTTGCGGTGCTATCGCTGAGGCTCTCGAGGAGCGCAAGGCTGAGAAGGCTGACGACAAGGCTGCTGCTGAGCAGAAGGACCAGCCTAAGAAGAAGAAGGCTGCCCGCAAGGACGAGGCTGAGTAATTAGGCAAAGAAATATATACTGAAGCCATTGATTCTGTTTATGATTCGATGGCTTTAGTAGCTTTTTAGCAAAGATTATTATTAACTTTTTAATATAAAAATATTATTATGGCTGTTTCAATTGAAGATATCAAGAAACTTCGCGCTATGACTGGTGCTGGTCTTGCTGACGTTAAGAAGGCACTCACAGAGGCTGAAGGTGATTTCGATAAGGCAAAGGAGTTGCTCCGTGAGCGTGGTCTCGCTATCGCTGCTAAGCGTTCTGACCGTGAGACTTCTAATGGTTGCGTTCTCGTTAAGAAGGTTAACGATTTCGCTGCTATCATCGCTCTCAAGTGCGAGACTGACTTCGTAGCTAATGGTGCTGACTTCATCAAGTTGACATCTGACATCCTCGACGCTGCTATCGCTGCCAAGGCTCACACTCTCGACGAGGTGAAGACTTTGAAGGTTGGCGATGCTGATGCTCAGGCTGCTGTTACACAGCGCTCTGGTATCACTGGCGAGAAGATGGAGCTCGACGGCTACTGTGTTCTCGAGGGTGACAACATCGAGGTTTACGACCACATGAACAAGCACACTTTGTGTACTATGGTTCAGCTCAACGAGAACAACGAGGAGGCTGGTCACAAGGTAGCTATGCAGGTTGCTGCTATGCGCCCTGTAGCTCTCGACGAGTCTTCTGTTTCTGAGGAGACTAAGAAGACTGAGCTCGAGGTTGCTGTTGCCAAGACTAAGGAAGAGCTCGTAGAGAAGGCTGTTAACGCTGCTTTGAAGAAGGCTGGCATCAACCCAGCTCACGTTGACTCTGAGGAGCACATCGAGAGCAACACCAAGAAGGGTTGGTTGACACCTGAGCAGGCTGAAGAGGCTCGCAACATCAAGAAGACTGTTGGTGAGGAGAAGGCTGCTACTTTGAACCCTACTATGATCCAGAACATTGCTAATGGTCGTCTGGCTAAGTTCTTCAAGGAGAACTGCCTCGTTGACCAGGAGTTCCAGTTCGGTGACGGTGACAAGCAGACTGTTGCTCAGTACCTCGCTTCTCAGAGCAAGGATCTCAAGATCGTTGCTTACCAGCGCTTTACTCTTGCTGCTGAGTAATCATTACTCAAAAGCAAGCGTTAATTTGACTTATAGTTAAATTAGAATACCGGGAGTTATGAAGTTAAGCCTCGCTTTGCTTCTAACTCCCATTTCTTTTTTATATAAAATTTGATGTTATGAAGATATTTGCCATCGGTATGAACTATACCGAACACAATAAATCGCTGCATGGTACGTTATCTAAACCAGAGCGTCCTGTCATTTTTACCAAGGCAGATTCTGCTTTGCTCAATAACGGCAAGCCTTTCTTCATCCCTGATCATCTGGGAAGAATAGAGTATGAAACCGAAGTAGTGGTCAGAATATCCAAGTTGGGAAAGACCATTCCGCAGCGTTTCGCCCACCGCTATTACGATGCAGTAACCGTAGGTATCGACTTTACGGCACGCGAGATGCAGAAGAAGCTGCGCGAGGCTGGCCAGCCTTGGGAACTCGCCAAGGGATTCGACGGTTCTGCGGTTATCGGCGAATGGGTCGACATCCAGAAGTTCCGTGATATCCAGGCACTGCACTTCCGCCTCGACCTCAATGACAAGACCGTACAGGAAGGCTGCACGAGCGATATGCTGTACAAGGTAGATGAAATCATCTCCTATATTAGCCAGTACTTCACGCTCAAGACGGGCGACCTGCTCTATACCGGATGTCCTACAGGCTGCGGTCCTGTCAACATCGACGACCATCTCGTAGGCTATCTCGAAGACAGGAAGGTGCTCGATTTTCACTGTAAATAAACAATATTGCAAGTAATATATTGATATGAACACAACGAAGGTTTGGAAATACATGCTGCTGGCATGCCTGTTCATGCTGGTGGCTCCTGCTCAGGCACAGCGATTCTTCAATCTGACCTCTTCGGAAGTCAGAGTAGATTCCGTGTTGCCCCGTTTCGTGTATTCCATTCCTTTGACCGGTGCATATCGTGACTCCGTATATACAGTCAGCCTGAAATATGGCGAGTATATCGATATGACTGCCTCCGACATCGCCAATTACAACCGCCTGTCGGGTGCAGTCCCTCCTGAGCAGGTATTACCCCAGCAGCGGGTTACCGAATGTCGTAAGCAGGGCGTACTCCAGATAGATTTCAGTCCTGTCGTATTCCGCAATAACCGCCATCAGCTGCTGGTCAGCTTTATGCTCCAGGTAGATGCCCGTCCTCTGAAGCGCTCCGAGCGTTCCAGTCGAGGTTCTCTGTTGGCTAAGGGCAAAGTATCAGCCTTCACTTCTTCTGATGCTTTGCGCTCAGCCTCTTCCCTCTATGCCTCCCATTCCGTCCTAGCCTCAGGCAGATGGGCGAAGATCAGAGTCCGCGAAACCGGTTTCCATCAGCTTACCGAACAGGTAGTGCGCCAGGCAGGCTTCTCCGATATCAGCAAGGTGAAGATTTACGGCTATGGCGGCAATCTGCAGAACGAAGCCCTTCTGGCGAGCGAACTGCAGGCTACCGACGATCTTCAGGAAGTTCCCCAGTGCATCGTTGGCGGCAAGCATTATTTCTATGCCGAGGGACCGGTATCCTGGAAGTCAGAAACCGCCCTCCAGCGCATCCGTAATCCTTATTCCGATTACGGCTACTATTTTATTACCCAGACCGATGGAGAGCACTGGTGCAGGATTCAGCACCTTTGTCTCTTCCCATTATCCGCAGCCATACGATTATCATTCCCTCTACGAGTCAGATGGTTTCAGCTATTATCATGGCGGCAGAAACCTCTTCGATGCAGAAGAACTGAAGGTGGGCGATGAAAAGAAAGTGGTAATCACGAATACCACCGGTTCTGCGGAAGGCAAACTCTCCGTAGCCCTGACTACCGCCACAGACAGCAAGGCTCAGATACTGAAGAATGGTAAGGTTTTGGGCGAAATCACCCTTTCTCTCAAGAATGACAATCCTACGGAGGATATAGCTTACCTCAAGGCTACAGAGCAGGTTGCCACTTATCCCATTTCCGATTTCCAGGATAAGGATACCATCTCTATCAAGGTCTTGTCAGGTGCTTCCATCCGCCTCGATTATATCTCCGTAACGTGGGCAGAGCCTGGAAGCTGTGCCTTTACCGCTGCGAACCTGGCCGCCGGTGGAAAGATTCCGGCTGCCCAGTATGTCTACGGCATCACCAACCAGAATCATCATGCCGATGGAGCAGCCGATATGGTCATCATTATCCCGACCTCACAGAAACTGCTGAAACAGGCACAGCGGCTGAAAAAATTTCATGAACAGCACGACGGACTGCGCGTTACCATCGTGCCTGCCGATGAACTCTATAACGAATTTTCTAGCGGTACCCCCGATGCCAACGCCTACCGCCGCTACCTGCGCATGCTTTCTGATAAGGCGCAGAGCGAGGCAGATATGCCGAAATATCTCCTGCTCTTCGGCGACTGCGTATGGGATAACCGCATGCTTACCTCCGGTTGCAGAACCCTGAATCCAGACGATTATCTGCTGTGCTTTGAGAGTGAAAACTCCTTCAGTGCCGTTTCCTGCTTCGTCAGCGACAGCTGGTTCGGCATGCTCGGCGAGGGAGCCGGACTGTATCCTAACCGCGAGCTGCAGGATGTAGCCGTAGGCCGCTTCCCGGTAACTTATGCAGAAGAAGCCCAGGTGCTGGTAGACAAGACCATCAGTTATGCTCAGAATGCCAATGTAGGTGCCTGGCAGAACACCCTGATGTTTATGGGCGATGACGGAAACGGAAACCTCCACATGCAGGATGCCGATGATGTGGCAAATGATGTGCTCACCACCTATCCCGCCTATCTCGTCAAGAAAGTGATGTGGGATGCCTATACCCGCGAAACCTCCTCTTCGGGCAATACCTATCCCGAAGCAACGCGGATTATCAAACAGCAGCAGGCTGCGGGAGCCCTCATCATGGATTATGCCGGACATGGCGATCCTACACAGATGTCGCACGAATCAGTTCTGAAACTCACCGATTTTGCCGATTTCCGCAATACCAACCTGCCGCTCTGGGTAACCGCCTCCTGCGATATCATGCCGTTCGACGGGCTCGAAGCCAACATCGGCGAATATGCGCTGCTCAACGATAAAGGCGGCGCAGTAGCTTTCTATGGCACCACCCGTACCGTTTACGCCCAGTATAACAGACATATCAACCGTGCCTTCATCCACAGAGTGCTCAGTCTGGTAGACGGTAAGCCTATTACGATAGGCGAGGCGCACCGACTGGCGCAGAACGACCTGGTGAGCGGCAACGGACCAACTTCCGGCTCCGATGTCACGGTGAACCATCTCCATTATTCCCTTCTGGGCGACCCTGCTCTTGCACTCAATCTGCCTATGCATCAGATTGTGGTAGATTCCATCAATGGCATTCCTGTTGCCGGAGCCGCAACCCTGCCGATGCTGAAGGCAGGCTCTATCGCCCGCATGGCAGGTCATATCGAGGGAGCAGACGACTTCCGGGGCGTCATCACCGCTACCGTAAGAGATTCCAAGGAAACGGTTACCTGTCGCCTGAACGATACCGGCAAGGATGGCGCTGAGAAGGCTTTCGAATACAAAGACAGAACCAAGACCCTGTTTCAGGGCACCGATAGCGTAAGAGGCGGCAAGTTTACCTTCTCCTTTGCCGTTCCGCTGGATATCAATTATTCCAACCAAAGCGGTCTGGTCAACCTCTATGCGGTGAATACCGCCAAGACCCTCTCCGCCCACGGCTCCAGCGAGCAGTTTACGGTAGGCGAGAGCGAGGAGCAGAAGATCGATTCCATCGGTCCTTCCATCTACTGCTATCTCAATTCGCCTTCCTTCGTAGATGGCGGCAATGTCAACACCACCCCGTTCTTTGTGGCAAAGATAATCGATAAGGACGGAATCAATGCTGCCGGAAGCGGTATCGGTCACGACCTGCAGTTGGTGATAGATGGCGATATGTCGAAGACCTACGTGCTGAACAGCAATTTCATCTACGATTTCGGAACCTATACCAGCGGTTCTACCTATTACAGCATACCGCAACTGGAACCGGGCAAGCACGAACTCACCTTCCGTGCCTGGGATATCCAGAACAACAGTTCTACGGTGAAGCTCCGCTTCAATGTGGTGAAGGCACTGAGTCCGGCGCTCTTCGATGTGGGCGTAACCGCCAATCCGGCTAAGACCTCCACCACCTTCATCATCAGCCACGACCGCACAGAGAGCGATATGGACGTGGTGGTAGAAGTGTTCGATTCATCGGGCAGACAGCACTGGCGCCATTCCGAAAGCGGTGTACCTACCTCGGGCAGCTATACCGTAAGCTGGGACCTCACCTCCGATAGCGGCACCCCTCTGGGCACCGGCGTATATCTCTATCGCGTCAAGGTGGCGAGCGATGGCAGCAGCTATACCTCAAAAGTCAAGAAACTCATCATTATCAAATAAAAATATATTTACAATGGGAATGAAAAAAATCTATAAGATATTCATCTTGGGATGTCTCGCTCTGATGGCATCAGAAGTGAAGGCGCAGGATAAGAAAGATCTCTTCAATCCTGTGAACTATGCAGTCATTTCGCAAACCATAGCTCCTGATGCCCGTGGTGGCGGCTTGGGAGATATCGGTGCGGCTACCGACCCTGATGTCAACTCTCAGTACTGGAATCCGGCAAAATATCCTTTCACCATTTCGCGTGCCGGTGTGTCGCTCAGCTTCACTCCTTGGCTGCGCTCGCTGGTCAATGATATGAATCTTGCCTATCTCTCTGGCTATTACCGCATTGGTGATTACAGCGCCGTATCTGCATCGCTCCGCTATTTCAATATGGGTGAAGTGTTTACCAGCGAAGAGGGTGCCGAGAGTGGCACGGGTATGACCATCAATCCTTACGAGATGTCGGTCGATGTGGCTTATTCTCTGATGCTCAGCGAGAAGTTCTCTCTTGCTGCCGCCATCCGCTGGATCTATTCCGATATGCGCTTCGATTATACCGAAGATAATTCGCCAGCCTCCGCTTTCGCAGCCGATATCGCTGCCTATTACCAGAACTATGTGGTCATCGGCCAGCGCGAATGCCAGTTGGGTTTTGGCTTGAATATTTCTAACATCGGTAGTAAGATTACTTTCAGTGGCAAGGAGTATGGCGAGTTCCTGCCAGCCAACATGCGTCTGGGTGCTTCGCTGATGATTCCTATCGACGAGTACAACCGCATCACCCTGGCAGCCGATGCCAACAAGTATCTGGTGCCTACCGTTCCGAAGCAGGAAGAGGGTGAGGACAATTCAGAATATGAAGACCGTGTGCATCGTGAGTATGATGATATTTCGGGCATCAGCGGTATCTTCAAGAGTTTCAGCGATGCCCCTGGCGGTTTCAAGGAAGAGCTGGAGGAAATCAACTACGGATTGGGTGCCGAGTATGTATACAATGATAAGTTTGCGCTCCGTGCCGGTTATCATCACGAGAGTCAGAGCAAGGGTAACCGCAAGTACTTCACCGTGGGTGCCGGTTTCAAGATGAATGTCTTCTCGCTCGATGCTGCCTATGTGGTGGCTACCGCCAAGAGCAACCCGCTCGACCAGACCCTCCGCTTCACCCTGTCGTTTGATATGGATGGACTGAAGGACCTCTTTAAGAGATAGTTTTTTAGTGATTATTGATTAGTTATTATATATAGATATGAATATACGTGTAGGATTTGGATATGATGTCCACAAGCTGGTGGTTGACCGCGACTTGTGGCTGGGAGGAATCAAGATAGATTATGAACTGGGATTGCTGGGCCACAGCGATGCCGATGTGCTGATACATGCCATTTGCGATGCCCTGCTGGGCGCCGCCAACATGCGTGATATCGGATATCATTTCCCGGATACGGCAGCAGAGACACTGAATGTGGATTCTAAGATACTGCTCCGCAAAACGATGGAACTGATAGCTACCAAGGGTTATACACTGGCAATATCGATGCTACAGTCTGTGCCGAACGCCCTAAACTCAACCCGCATGTGCCAGCCATGAAAGCCTGTCTGGCAGAGGTGATGGGGGTAGACGAAGACCAGATATCCATCAAGGCAACAACCACCGAGAAACTCGGATTCACGGGCAGAATGGAGGGCATCTCTGCCTATGCCACCGTTCTTATCCAGAAAGGATAGAACGCAAGCAGCACGCCCTGAAAGGGCAGAAGCTTTATATTCAGCAAAATGTAGGAAAAGTGTCAGAAAGTTGTTAATTTCCGTTTCTTTTGTTCATTTTTGATTGATATATATCAAAAAAATGCAAAAACGTCACACTTTCTTGGCTGAATATTTGGTGAATAGCCGAAATAGTAGTAATTTTGCAGCGTCAAAAGGTTAATAGATTGTTTAGGTTAGTAGTAATAGATTTAGGTTTTTAGTTATTAGGTTTTAAGGTAGATTGTTTAACCGATAATTGAGAAAGTCGTGAGACTATTTTGATTAGATTTTTTAAAGTTAAACATATTGCATGCCACAGCTCGTTGAGAGTTGTGGTATGTTTTTTTTATGCTCCTTTCTCCCCCTTCCGTTTTCTCTTTTCCGATTTCCTCGAAAAAAACATGCCTTTTTATTTTGTTTTGTCTCCGATTTGTACTATCTTTGCAGTATCAATCAATATACGCAGCTTTTTGCGGTATCAAAAATATACGCAGATGAGAGTACTCATAGTAAATACAAGTGAAAAGACAGGCGGAGCGGCAGTAGCAGCCAACCGCCTGATGGATGCCCTTAACAACAATGGCGTTAAGGCAAAGATGTTGGTACGCGACAAGGAGACAGAAGACATTACCGTGGTCAGTCTGCCCCGTTCGCTCAGGTTGCAGTGGAACTTCCTGTGGGAGCGCTGGTGCGTGTTCTGGCATCTCCATTTCTCCCGTCAGCGCCTCTGGGAGGTAGACATGGCAACATCGGGTACCGATATCACCAGGCTCCGCGAGTTTCAGGAGGCAGATGTCATCCATCTCTCCTGGATTAACCAGGGTATGCTCTCACTCAAGAACATCCGCAAGATAATCCGCAGCGGCAAACCGGTGGTATGGACCATGCACGATCTCTGGCCAGCTACCGGCATCTGCCATTATGCCCGTGGCTGCAACCGCTATGCCTCCGCCTGCGGCAACTGTCCGCTTCTCCCCCAATAAAGGCAGCAAGAACGACCTCTCAGCAAAGATATTCCGCCGCAAGAAGGAACTCTACCATCGCGGCGCCATCTCCTTCGTCACCTGTAGCCGTTGGCTCGAACGGCAGGCTAAGGGCAGCGGTCTCTTCGTAGGTCAGCGCATCACCAACATCCCGAATCCGATAGATACCCACGTGTTCTGTCCGCAGAATCAGGCAGAGGCGCGTCTGCGTGCCGGTCTGCCAGCCGACAAGCATATCATCCTCTTCGTATCCCAGCGCGTAACCGACGGGCGCAAGGGCATGCGTTATTTCATCGAAGCCATCGACCGGCTGGTAGCGCGCTATCCCGAGATGAAGGAGAATACCGCCATCGCCATCCTGGGCGGCCATTCCGAGGAAGTAAACCTCACCCTGCCGTCCTATTCGCTCGGCTATGTCAGCGATGAGAAGCAGATAGTGGCAATCTACAATTCGGCAGATGCCTTCGTGCTGCCATCGCTCGAAGATAACCTCCCTAACACCATCATGGAGTCGATGGCGTGCGGCGTGCCGAGCATCGGTTTCAGGGTAGGAGGTATACCGGAGATGATAGACCATCAGCAGAACGGCTACGTAGCCAACTACCGCGATACCGAAGACCTGGCGAGTGGCATCCACTGGGTACTCGAAGAGGCCGACAGGGCGGCGCTGAAGCAGGCATGTCTGCAGAAGGTAGCTCAGAGCTATTCGCAGCATGCCGTAGCATTGAAATATATTGAAGTTTATAACGAGGCGATGGCCTACAAAAACTATAAGTTATGATTAAGTTCACCGTCGTAACCTGTACGTATAATGCCGAGAAGGAGTTGCAGCGTACCCTCGACAGCGTGCAGCGCCAGACCTACTGCAACATCGAGCACATCATCATGGATGGCGGTTCCCGCGACCGTACCCTCCAGCTGGTGAAGGCATATCAGCATCGCAATGCAGTAGGCGAGAGCTCGCACGAAATCGTGGTGATATCAGAACCCGACAAGGGACTTTATGATGCCATGAACAAGAGCATCGACCGTGCTACGGGCGATTACCTGGTGTTTATGAATGCCGGTGACACCTTTCCTACAGCCGATACGCTGGAATATGTAGAAGGCTGTGTAGGCGAAGGAGAATTACTGCCTGGCGTACTTTACGGCGATACCGATATCGTGGACGAGATGGGCCATTTCCTGCGTCATCGCCGTCTGGCCCCACCCAAGAAGCTCACGTGGCGTTCGTTCATCTGGGGCATGCTGGTATGCCACCAGTCATTCTATGCCCGCACAGACATAGCCCGTGAGATTCATTACGATCTGCACTACCGTTATTCGGCAGATGTAGACTGGTGCATCCGCATCATGCGGGAGTCATCTCGCCGCAAGTTGCCGTTGCGCAACGTCCATGCCGTCCTCACCCATTTTCTGGATGGCGGCATGACCACGCAGAACCACAAAGCCTCCCTGAAGGAGCGTTTTCAGGTGATGCGCACCCATTACGGCCTTCTTCCCACCCTTGCAGTTCATGCCTGGTTCGTGATAAGAGGGGCTGTAAAGAGATAGAATTTTTAAAAATTGTTTAATAATATTTGTTTGCAAAGTGTTGACTATTAACTAGTTAGTGTACCATGTACGGCGAAATACCGTATATGGGTAGCCGACTGCTTAAAGGGTTAAAAAAAAAGCCCCCGATGCGTGATGCACCGGGGGCTTTGCTATGTCGAATCAAAATTTAAAAAACATCTTTTTTTTTACCTTTTTACTTTTTTACCTTTAAAGAGTACAGCTGGTAACTCCGAGCGTAGTAGCGATGGCTGTGAGGAAGGAGATTGCAATCTGCAAAATCGTTTTCCAGGTATTTGCTTTCATCATCTTTATTATTATTTTTAATGTTAAGTGTTATATGTTAATGTTAACTTGGCGAGTGGGATACGCTAGCTTTCTACTTGCCGCCCTCAGGCGAGGGCTTTATTCAAGCCCGCCGCCGCCCTGTTCAGTGCCGCCACCGGTAGTACCACCGCCTGTGGTGCCCTCTCCGTCGGTGCCGATATAGCCGCCGTACTCCTGAATCTTGCACTTCTTGCGCAGCTCAGTATTGCTCCAGCTCTTCGTGTTTCTCACAATCAGGTGCACGCCTTCCACGCTGGCAGCTGTCACCTTCTCCTTGGTGTCCTCCGCCTTGGAGCTCATACCGATGGAGAACAATCCGAGGTCAGAGAGACGCACGCTCTTGCCGTCGAGAATCAGCTCCTGCAGATGGTCGAGTGCATCCATCAGCACACCGTGGATGGTACCTCGTGAGTAAGGCGAGCCGTGGTCGGAGATATGCGATACGAATCCCTCGAAGTCCACTTCGCGGTCAGTTACCGAAGTAGCATACCACTTCTTCTTACCTGCGTTTTCACCAGTCTGAGGTGTGCGCTGTACTTTACGATATTTCAATGTTCCTTTTACTTCCATGATCTTAAATTTTTAAAGGGTTAATAAAATATTGATTGTTAACTTTTGGGGGTGCGCTTTGTCAAGTGCAGCCTTTCTTCGAACGACAGTGCAAAGATACTGCAATTTCCCGATACCACCAAATTTCAGCGTGTGATAAGGCGCGATTTTCAGCACGCTTTCAATCCGAAACCTGTTAAATGTTATAACTCACACTAAATTGGACTTTGGTTGAATATCAAGAAGTTAGGCGTTTGCCTTTATAATATAGGTAACAATATGGAAACGAGCGGACTTCTGCTCGTTTCTGTATTTTGCAATATGCAAAGAACGCCTTAATTCGGGGACAAAGATACGATATTTT
>ENA-OPYW01000107-OPYW01000107.1-human-gut-metagenome-genome-assembly--contig:-NODE-107-length-10968-cov-1.103773_pt1 | contig 10968 bp, 11 predicted proteins | sample MGYA00242473_ERZ504483 | MGnify/ENA primary metagenome ERZ504483 (study PRJEB26092, sample SAMD00036221) | human gut metagenome | host: Homo sapiens | study: EMG produced TPA metagenomics assembly of...
ATAAAGTGCTGAAAATAGGAGAAACAGGTGCATTTATTGACGCATAATAAGAAGAAGAGTATAATGTTAAAAAGATAACAATAGGTTGGTATAACCAATTAAAAGAAGGAGGGGGATAATTATGTTATTCCAAATTTATGGCGATGGTGCCGGCTGGCAGCTGTTAGGGTGGGTACTGGTGTTTGCCGGACTTGTTCTTGCAAATGAATTCGCAAGACGTACAAAAATCGGTGGACTGATCTGTTTTGGAGCTATTCCGGCTATACTTACAGTGTATTTCATCGCAATCTATATCTGTGCAGCAAATGGTGCAGAATGGGCACTGAATAACGATACTTATGTACATATGACAAGCTGGTTCCATTATGCAAAATTGTATGCTGCAACAGCAGGGTGTATTGGTTTTATGATGCTGAAATACAAATGGGGAATTGGTAAGACAGAATGGTTCAAAGTATTCCCGTTTGCAATCGTTGCAATCAATATTCTGATTGCAGTAGTAAGTGATTTTGAATCAGGTATCCGTGGATTCATGGCAATGAAAGAATTCGGTGACCGCTGGTGGTTGTCTTCAGAAAATGTATGGCTCTACGGAGGATGGTGGAACTGGGTGAACGGAATTGCCGGAATCCTGAATATCTTCTGTATGACAGGATGGTGGGGAATCTACACATCCAAGAAACATGATGATATGCTTTGGCCGGATATGACATGGTGCTTCATTATTGCATATGATCTGTGGAATTTTGAGTACACATACAATAACCTGACAACACATGCATTCTACTGTGGTGTTGCATTACTTCTTGCTCCGACATTTGCAAATATGTTCTGGAACAAGGGTGGCTGGATCCAGAACCGCGCGAATACACTAGCACTGTGGTGTATGTTTGCTCAGGTATTCCCATTATTCCAGGATGCAAGCCGTTTCTCAGTAATTCCGGCTCTGTATTCTGACGGATTCATGGATGCAGCAGTAAGACCGACAAGTGCTAACCCAACCATGCAGGGTGTGATCGCGGTAATTGCACTTGCAGCGAATGTGATCTGTCTGGCTGCAATTATTAAGAGAGCAAAACAGCAGAAGAAGAATCCTTATAAGAATGAGATCTTTACAGATCAGAAGGATTATAAGGAAGCAATGGCGAGAGCAGAAGTTTAAATTTGTATTTAGATGTTTGAATTCTGAGTGATGAAGCAAAAACTTTTGTTGGATAAGGGCGTGATATGGATACTTTATTGCATCGGACACCGGCCCGCTCCTCTTCATTCCTTTGAATGAATGTAACGAAAAAGCCCAAACAGGCATCGTGAGTGATTTCTGTTTGGGCTTTTTCTAACATTCAGAACAAAGTGTATTCAGAACCGCTCCTGCCTTAAAATGTGTCCTCAACAACAAAGTATCCACATCACTTACATTATCCAGGACAGAAGGGATTGCCGTGGAACGAATTCAACACTTAAATACAGAATTCCGGATGGAAGTAAAAAAGGAACGCTATCGACTGAACCTGAGTCTATCTTCTCGTTTACGTGCAACAAATACAAATTTATACAAACTCATTGGAATAGTAAATCTGATGCTTCCCATCAATGCAGTCCTGCATGGATCCTGAACCCATGCAATCGCTCCTTGGGTATCCCGGTCTCGGATATAGGTCCAGGTCTTATAATTGCTTCGATATAATTCTTCTATCCCATAGAGTTCACAATAACGTTCCCACATATTAAAAATCGGTGCTCGGAAAGACTGGAAAATAAGTGGAATCAATGTATTTCCGGAAATCAGGGCAAACTCGTGTTGGAATTCGTAAGCAGCTTCAATGGCAGTGGTGACATCCTGTGCATCACGGATCTGATTAACGAATTCGAGGAGACGCTGAATGTTTTTGTCGCTGATCGTGTCGATGGCGAGCTGTGCAGCAAGTGTATCAAGCGCAATGCGGACTTCGAAGATGGAACGAATCTCCTGATCACGCATGCGTCCGCCGTTGTAATTCATGATCGCAATCAATGTATCCAGAGTCCCTTTTCTGCGGAAATCTGCTACATAAGTTCACTGCGGGGTTTTACGGTGAGGAATCCTTTCTTCTCCAGCTCACTGATTCCGCTGTTGACAACCGCACGGCTGACCTGCATCATTTCAGCAAGCTGGCGTTCCGGCGGAAGTTTCTCTCCGACCTGTAGCTTGCCGGAAAGAATCAGATGTTCTAATTGTTCAATAAACAGATCCCTCAGGGAAGGGGAACTAATCTTCTGAAATTCCATAATAAATTCTCCGTTTCGTAAGCGTTATCTTCACAAAGTGTGTTTTGATGAGATGAAAATGTTGAAAATCTCGTAAAAAATAACGTTTATTGTTGATAAGTTATTATAGAGAAAACAGGCGGTGGATTCAATACTCTATATTTTTTTATATCAGCTGGGAGTCAATCCCCCAGCTGATATAGTCTCTGGCAAGACCACAGAGATGCGCAGAAGAATGCCGAGGAATTCTTGAAATGCAAGGAGATTGTGGTATTATAGTTAGAGTAAATTGTGCGAGTATATCAGATATGAGAGGAACAATCATGGTAAAGATAGATTTGATTACAGGTTTTCTGGGAGCGGGAAAGACAACATTTATAAAAGAGTATGCATCTTACCTGCTTCGTCAGGGTCTGAATATTGGAATTCTGGAAAATGATTTCGGTGCGGTGAATGTGGATATGATGCTTCTTCAGGAGCTGCAGGGAGAGAAATGTGAACTGGAAATGATTTCCGGAGGGTGTGATAAAAGAGACACACCGCAGACGATTCAAGACAAAGCTGATCTCTATGGCAATGTGTGGATATGACAGAGTAATCGTGGAGCCGTCGGGAATCTATGACGTGGATGAATTTTTTGATGGATTAAGAGAAGAACCTCTGGATCGGTGGTACGAAATCGGAAGTGTGATCACAATCGTAGATGCGGGACTGGAAGAAAATCTGTCAGATCAGGCGGAATATTTGCTGGGATCTGAGGCGGCGGATGCGGGTGTGATCGTGCTGAGCAGGCTGGATAAGGACAATGCTTGTGAAGAACAGGAAAACAGAATTATTTCACATGTCAATCGTTCTCTTGAACGCATTGGATGTACCAGAAGAATTGAAAAAGAAGTGATCGCAAAAGACTGGGATATGCTGACAGAGGAAGATTTTGCACAGATTCAGAACAGCAGCTATCAGATTGAGTCGTTTCGCAGACCGGAAGGTACAGAAAAGGATGGATTCCAGACCTTATATTTTATGAATCTGAATCGGACAGAAGAAGAACTGGTTCCGGCTGTGAAAAAGCTGTTTGGTAAACGTGGATGCACAGATGATTCTGAAAAAGAAAACAATAAAAATCTTAATGATATCGGAAGAGTGTTCCGTGTAAAAGGATTTATGAAGAATCAATCCGGTGACTGGATGGAGCTGAATGCGACAACACAGAAGATGACAGTTAATCCAATCAAAGAAGGACAGGAGATTCTGATCGTGATCGGTGAGGATTTGAAAGAAGACAAGGTTCGTGAGTGCTTGGAAGATGAATGCACTGAGGGAGCGGAAAATGAGTGAAATTCAATTGCCGGAAGCATTTCAGAAACTAGGAGAAGTGCTGGAACAGGGACAGTTCGAACTGCTTTTTACAGAAGAAAAACTGCGGCTGGTTTATTTGATGAACGATGCGGTAGAGAGCTTTCTTGTCTTTGAAAATGCAAGGATGACAGGGCAATATAGAGAGGATTATGAAGGTGAACTAGAAGCGGAGTTAAGTGTAACAGAAGAACCGGAGGAGTCCTATGTCCTTGTAGTTCATCAGGGTGAGACTGTGGTTACGATTTTTTTTGAGGATTTAAGTGAAGAAGTACACTTATATGACTATGGAGAAATCGGACATTTCTGGGTGAAAGGTGCGGAATATCTGCGTCAGATAGAATATAAGATTGCAATCGTACGGGATAAACTGGATTATCTGGGAGCAAAATACTGTAATCAGACGGAGCGGAAACTAGCTGTACTGGCAGACTTTCCGCCGCTGAATTATTGCTGTTATCCGGCAGTTTCAGAGCAATATGTAGTTCCAAGGGGAAATCCGTGGGTACCGTCAGCAGAAGCACATCAAGTGATGCAGGAGCTTGCGGCAACAGTAGAAGATAAAAAGTTACTGAGATGTCTAAAGTTTTACTCAGAAACATCCATGGAAGCGGAGTGCAAAAAAGATTGCCGGGATGCTGCAGGAAAAGCGTCATGCAGAAGTCACAGATCTTTTGATGGAAGAACTGAAGATGGCAGCAGCAAATTACCCGAGAAGAAAATTCACAGATGAGGAAGAAAATCAGAATCGTAAGACTGAGAAGAGAGCATCAGAGCGGAAACGAGAGTTAGAAGAACAGGGATTTCGGATAAATATATTTCGTGAGGAACCATTTATTGCATCAAGAGATTCACTCCAATACAAAATCAGTCTGATGATCTGGGAAAGGAAAGGAAAAAAACGAAAAGTTCAGATAGAAGAATTTTCTGCTGACCGGAGAGGATAAGTATGGAACCATTTTATTATAGTAAGATGAATAAGATGCAGCAGGCGGCGTATCATGCAATCTGTCAGGGCATCTTGCAGATGGAGAAGGAGATTCAGGTACCGCGTATGAGCGGAGAAGAACTGTATAATGTATTCTTCCAGATGCGCCTGGATCATCCGGAGATTTTCTGGGCAACGGGATTTAAGTATCGTTATTATCAGGAATCGCCGAACATTCAGTTTCTACCGGAATATTTGTTTGACCGGGCGAAGGTGAAAGAACATCAGAAGGCAATGAAATCCAGAGTAGAGAAACTTGCACGACTGGCGCAGAAATTATCAGAATCAGAGAAAGAAAAATACATTCATGATTTCATTTGCGAAAATGTAAAATATGATAAATTGAAGAAACCTTATTCTCATGAGATCATCGGTCCGTTGGGACAGGGTGTCGGAGTCTGTGAAGGAATTGCAAAAGCGGTAAAAGTGCTGTGTGACGAGCTTGGAGTCTGGTGTATGATCGCTATTTGCGGAAATAATCCGGATAAGGGAATCAAATACCGTCATACATGGAATATCGTGCGAATTAATGGGAAATATTATCATTTAGATGCGACATTTGATAATACACTTACAAGAAACTGTACGATCGGAGAAGAGATCCGTTATGATTATTTCAACCTGGAAGATAAATCAATTTTCCGGGATCATGAGCCTTTGATCGCTCCGGCTATGAAGTGTATGGACGGAGATCATTTCTATTATAAAGAAAAGAAACTGTCTTTTACAAAACCGGAAGAAGTTTACAAAAGAGCACTTCAGATGGCAAAGAAGGGAAGAATTCTGACTTTTCATTGGCGTGGAGGTTATCTGACAAAAACAGTTCTGGAAGAATTACTTGATCTGATTGAAAAAGCAGGTGCAGAGAAAGGAAAAAAACCAAGAATCAGTCTCAACTGGCCACAGGCAGTAATTCGTTTTGGTTATGTTGATGCAGATATAGCAGGAAGTGGCGTAGCAGAAGAAGTGAAAATAGAAGAAGCGAATGAAGGTGAGATGCATTCAGACTAAAATACATATCTTATACATGTTTCAGACTGTGATTGGCATCAGAGTGATAGTTGAGAATTTACAAGAAAAAGTCAGTGTGATAGAATAGGATTGAACCGTGAAAGTTGTTGATATCTGTAGGATATAAGCGGGAGAAGAAACAACTTTCAAAAACCAAAGATGGTGACAAAAGAGAGGTTAAACAGATGATAATTGTAAAAACATACAGAGGACATATTCGTAACTGGGAAGAGCTTTGTGAGAGACTTGGAATTGATCTTACACTTTCCAGAGAAGAAAGAGAACATGAGATTTTGATCAAGGCATATCAGACATGGGGATGCGAGATGGCAGATCATATGCACGGAATGTTTGCATTTGCCTTATGGGATGAGGAAGAGCAGAAGCTTTTCTGTCTGAGAGATCAGTTTGGAACAAAACCATTCTATTACTATGAGACAGAAGACGGAGAGCTTCTTTATGGAACGATGATCCGTGATATTATCGATCGGCCGGGATTTAAGAAAGAACTGAATGAAGAGATGCTTCAGTTGTATTTAAGTCTGACCTATGTTGCCGGAGAGAATACATTTTTCCGTGGACTGAAAAAGCTGTTGCCGGGACGCTATCTGATCTGGCAGGATGGAAAGCTTGAGATTCACAGATACTGGAAACCGGAATTTCATCCGGATGAAAGCAAGACCCTGGAAGACTGGGCAGATGAGATTCATAACACTCTGAAAGAAATCATGCCAGAGGTAAAGACCGCGGATGAAAAAGTAGAATCATTCCTGTCTGGTGGAGTTGATTCTTCCTATGTGCTTGCAATGTCTGACGCAGAGCAGGCGGATTCCTGTGGTTATGAAGAGGAAAGATTTGATGAATCTGTACTTGCAGAGAAGACAGCACAGCTTCTTGGAAGAACATTCTCCAGAAGTATCATTACACCGGAGCAGTTCTTTGATATTGTACCTTATGTTATGTACAATATGGAGCAACCACTTGGAGATGCATCTGCGATTGTATTTACACTTGGATGTAATGCGACAGCAGAACATACGAAGATCTGTTATTCCGGAGAGGGTTCTGACGAATTCTTTGGTGGTTATAACATGTATAGAAATGCCGAACGTTATGGCGAGAATCTGAAGAATTTTTATGTTGGAAATACCAATATAATGAAAGAAGACGAGAAGCAGAAGATTCTTAAGAAATACGATCCGGACGTACTGCCAATTGAACTTGCACGAGGAATCTACGAGGAGACAGAAGGTCTTGATCCGTTGACAAAGATGTCTGATGTAGATATTCAGATCTGGCTGGAAGGTGATATTTACCTGAATGTTGATAAGATGAGTACAGCAGCCGGACTTGAGATCCGTATGCCATTGACAGATAGAAGAATTTTTGATATCGCATCTCGTATGCCATCTCGCTTTAAAGTAAATGAAGAGCAGAATAAGGTGGCATTCCGTACAGCAGCTGCGAAGGTACTTCCGGAAGAAATTGCATTCCGTAAGAAGTTAGGATTCATTGTACCAATCCGTATCTGGATGGCTGATGAGAGATACAATCAGGACGTTCAGCGCCTCTTCCACAGTGATATTGCAGAAAAATTCTTTGATGTAGATGCAATCAATGCGATTTTTGATGAGTATGTTGGAGGAAATTCTGATAACTGGAGAAAAGTATGGACAATCTATACGTTCCTTGTATGGTATGAAGAGTACTTTGTGAAGAGATAATAAAAAGACTATGTATTAAGAATTTAAACATTTTTAAGTGATGGGGTGGAAGCATAAAAAGCTTTGCCCCTTTTTGTTATCCCATTTGATTATCCGGGATATCCACGAAAAAGAGACAAAAGAAAATCCACCGTATGCACCTACGCTATACAGTGGATCTTCACTTAATTATTCCATCCATTGGAATATTCCTCCTTATTTACTTGATATCTATCTGAAACTATTATCTCAAATAGTGATTTTATATTTTATTTCATTTAATTATCCCATTGGAATATCCTTCTTTCGATTCTTCTTTTATCTATTTTGGATTTTAACTTATCGTCCCATTGGAATTTACCTCTTTCAATTTATTTGTTTGATGATTTAATGAACTATCCCATTGGATTCTACCTCTCTTTCTTTAAATATCGTTTCCGTTTTTTAAATTACTCTTTCTGGTGGTCTGTACCTCTTTCTTTAGATTTTTAAGGATTTAATCTACCTTCCCATTGGACTATACCTCTGTTTCTTTAAAATTAATTTTAATGAAAGGATTAAGTGTCTGGTGGTTTGTCCTCCTTTTTTGTTTTTTTATTTCGTTTCCTTTTGTTGATTCTATATTAACTCACAGATTGGCATTTGTCAATAGGAAATCAGAAAAATATTAAAAATAATTGAAATATACAGAAAATAATAAATAAAACACAAAAGATACAGGCTATTAAATGCGAATATAAAGTGAAATGTAAATTGCTTTAGACAGAAAAGTGGACGCAATCTATGAAAGCATGGTAATGATACTAAGAAAAGAGTTGCCAGCTGCACATAGAACGAACAGCAACAGAATGCAATGCTACAGGCCCTTGCAACGGGCGGGAAATGGAGAGAGAAAATTGAGTAAAGAGTCAAGAACCAGCTGTGAAACATGCACTTATTATATTTATGATGAGGAGTATGAGTGTTATCTCTGTGATAAGAATATGGATGAGGATGATTACATTCGTTTGATGACAAATCAGCACTATCAATGTCCATATTATCGGAATGGAGATGATTATCTTGTTGTTAGAAAACAGCTGTAGAATCATAGAAAAAGCAAGGAAGTACAAAACCAAAAGAAAGAATAAGAAGAAAAGCGGGAGAATCGTTGGATCAGATTCTCCCGTTTTTTAAGAAAGACCTTTGTGCAAGCACCGGTGGTTTCAGACCGTTTGACCCTGGTATCATTAAATTGTTCTCAATACTTTTAAGAGCCGATTATTGTCTTCTGGTTTCATAATGCAGAAGCGGATGAATTCGCCATCCAGACATTGGAAAGAAGAGCAGTCGCGGATCATAAGTCCTTCTTTTATACAAGCTTCGAATACATCGAAAGAAGTTACTTCTGGCTTTAAAATCTTCACAAGGATAAAGTTCCCATATGGAAAATAAACCTTGAAAGAAGACATCTTTTTTAATTCAAGAAACATCCGATCACGTTCCGCCAGGTTAATGAGCGTGTCTGACGGATGTAGGAAGTGTCTTTGAACATCTGCTCGCCGGCATATGCTCCAAGGCTGTTTAAGGACCATGGAATCTGCTTTTCTTTCATCTGAGATAAGAATTCTTTATTTCCGGTAATGCCGTATCCAAAACGCATTCCCGGAGCTGCATAGAATTTTGATACACCGCGCAGTACCATGAGATTAGAGAATTCTTTCGTGTATGGAACAGCGGTTACTTCCTGAACGGAAGGTGCAAATTCTACATACGTTTCATCAATCATGACAAAGATATCGCGGTTTGCACAGAAGGAAAGCAATGCACGCATTTCATCTTTTAAGATGGCAGAAGAAGTCGGATTGTTCGGATTGCAGAGAATCAGAAAATCATATCCATTTAACAAAGTCCGGCAAAGATCTTCTACATCTAATTCAAAATCTTCCGCTTCCTGAAGATGATAATAGTCCTGTGTACTTCCGGAGAAAGAAAGTTCTCTGGAGTATTCAGAATAGGTTGGACCAAGAATCAGAGTGCGTTTCGGTGCTCTTGTTTCAATCAAAAGTGAAATCAGTTCGCTTGAACCGTTGCCCGGCAGAATAAAATCAGCAGGAACATCGCAGTACTCAGCGATTGTGTTGCGAAGCGATTTATAATCTCGGTCAGGATAAGAAGAAAAGAGATCCACATGAGCCGCAACAGCTTCCTTAACAGAAGGGGAAAGTCCAAGTGGATTTACATTTCCGGCAAAGTTTGTAATACTGTTTTGGTCGATATGATAATACTCACTGATTTTCTCAATATCACTTCCATGAAAAACTGGTTTTTGTATTCGTCATAGGCGTCTCCTCCTTAGTAGGTTTCAAATAAAATTCCAAGCGTATTTGGTCCACAATGGCTGGAAATCGTACAGCTTGCTTTCGTTATATGGATTTCATCAAAATGCATGGTTTCTTCAAGCGTATTCTTAACAAGTTCAATGTATTCAGGGGCGATTCCTGAGTGCGTGATAAAGATCAGAGATGGATCGATATCCGGATAAGCAGCAAGTTTGTCTTTTACATATTTCACAAGAACTTTATCAAGCGTTCCTCTATATTTCTTTCCTACATTCATACTGCCATCTGCTGTGCTGACTTCGATACACGGCTTTAATTTCAAAACATTTGCTCCGAGAGCAGCGAGGGTAGAACAGCGTCCACCTGCATGGAGAAATGTTAATGTATCCAGGATAAAGCTGGCATGGCAATGCTTTGCGCGTTCACGAAGGGCTTTGGCAATATCTGCCGCTTTCATTCCCTGCTCGATCATCCGACCGGCATCTGTTACAAGAAGTCCGGTTCCGGTGGAGAGAGAACAACTGTCAATCACATGAACATGCCCGAGCTCTTCAGCAGCAATACAGCAGTTTGATGAGCACTGGAAAGTGAGCTGCCAAGATTGATATGGATCACTTCATAGCCTTCATCGACCCATGGTTTAAAATGTTCAATATATTCCGCAACATTGACGGCGGCTGTTTTTGGAAGGATTTTTTCATCGTAATATTTCTGATAAATTTCTTCCGGTGTAATGTCAATGCCGTCCTTATAATCTTTTCCATCCAGAATGATGTGGAGTGGAAAATAGTGTACATGATAACGTTCTTTTAGTTCCTGATCCAGGTCACAGGTACTGTCGGCACTTAAAATGATCTTATTTGTAACAGAATCAGTCATAGTTCTCCTCCTAAATTAGTTCAACAACTTGAATTGTATGGCTAGTATGTATTTATACTGCATAATGTGTACACAAATTATAACATATTTTTCACATAGAGTATAGTTTTTGTATTCAAAAAACAAAAAATGCAAAGAATGTTGGAAGCTTTTATTGACATATATAGATAATCGATATATAATCAAACTAAGATATATAGATAACCGATATATTTACTGCAAGATGAGTTTCATTTCGCAAGGAGAATGTTAAGAAGTGTGCGGTTAACGTAAAATCAGAAGGAGGAATTTTATAAGTAACTAAATATATTGCTTAATATGGTTAAATGTGTTTAAATGTACCTATGGAGGTATTATTATGAACACGTCAAATATCACGAATTATAAACCAAAAGATTTTGCTGAATTAATAGGTGTTTCTGTGAAAACATTACAGCGTTGGGACAGGGAAGGAATTCTAGAA
>ENA-OPYW01000109-OPYW01000109.1-human-gut-metagenome-genome-assembly--contig:-NODE-109-length-10948-cov-0.897144_pt1 | contig 10948 bp, 10 predicted proteins | sample MGYA00242473_ERZ504483 | MGnify/ENA primary metagenome ERZ504483 (study PRJEB26092, sample SAMD00036221) | human gut metagenome | host: Homo sapiens | study: EMG produced TPA metagenomics assembly of...
TTTTAATCAAATACAGTGAGTCCTTTAATGTCAGGGCCGAACGTTCAATATCTTTTAAAGAAGTTTTTATCAAATGGTGTTACCAATAGGACACGCGCTTCAGGAATTGTGATAGAAGCGATTTGGTTAAGAGGTGTTTCGACACCATAGTATTCAACAGTAATACGGTCAAGCAAGCTAGCATTAGCACGACCTGCACGGATACCACCAAATTCACGAGCAAGTGAGTGGTGAGATTGAGTCATTCTCTCTTTAGCTTTTTCTACAATTGCGTTAGCCATAATTTTTCTTATTCCTTTTCTTCGATATTATTTTCCGTGCCGGAGGATTGTGTGAAACGTTTTTACCACAGGTTGCGGCGTGGTTCGCGACACTGCGTCCAGGCAATCTCCCCATTTAATCGTTTCCGCATCGATAGTCATAGGGCTCACCCCGTAGCGCAGGGGCAGCCGTTTGGGTGTGGTCAGTGGTTTACAGTCCTGTATGACAACATGGTGACAACAATTTGGGAACGACTCGTTTCGAGGCGTTCTCTCATGTACCGCATGGTCCATCGCATTAGCTGTTCCTAATGAATCGGCTGATTGGGCCCGCCAGCTTTGCCAGATAGATCAGGTGCACGGCAACAGTGAGAAGGATCCACCAAGTGGGCCAGCCCATCGGATTGTGCGGGATCATGGCGAGATGGCCAGCCAGGACGAAGCCCACCATGGCGGCCAACGTCCAAAGAACGATATGGACTCCCCAGGGTTCCTTCCGTAAGCCAGCCTCTCATCGTCGTAAAAACCACCATCACGTATCCGCCTGCCGCGAGCAGAGGCATGCCGCAGACCACGGCTGCCAACAGCAGCATGAGCAGAAACACGAGTGGCCGATCCCACCATCGCTGGGGATGATCTCATTCAGCCGCGCATTGATGCCCGCAAGCCATTGGCCGACCGCCGTGAGCTGCTTCCCGCGCATATGAAGCCAGTCGAACAATGAGTCGGCGAAGGTTTGCCAGCGGCCTTGCATGACGACAGCGAGCATCGGCACCATGGACGAGCACACGCCCAGGCACAAGGCAAAGAGGATGCGCCTGTCACGCTCACGCTGCCTGTCGCTGCTCTCCTTAAGACATCGACGCATCCGCTCCGATTCCCGTTCGACTTGTTCGGCGATGTCCTCACGTATCCGCTTCCGCTCGTTTTTAAGACGTTCGCGTTCATCCCGAACTCTGGATTCGTCGGCTTCAAGAACCGCCTCGCGACGGAGAATGCGGTCACAACCGTTTTTCCCTTTCTATGCACGCGCGTTCTCTCTTCCTGGTCTCTTTGAGCAATCTGGCCGTCTCGTTGACTTCGGAGAGTTGCTTCCTGAGCGTCTGATTCGCCGACAAGAGCCGCCGATTCGTTGATTGAAGCTCTTGATTCCGTGATGAGAGCGTCGAATTCTCGCTCCGAAGTTCCGCAACCTGCCGGTTGAGCCTCCGGCTCTCTTCCTCCGCCCGAATCGTATCGGCCTCCGACGCCGGCATGGTGTTCTCCGGCTCCATCGGCTGCATCCGATCGAACATCTGGGAGAACATGCCGCCCATCGGATCGGATTCCATTCCGCTGTTCATGTTCGTTGGCTGGTTCATCGTTCCGTTCCTTGCATATCCATTTGGGCAGTCCGACTCCGGAATTACGGGCGACTGATCTGATGGCGTCGAGTTGTCTCCGGCATTCAAGCAGCGTTCGCTCGCGACGTTCGATCTCCTCACGCGCTTCCACCACAAGATCGGGGTCATGGCTGTCGATCACGTCGTTCAGCGCGACGACCGCGGCACGTAGTTCGCCGTATGCCCAGTCGGCCTTGGCGTTTAAGTCACGCAGTCCCTTGGCCAGGCCGCCACCGTTCTCTCGCTGGAGTCTGCACGCCGCGTTCAACCCCTCGGCCATCGTCCTCAGCTCGTCGAGTTTCCTTGCCTGCACTTGGTAGTAGCGGTACTGCGCGGGACTCGCCGCATAACGTCTGGGCATCGTGGAATCGTCTCCTGCCAACGATTCGACGCGCTGCCTCGGGTGGCCGAACGCCTCCGACAGCGTGCCGGTGTCGAAACGGGCCGCGTACCTGTTCGACTGGTCCATGAGCATGCCGGTGAACGTTGCGGGCATGAGTAGATGCCATGTGCTGCCATCGCGGCGCAGCATGCTCACGGGCAGATTGACCTTCCTCCGCCGTTTGGTTCCGGGCAGCCACACGCTTACGAAACGATCGTTCACGGCGGCCACGAGACGGTTGTTGAACGTCAGATGCAGCATGCTTCCACCGTCCGAGAGCCGCATGCCGAGTGCGTCGAGCGAATACGCCGGGCCGAGACGCGCGCCACGGAATCTACGGCCCGTGGCCCTGTCCATGAAGGTCACGCCGCCACCGTGCAACGTCAATCCGACGCCGTGCGAGTCGAGCAGTTCGGCGAGCTCTCCGATGCTGTTCGCCCTGGCCGCATCGAGATCGATCAGGATGCGCAGCCGCTCTTTGACGCCCACGCCCCTCGCCGCCGCATACAGTTCGCCCATGTCCGCGCCCACGCCCGTGGACGCGATGACAGGGGACTCGACTCCGAGCTGCCGCCCGCTGCTCTGGTCGGGCGCATGCCGCATCGCTTTGAGCATCTCATCGTGTTCCACGGCGGTTTCGACCTCGGGTTCTCCAATACGGCAAGGCCCTCACGACGGCATAGCTCGTCGCTGACCGCGCGCCACCGGTCGATGCTTCTGCGGGTCAGACGCATCTTCCTTCCCGTCCTCCGGTTCGCCGCGCAGATGACGATGTGGTTGTGCAGGTGATGCCGATCCATGTGCGTGGAGACCACATACTTGTAGTCGCCGCCCGTGATCGCCTCGGTCAGCATGACGCCCAGCTCATGCACCTGTTCCGCGCTCACATGCTCGTCGGGACTGAACGAATGCTTCAGATGCAGGGCGAGCACGCCATCCTTGCGCAGCCCATTCGCGCATCGTTCCAGATCCCGGATCATCGGTTCGGCGAGCGTGTTCGCGTCATGCCGCTCACTGCTGTAGCTCGCGTATACGAGCCTGCCGCCATCGTTCTTCTCGGGATTGATGACGTAACGAATCGTGTCCGGAAGATTCGTCTTGACCTTGTTCCCAAGTTTGACCACGGCCATCAGTACAGCCCCTGTACCGCATCTATCTCCGCTTTCTCGCGCTCCATCCCCGTCATCCTCTCATCGATCAAGGCGAGCAGATCATGCAGCTCACGCATCTGTTGCGGACTCACGGAGCCCGTCAGATTCGCGATCCTGGCGATCTGGTTCACGTTCACGCCGATGTGGTGGAGCTCGGCCTTGAACACCTCCGGATCGCTCGCCAGCGTCACCGAGACATTCATCAACGCTCCATGCATGAGGGTCTGACGGGCGAAATCACCCCACCGCCTATACACCGGAATGTTCCTTGCCCAACGCTCGTGGATCCTCCTCGCCTGTTCCCATTCCTCCGGCGTGAACATGATTTTCCTGCATATGCTGCGCCTGCGATTGTCACGCCAGCCCATAAGGAAACACCTCCCCACGGGAACCGGAACGGTTCATTCCATAAGCCGCGTCAGCGGTCCGGAGGCCTTGCCGACCATGGGGTCCGGGTCTCCCGGCAAGCCGCCCCACGTCTGTGGAGCGAGCATGTGTGGCCACACATGCGTCGCTTGCTATCCCCGTATCCGTTCCAGGGATCTGGGATGGTTCCGCATGATGCGGCCGTGGGATTCCTTGAGGGATGATCGCGCTCATTGCTCCGCTCCTTACGTCATCAGCTTTAGCGGCAACAACCTGTTGCATATTCATCATCCATCAAGACAGCGGAGACCAGTTTGGACGTTGGACAAGCTGCTGGTTTAGACGGCAATCGGGGCTCCGCAGATTTTTCTGCGGAGCCCCGATTGCCAAAAGTATGGTCCCCCGGTGTCCTCATTCCGTTTCGGCCCCTGGGACGGCCGTTCCCTCACATTCCGACGAAGCGATCGAAGTATTGGCGGAACCGTTCGACGACTCGGCTCTTCATCAGCTCGTACGCGTTGCTCGGCGCGAAGCGTGACACAGGGGGCAGCATCGACACTATTCTGGTGCCGTCCGTGTCGACATAGCCTTCCTTGAAGCAGTCGATGATGAACTGCTCGGCCAGTCCCGTCTTCAGGTGCTCCTCGCTGACAATGCGCTCGAACTCCTCCTGCTTCTTGCGGACGATGTATTCCTTCCAGTCGCGCTGCACGTCCGTGCCTGAGGACAGGGACTCGACGAACGAGTCGATGAGGTCCTTTTTGCTGCGCAGGTCGGGCGAAGACATGATGGTGCGGCTGATGTCCGCGAGGATCGACTTGTCCTCCATATGCCCGTCATGGTATTTGGCTACGAGTTCGAGGATGTAATCGATGTTCACCTCGATCTGTTTTACCAGTCGGCTTCGAAGACAACGTCGTCGTTGATGATTTCCTTGTCGCTTCCTCATGCGAACGCCGCTGTTGGTAGAGGTCGATGTACAGGCTCTGGTAGTCCTGCAGGTCGCGCAGACTCAGCACATCATCATTGGAGAAATCGTCGAAAGCCTGCAGGATGTTGCGCAGCCGCAGAATCGAGCCGAATAGGGTGAGGAAATCCTTCTGCGCCTGTTCTCCGACGATTTCCTCGCCCAAGGGGAACTGCTTGAGCAGCTGCGAGACCTTCTCGGTGTATGCAGCGAGATATTCCGCATATGGCTTAAGCACCACCGTGCCCTTGGCGTCCTTGTCCCCGAACAGAGCCAAGGCGTCATCCACCTCCTGCCGCAGATCACGGAAACAGACGATGTTGCCGAAGGTCTTCACCGAGTTCAGGATGCGGTTGGTGCGGCTGAACGCCTGCATCAGGCCATGCTGCTTCGAGGTTCTTGTCCACCCACAGGGTGTTGAGCGTCGTGGCGTCGAAGCCGGTAAGCAGCATGTTCACCACGATGGACATATCCAGGTCGCGGTTCTTGAGCCTGAGGCACAGATCCTTGTAATAGTTCTCGAACTGGTCGGGTGCCGTGCTGAAGCTGCTGCCGAACATTCGGTTGTAATCGCAGATCGCGGCGTCGAGGAAATCCCGCGATGACTGGTCAAGGCCAGCGGTCTCGAAGTCCTCGTCATCAATGAAGCCCTGCTCGCCGGGATCGGCCTCGTTCAGCGCGAAACTATAGATCAAGGCGATTTTCAACGGTTCCCCACCGCGCTCGGCCTGCTGGCGCTGGAACTCGGTGTAATACTGCTTGGCCATGCCGATGGAATCAGCCGCAAACAGCGAATTGAAGCCGCGGACGCGTCGTTCCTTGAGCATGTAACTGGATTGCCGCTTGGTTTCTGGTCGAAATGGTCGAGCACATACGACGCGACCGCGCTCACGCGCCGCGGATCGCTCAGCGCCTTGGCTGCGTCGATGCCATACACCTGCTCATCCCTGACGTCTTCCTTACGGCGCACCGTATCCACGTAGCCGATGCGGAACGGCAGCACGTTGCCGTCCTTGATCGCATCTACACCGTGTATGAGTGCAGACAGTCGCCGAACGCCTGTCCGGTGGTGCGCAGGTCGGGGGGAGCCACCGGTTTTCGCGTTCACGGCGAAGATGGGAGTACCGGTGAACCCGAACAGATGATAGTTCTTGAAATGCTTGGTGATGGCGGTATGCATCTCTCCGAACTGGCTGCGATGACATTCGTCGAAAATCAGCACCACATGCTGCGCGTAGACATAGTGCTTGGGATTGCCGCGGATAAATGAGGAAAGCTTCTGAATCGTGGTGACGATGATCTTCGCGTCGGGGCTGGCGAGCTGATCGGCAAGCACCTTGGTGCTCTTGTTGGAGTTGACCGCGCCCTTTTTGAAGCGTTCGTATTCCTTGATGGTCTGGTAGTCGAGGTCCTTGCGATCCACGACGAATAGCACCTTGTCGACGCCGTCCATGTTGCTGGCGAGCTGCGCCGTTTTGAAGCTAGTCAGCGTCTTGCCGCTGCCTGTGGTATGCCACACGTATCCGCCCGCCTCGGGCGTGCCGAGTTTCTTCGGATCGTATTCGCTGATGAGAATGCGGTTGAGGATGCGTTCGGTGGCCGCGATCTGGTATGGGCGCATCACCAGCAGGTCATGCTCGGCGGTGAACACGCAATATCGCGTCAGGATATTGAGCAGTGTATGCCGAGCGAGAAAAGTCCTGGCGAAACCCGTCAGGTCGGCGATGACATGGTTGCGCCCGTCGGCCCACCAGCTGGTGAATTCGAAACTGTCGGAGCTCTTCTGCGAACGGCCGGCTGCGGGACGGCCTTCCATTCCATGGATGTGCTTGAAGCGCGTGGTGTTGCTGTAGTACTTAGTGTGCGTGCCGTTCGAGATAATGAAGATCTGGGCGTACTCATAGAGTCCCGATCCGCCCCAGAAGCTGTCACGCTGGTAACGGTTAATCTGGTTGAACGCCTCCTTGATCGCCACGCCCCGCCGCTTCAATTCGATTTGCACCAACGGCAGGCCGTTGACCAAAATCGTCACATCATACCGGGTCGGATGGCTGCCGCCTTCCTCCTCGAACTGGTGAAGCACCTGGAGGCGGTTGCTGTGAACATGTACCTTGTCGATGAGACGAATGTTCTTCGTCGTGCCATCGTCACGGTTCAGGATCTGGATGTTGTCTTCCTGGATCAGCCGGGTCTTGTCCTCGATGCCCGCCGTCGAAGAGGCGATGATCTCGTGGAAGAAATGCGACCACTCATTGTCGGTGAACCGGACATCGTTCAGCTTCTCAAGCTGGGTGCGCAGGTTTGCGATAAGCTCGGACTCCGCATGCGCGGAAAGTCGTTCATAGCCCTGGGATTCGAGGATTCGCAGCAGCTCCTCCTCCAGATCCGCTTCGCTTTGGTACGCGGTCTCACGGCCGTGACTAGGCTCGTATTCGGCCACCACGGTGCTTTCCGCGCCCTCAGCCACGAGCTTGTACGACTTGCCGCCATCCGGCAGATCCATATCCGACCGCTCCGTCATCATGGGCTCCTTCTTCATCCGTATTTATCCGCCATCCTACTCAAAGGAATTCGGATTCCGCAGCGCATATGGGATTCCTGGATCCTGCGGCTTATTCCCAATGCAGGGCCGTCCTGATTCCAGAGGCGTATGTCTCATTCGAGTCGAGGAAGTGACGAATCACCATGGCGTAGCCATCGTCGCCCTCGATATTCCACACAAGATACATGAGCGCAAACAGCGATGACGCCACGGACTTCTCGCCGTATTCGAAATCAGCGAACGCCGTTTTCATGTCACGCGTCATAGGCGATGGAATGACCATCTCCCGATGCCACAGCCTGGCATGATGCGAGCACAGATTACGCAGATAAACCATGGCGTGCACGACCTCCGAGGAAGTCCGCAGATTGGTGCGTAATCCGACTGATCTGTACAATTCCCTGAGCGCCTTGGCATCCGTGTGCAGGGAAAGCATTCGGGAAAGCGTATCGAACGGGAACGTCTCGACGGCCGCCCACACGGGCACCGGTCCGCCTTTGCGCCGGTAATGCCGCATGCATACCTCATTGGACATTCCCATCCATTTGCTCATGTTGCGTAGCAGATTGTCGCGCAACAGTTCGCCGCGTTTGCTGCGCACGCTCTGATAGGATTCGGGATCCATATACGTGTAGGCATTGCCGTCTGATGCCAGCAGGTATGCGAACCTTGAGCGCAGGGTGAGCTCCACTTTCGCGGTGCCCTTGAGGATGATGTTGCGCAGTTCCTCGTCCATCATGTAGGGAATGAGGAAGTCAACGTCCCGGGTGCCGGGCCTGTACCTGTTGTCGCCAGCCGCTGGGTTGACTTGGAATGAACGGAAATAGCCCGAGAGACGATAGTAATTGCAGTCAAAGAGTACCTGCCGTAGTTTCGCCTCATCCGTGATCGCCAAACCGCGATCCGACATCAGCGCAATCATCTGGTCGATGGTCTTCGCAGGCTTGGATTCCGCCCCAGTATGAGAAGAGCCCCCTGGTTTGAGCACTGTGAGTAGGCTTAGGGAGCTGCTGTTATCTGCCATGCTAGTCGTGTCCTCACGTTTTGAAAAGTCTGCGGCGCGTCTCAACCATGCTATGCATCCCCATAGTCCGGCAGCCGACCATGCACCACTCAACTGTCTCTATGATGGAACGTCACACGGCAAGTTCGTCGAATGACAGCAGACGGTCCCGGTAATATTCGTACTGCTTGCGCGGGCCTCGATTTCTGCGGGCAAACCGGAGCTGAGGTCATTGGTGAACTTGTCTAAGCGGTCAAGAATGGAGACGACGTGCTGCTGTTCTTCGAGTGGCGGCACTGGGATAGCCACGTTATTGGCAAGCATCTTGGAGTTAATATGGGGCACACCGCTACCGCGTTTCATTGAATGCAGTTTTTGCCTGTTGTTTCTTCAACACATGGAAAAGAAATCTCATGTCAATCCCAGGCGTTGCATCTAGTACAAAACCGTCAGAGACAAATATCGGTTCATTCCAATAACTTGCAAACCCAGCATTTGCCCCACTGCGCGAGATCACTATGCCTTCGCCATCATGATTAGACTCCGAGTGCCAATAGGCAGGCTCCACACCCCCCCAGTATGACTGGTATATTCCCTGGAATAACCTGTTTTTTCGTAATATACGTGCCTTTGTTGATAAAAGCCGCTTCTCCGAGTTTTAGCCATTGGACTCTCTCTCTATCGAATGTGAGGAGTTCGTTGCGGTAATAGGCATACTGCTTCCTCCGCGCCTCCAGCTCCGCCTCCAGCTCCGCCTCCAGCGAGCTGAACGAATCCAGAATCCGAACAATCTCCTCCTGCACGGGCAATGGGGGAATCGGAAAACGATAACGTTTAAAACCTTCCATATCCACTGAGGCGAAACCACCAGCATGAACATTGGTCTTGCACCATTCGTCAAGTACATAACAGTAGTAATTGACGAATTCAGGTAGAGACGATTCACATACTGAGTCTTCTCGAAAGAACCGTGAACCTTTGATTGGTCAAAGCATCTACTTTTAGGAGCGCGTGCTCTCCAATGGTTGCACTTGTTGCAATCATCACAGAGCCTTTGGAAATAATCTGCCACCTTTGACTCCAAGTTGGCTCACATGCTGAATGGAGTCAAAGAGAATATGTCCATTAGCTCGAATGTCTTCCATACGAAACCATGGGACGGTCCCATTCGTCCAATACTCCAGTTTGGATTTGGATGGCGTATAGCCATTTTTCAAATCAAAGATCTCAGAGATACTATGAAATTCAACCCCGTCGGGGCAATATTCCACAATTAAATCATCAATCCTGCTCATTCTCGGCCTCCTCAACTTTCGAATATGCATAGAGATAGAACATGGCCCATAGGAACAAGTCTTCCATGGAATGCATCTTGTCGGATAGTGCGTCGCCCGCATGCCGTAACGATTAGCAGCGGAGCTATCTTTCAACGCGTACAAAGCTAGATATCCGGCAATCATAGAGGCCAGTTGACATGCTCGATCTCAGGCAACCGGAGAAATTATATTCAACAATAAAGTTGATGCACCGGACAGGTCTTTTTGTCCTCTTCCCTAAATGCGGCAACCAAGACGTCCGTTAAGTAATTTCCATATTCAAATTGCTTGTGAGGAATCACTTCGGATGAATGGTGATCAATGGTATAAAACAGATATTTCCGTTGTCATAGAAGATATCCCTATCCTTGGGAAAATGGTCCCGAACTATTGACCTAAGAACAGACAGACAGTGATCGTAGAAGAGATCGTCCTCATGAACGACAAGATCTAGCTGCAAGTATTTCAGAACCGTATTCTGGGTTTCTTCCGTCAGACAACAGAAATCACGGTACATCTGCCGCGAATAGTAAAGGAGGGGATTGTACATAGCGGCTATTGCACACAAGGGAATCAACTCCCTGTCCACGTAATAACGCGAAATAAACGATACGGCTGACGCTTTAACTTCCTGGACACGCCTGCGCTCGTCACGTTCGTCCCAAGCGCGCTCCATGGATGCTATCTTCTTGCTCTGTTTGTACTGAACGACCGCGATGACAATCGTCAGAACAAGCGAGGCAAGAGCTCCGATGAGACTAATCCAATCCGATACGTCCATCAGCTCTCCAAATCTGCGACTATGGTGTCGATCTGGGTGCGGAGTTCGTTCTCTCGTGCCACGATGTCGGAGATCTGCCGGTTGAGTGCGGCGATGTCGATCTTCTCGCGTGTGTCTTTGGGTTGCACGTAGCCGCTGACCGACAACACGTAATCGTTCTTACGGATATCCTCAAGCGAGGCGACGGCGGAGAAATGCTCAACCGGTTCGCGTTTCACGTAGGCGTCCATGATTGTGGCGATGTCGTCGGGTGAAAGCTGGTTTTGGTTGCCGACGTGCACGAATCGTTCCGACGCGTCGATGAACAGCACGCTGTCGTCGGTCTTCGATTTCCTGAGCACGATGATGCAGGTGGCGATGGAAGTGCCGAAGAACAGGTTCGGCGGCAGTTGAATCACTGCGTCGATGAAGTTTTTCTCCAGCAGGTATTTGCGGATTTTCTGTTCCTTGCCGCCGCGGTAGAGCACACCGGGAAACTCGACGATGGCCGCGGTGCCGTCAGCCGCCAGCCAGGAGAGCATGTGCATGGTGAACGCCAGATCGGCCTTCGACTTCGGCGCAAGCACGCCAGCCGGGGAGAATCGCGGATCGTTGATGAGCGTGGGGTTGTCGTCGCCCTCCCACTTGGTGGAGTAGGGCGGGTTGGACACGATCACCTCGAACGGTTCGTCATCCCAATGCTGGGGATTGATCAGCGTGTCGCCGTAGGCAATGTTGAAATGGTCATAATTCACATCGTGCAGGAACATGTTGATGCGGCACAGGTTGTATGTGGTCAGGTTCTTCTCCTGGCCGAAG
>ENA-OPYW01000111-OPYW01000111.1-human-gut-metagenome-genome-assembly--contig:-NODE-111-length-10846-cov-1.777684_pt1 | contig 10846 bp, 15 predicted proteins | sample MGYA00242473_ERZ504483 | MGnify/ENA primary metagenome ERZ504483 (study PRJEB26092, sample SAMD00036221) | human gut metagenome | host: Homo sapiens | study: EMG produced TPA metagenomics assembly of...
CAGACTGTTTCAAATCTTGTGTGTCTTTATGGATAATGCCATTCAACATTCCAAGAATAATTCTTTGATAGAGATAGAAGTAATCGCCACCGAAAAGAATATTGCTTTTTCTGTGGTAGACCACGGACAAGGCATTTCTGATGAAGATAAGCACTATATCTTTGACCGCTTTTATAGTGGCGACAAGTCCCATGCAAACAAATCGAATTTTGGACTGGGATTAAGTATCGCCAAAGAATTAACCCAAATGCTGAACGGTGCTATCACTATCAATGATACTGCTGGTGGCGGTGCTACTTTTACTGTTAAATTTCCTCTGAAATAGATTAAGGCTTGCAGATCATACAATATGTATGGAGCAAGCCTTTTTTCAAATCTTTGTCTTTTTGGTAATCTTATAAATATATTCTTCTGGTGTAGGGCGTTTATTCCCAAAATACTTTTTGAAATTTGCCTGCACCTCTGGGTCGGTGCTATTCATAGCTTCATCAATCGTAGCTTCAATATCCGCCCGAACATCAGCCAATGATACACCGCCAGCTTTTGCACCAGCTTTCAATGCCTTTTTTATATCTCTTTTGTTCAGTCCTATCATATTCATACCTCAATTCTACTTTTTAAAGCTAATAAGTTTTCCGTTGTATTTTACAATGATGAATATGATATAAAACACTCCTACAACAATCAAAATAAGACCTATGTAATAGCCTAATTCAGAATGAGAGATTAAATTGATAATCGGCATAACAAGAATACCAATACTAACCAGTAAAGTGCCTATTCCTATTTTTTTTGTAAACACCTTTTTATCTTTAGGGTCAAGTTGTGTATAATGATAACCATGTAATAAAGTAATATTCTCTTTTATTCCTATTTGATAAGATATAAAAAGTAAAAACAATCCTATAACTATTTCAACAATCAATTCCTCTAATTCCATAATCGTTCTCTCCTTTAATCAAAATAAAATAATTCTTCAAATTTTTTATCTAAAGCTATACAAAGCACTAATGCCAATTTTGCTGTTGGATTAAATTGTCCAGTTTCAATAGAACTAATTGTATTCCGAGAAACCCCGACTAGTTCAGCTAATTCTGTTTGTGATAATTTTTTTTCTTTTCGTACAGTTTTTAATCTGTTTCGCAAAATTAAATGTTCGTCCATTCTATAAACCTATCATTAAAAATTTATAAAAGTAATACCCCATAAATAGAAGAAAGAATAAAGCAATAACAAATTTGGATTTATTTTTTGAAATATGTGCTTCATAACCCATAGAGCCAAATGCCACAGACCCAATAATTGTCATTATATCATAGTAAGGTTCTTTACAAACTGCTTTAATGAAAAGAATTAAAATGCAGATAAATAAAACAAACATTAAGCCAAAAGATTTCCCTTGAAGTTTAATATGTTTTTCGTATTCATCAAGATATAGATTCTCTTTTTTGTTTTGTGATAGTATTTTTTCTTTATCCATTATATAACGCTCCTTTCAAATAATACCAAGTACACTTGTCATTTATATTATAGCATTCGGTCATTACAAGTCAATATTTTTGCACAGTTTTCTTGTCGTTTTGTAAAAGCGTGCAAATCTCATTTAGGAAATGCACGCTATATCATTTATCCTACAATCTTCCAGTTACTATCCTTTTGTAACACAAGCTCATACTGTGATACCTGCGTCGCTTTTGTCTGATTATCAAGGAATTTTACCGCTACCTTGACTTTCACATTGTCCCCGTCCTTTATAAAGATAGGGTTTACCAGTTCAGAATAAAGGTAGTCCCTGCCGATAGGTTCAATCACATTTCCCAATACATAGTAAGCAAGCTCTTTTTCCGTCGCTGTTGGGTACAGCTTAAAGAATGTTTCCAGAAAAGCGGTAGCGTCATTTACCGTATCAGCGTCCACGCTTGCGTCTGCTTCTGGTGTCTTAGGCTCATAGTCTGATTTTTCAACTGCTGGTGCAAGGGTAGGGTTTTGAACGATTACCATATCCCCGTCTGCGTCCACATAGACTTTTACCGTATAGGTTGCCTTGACCGCTGTTGTCTGTTCTCCCTCTTTTATCTGCTGATCTACTTCGTAGGTAGCAGAAAAAGTGTCCGCCCCCGACTGTTCGATACTCCACACAATCACATCTGTAACTGTGGAGCTGGTCGGTATATCGGTTCTAATGGTATCTACATTCAAGTCCTGCAATTCCTTTGTCAGATAACCGCTGATTGCCTGCGTCCTTGCTTCAATCGCTTCTTTGCTGTTGCTCCATGTGTAATAGGACTTCGCAAAGTTTTTCACGAAATTTTCTATCCCGTTGGTGTCCTGCAAGCGAAGTTCAATGATTTCTTTTTCATGGGTGGTGTGCTGGTCGATAGCCGTAAAATTCTTATACACCCCAAAGCTCACGCTTGCGACAAGCACCACCCACAACGCAATCACGGTTTTCTTATGTGTGCCTACCTTGACAGTACGCACCTTTTTTTCTTTTGGTTCTTTGATAGTTTCTGTCTGTTTCTTATTCTTCTTAAACATATTTTTCAAGTCCTTTCTATTGTTTTACTCGTCCTGCACCGATTAAGTGCTGTTGCCAGTAACTACTACTTAGGTCTGCATATCCTATCGGGTCGCCTGCGTGGTACATCTGTGTCGGCGAAACAAGAATACCGACGTGTGTTACATACGAACCAGCGTTATAGGTGGAATGGAAAAACACCAAATCGCCTGCTTTTGCCTGCGAGAGTGGCAGATGTTGGGTTGCGTCATACTGTGCTTGTGCTGTTCTCGGTAAGGAGATACCAGCTTTTCCATAGCACCATTGCGTCAATCCCGAACAATCAAAGGAAGTATTCGGGTTACTGCCACCATACACATACTTCCAGCCTTGATATTTCAACGCTTCATTCATTACCTTTTGTGCCAGTTCTCCCGATACCTGCGGAACTGCTAAATACTGATTGACTACTTCCACATAGAACATATTTCCATAGCCATACCGCCAGCCCCCATTCTTAGCAACGGCTATCGGGTTGGTGTAGGTTACTTTCTTTCCACCCGATTTCTCACGGGCGAAGCTCTCTGCAAGATTAAAAGTGTGTTTTTTTCCTTTTCCTGCCACATATCCCACATAGCCACCGCCATAGTTATAAGACTGTATTGCTACATTCAAGTCGTCGATACCTTGATTTTTGCAGGAAGAAAGCAGGGACGCAAAATACTTACACCCCTGCTTGATTGAGCTTTCCGTATCTAAAGAGTTGGGCGGTAAACCCAGACTTTCCGAACTCTGCATAACATCTTCTGCCGTACCGCCACTTTCTACTTGAATGATAGCAAGTAGCACATTGACATACTCGGAGATACCGTTTTCTCTGGCGTACTTTTCCACCATAGGCTGATGTTTCAAGACTTCTGCGGATAAGTTCATACCCGTAATGCCAGAAGAAAAGTTGCTGTTCTCATCGTCGCTGTCCGCACTAATCAGCACCCCAAAGAAAAGCACCAGAGAAAAGAGGATAGGAAACAGACTGCCGATAAGAGCGATATGTTTCAGTTTCATTTTTTCTTCTGTCCTTTCTTCGTTACAAGGTTACGAGTTTTCTCTATGGTCTGTTGGTTCTTCTGGACGGTTTGTGTTTGCTGAACCTTTATCCTGCGGTCTTTGGTGTCATTCTGGTGTGTTTCCTGCGATACCACTTTTTCTACATTCTGCTGTTGTGATAAACTATGTACTGGCTGTGCAGGCTGGGTCGCTTTTCTATCAGAAGCACCAGAAGATAGCGGACGCTCTTTGATAACATTTGTCTTGACTGGCTCACTTGCTTTTGAAGTGGTCGCTGTGGCAGGGCGTTTCACTTCCTGCATTTTTTCCGCACTCGGCTTTGGAATGGTTGAAGCTGTGGCTGGTCGCTCATGGGGACGGGTAGCTCCCGTTGTCGCTGATCCGTCCGTCTTTCGCTGTGCCTGCCTTGCTTCTTGTGCCTTTTGAAGCTCCATACGTTTGTCAGCGATATTCTGTCTATGCTGTTCCTGCTTTTCCAAACGTCCCGTCTGTCTGGACTGCTGTTCCTGCACCATGCCACGCTTAAAGTCGGACACGCTGGACTTTGCCTTTTCCTTTGCGGAATACACCGCATAAGCGGTCTGTGTCGGCATATCCTTGATATTCTCTTTGACAGCATTTGCCTTGTCTTTCACTTTATTTTTCGTATCTAAGACAGCACCCACCTTTGAGCCTGCACGCTGTCCCATACTGGAAGTAGATGTATTGCCCCGACTGTCTTTTGTGGCTGTGTTCCTTGTCGGTTTTCTGTTTGAAATCGTGCTACCTGCCACCGCACCAGCAACACCGCCAGCAGTAACCGCACCAGCAAGCCGTCTTTCCATACGCCTAGCTCTATGTCGCATAAACAGATATGGTCTGCGGAATATCCTGCGTCCCATGTTTTGACTGTCGCCAGCGTTCAAAGAGAACATACTCATTAAATCGCCCAGCTTCATATAAATACCAGCGAAACATACTATCTGCAAGAACGCTACCATAAAGAACGGATAGTCCGTGGAGATGTTATAAAACATACTGGAAATGCTGAACGCCACCGTTACAATGAGCGTTATTCCTGCCCGTGTCATTATGGTATTAAACACCCTTACGATTGCCTGCTTCGCCATGCTTTCATAGCTCGGTATCATGGAAAGTAAAAAGCTGATAGGTAAAAACATTGCAAAGATAATAAAAAGTATCTGGCTAAATAACATCATGCCCGTAAGCAAGAATACAAATATCGTTATCCCTAAATTGAAGAACAGTAGGAAGAACACCATGCCTAAACGGTTCACGACCTGCGGTATCGTCAGATTGTTGTTGTCGTTATCTTCGATTTCTGTTTTCACGACTTCCTCTCTGGTTTTCCCGTCCTCGTCCTCTGGACTTGCCGATACAAGAGCTTCGACACGGTCTGCCCCGATTTCTTCTGTGTTGCTGTTACCGAATTGCAGAAGTAGCCACGGCTGTTCCACTTGAATAGAAAATAGGCTGTCCCGTATCAAGTCCACGCTGTCCTTGCCCTCGCTGTCGGAGTTGGGGAGCATGATTTTTGTTCCCAAGTCCAAAGAAGCGGTACTGATGTCTGATGAAAATTCATTTATCTTCTTGATGTAGTCGGGAGCGTAGGCAATAAACGAAGCGGACAGCACGAACACCACCACAAAGTTGATAACAGCGTGAAGTGCCTTGCTGGTTTCCCGTTTGATAAGTCCCGTATAAGCAACATACATTCCCACCACTAAGATAATGAGAAGCAGGAAACCAACATAGAAGCCCGTAGAAGAAAAGCCGTTCTCGGTTACACCTGCAAGGGTCTGTATGCTCTTTCCGATACTGTCTGCCATATCGTTAATAAAATCAAGTTTATAGGCTTCCTGCACCACATAGCCCGTGGCATTGCTTAAATAAAGGCTTATCGTCCAGACAAAGTTGGTAATGCAGTAAAGCCCGTACTGTACCGATTTTCCAATGCCGTCCAGCCAGTTCCACGGCAACCATGACCAGCTATTATCCACATAAAAATCAAGCTGGTAGTTGGAAAGGGGATATTTTGAGTAAAGATTTTCTGCGTTTATGGTATCGTCCACAAGCCCCGTCGCATGAGCCACCGTCCCCAAAAGTGAACGCAGGATAAGGGAGAGTGCCACCACGAACAGAGCCATTTTGAGAAAGTGAAGTATCTTCCTTTTTGTGAACGCACCTTTTATCCTTTCTTTCATCACTCCACCTCATTTCTCTGTACGGGCGGTCTGGTATCAAAGGCGTGTAGCAGTTCTTCAAAAACTGGGTGTATCTGTACCACACCGACACGCCCGTATAAGTCCTGCAATAAGCATTGTCCGTTCTCCAAATCACGAAGCCGTTTCTGGTTGTTTTCATCGTCCTTGTCGATACCGAAAAATTCTAAGGTCTGTTTTATCTCGTTGATGTCAGTAGAACGGAAAGCGAATTTTAAGCCGATATTGTTTTTCAGACTTTCCTTTGCCACGTCCCCAGAAGATTGTGTAACGAAATAAACACCTGCCTGCATAGCTCGTCCAGCACGAACCAGCTTGTTAGAGAGCGTTTCTCCTTGTGCCACATTTAAGAACGCCCACGCTTCGTCCAAATCGACAATCTTAAAAATACTTCTGTCCGAATGGATAAAATCAAGGGCAAAGGTACTAATCACAATCAGCATAGATACCGACAATAATTCAATAGTCGTGTATTCTTCAAAGGTCGTGTCCTTATCTGGCAGTACAAGGTCGGCTACTTGAATGATATTGAGCTGGTTATCAAGGCTGATTGCATTTTCCACCGTACCGTCTGAAAACAGCAGATGTGCAAAGTCGTAGTCCGTGAAGCTGTCGATATGGTCTGCGATATTTCTTGATATGGGCGTATCTTCACGGCGTAGCTCGTCTATTACATGGAGCAAGCCCCGACTGTCGCTCTGGGTAACGGAACGAACCGCTTTTCGTAACACGGGGAATTTTTCGCCGTCCCTAGAGGAAATACCCGTAAGGAATGTTAAGATGTCGATTGCCAGACTTTCAGCGTCCTTTACATTCTTCATAATCACGAATGGGTCAAGAAGTCCTGCATTGTCTTTATCGCTGGTAAGATTTACGATATTGATTTCATGGGCGATTTCTGGAAGTGTTTCTTTCCAGTTGCCACGCTCGGCTTTGGGGTCTAAAATGACTGTTTGACCGCCAAACAACACCGAATAATACACCAGAAGATTGTTACAGAACGATTTCCCACCGCCAAGCGAACCGACAAAAGCAGACGCTAAAGCGTTGGTAACTGTACCTTTTACACCTTGACTGGCAAGGGACGGTTGCAGGTACACATTTCTTCCCGTATCAACAGAATAGCCCATATAGATACCCGTAGTTTCTCCTAACTGCTGTGTCGCACCAAAACCAAGCCCTGCTAGAAAATCTGATTTTACATACTGCACATAATCATTGATATATCGCTTGCTGGCAGGAAGAAATTCTGAATGAAGCCCCAGCATATCCCCAGCAGGACGCACCAGTTTTACATTGAGGTCGTCGTAAAAGTCCTTGACTTCATCACAACGGCGTTTCAGCTCGTCAAGATCGGGTGCAGACACCCGTATGACGTAGCTTAACTTATACATACTTTCTTTGCTCTGGTCTAAGTCCGTTTCCAGCTCGTCCACGCTATCTAATGCGTCCACCACATTTGAGCTGGTTTCACTTCCTGCTTGATAAGCGTGATTGTCAAGGTCTTTCAATTCCTTTTTCTTGTTGCGGACTGTCGTTAATGCTTTCCGATTTTCCACGATTTCTACATTCATAGAAGTATCAACGGGGAATGTGAATTGCTGTTGCTGGAAATAGAAGATTTCACTGGACGGAAAATCCAGCTCGCCCACAATCGCATTGACGGTAAAGTAGGACACATAGCTTTCCTTGTCCTCATGTTCCAATCGTAAATACCTTTGGCTTTCCTCAATCACACATCTTGTCGGACGAATAAGGTCGTAGTATTTTATCTGCGTTTCTCTCCTCAATTTCTTCTTTGGTAACTGATACTCATAATCTTCATAAGCGACACCGTCCCTACCGTAAAGATGTTCCATGAGATACCCAAAATCATTGATTTCCAAGCGACGCACCTTAAAGCGACGGGAGATTTTATTTTCCAGTAACTTTTCCATTTTCATGTAACGGTTGATTTCATCATTCGGCATGGAAACAAAGTCATTCATCAGCGTGTGGTTCACTTCATGGAGAAACTCTTTGAATGTCAGCCACGCTGATTTTTTGATGTTCTTCAGATTGAGCTGTTCTTCCGTAACCATGAGCTTAAAGCCAAGAAAAAAGCGGTAGTCCACTTGATTATCCCCAATCATAGATACTAACGCTTCGGTCTGTTCGTCTATCTTCTGATAGGCAACTTCCTTTAATTTTCCAGTTACCAGCTTTTTTGACTGCTCCTGCATACTTCGTATGGAGCTTTCTGTGGCAATCTGCAACGCATGAATTTTACCCTCACGGGACTGTGCGATAAGCTGGCGAAAGCTGTCATGCACGATAAATTTCTGTTCTGCGGATAAGAAAGAATAGTTGTACGGTATCAGCTCATAGTAGGCGAACACCTCATTGTCCTTGTTCCAGACAAGGTTATTGTCAATATATTTTATCGGGAACATAGTTCACACTCCTTACTGCCGTGATTGTTTCATTGAGTATCTGCTTATGCAGTTTTACGGCTTTTCCTTCATAAGTGATTTTTGGTCGCAGGGCATAGGTTATCTGTGATTTCAAAAAGCTGTACGGCTTCTTTCCGTCAAAGGTTTTCTGCGACATAAACCAAGTGAGAGCAACGGGAATACCGAAGTATTTGAGAAATGCTCCCTCAATCATGGAAAGTGGGGGAATATCCCCAAACAGAATGATGATAAATTCCGTAATCACAAACCATGTAATCTGTGTAAAAGTAACGGGAAAGGGCAAGTTAAAATCATTGATTGCATATAAGACTTTTTCCACGTTCCAGATACCCGTATAAGATTTAATCTTTTTCAAGTTCTTTCAGCTCCTTTCGTAAGTTTCTAAATAGAAAAGGACAGCCATTTTCAGACTGTCCCTTAAAGAGAAATACGCTGTCAGTAACAACAATGCTTGTCGCTGATCTTCCAGCGTTAATATGGTATCTCGCACATACCTCGCTTGTTTCAATAAAGCAACCGCCCATATCCAAATCTCGCCCGTAGGCTTCATAGTCAATGTAATTCTGTAAGCTGGGTGGAATGTCCCCAAGTGCCTGCAATTCGTCTATGTAGTAATAGGCAACGTCTGTCATAGTTTCACAGTCGGGATAATAATAAATGTCGTCCTTGTGTTCCACGACTTCTTCCAGCGTCCCGTAGTGGCTGATAAATTCGTCCAGACATTCTACGATATAGTCGGGAAGTTCCTCTATCATTTCATACATCTCATTAAGTTCTTCAATGGAAACATACTCGCCAATCGCAATCGGGAAGTTGTCGGTATCATGGATAGCGTATTCCTCATACTGTTCATTCAAGCCGATTTTTTCTTTCACATCTTCCTCGTCAATGGGGAACGTGAACCAAGCACCGACTAAATAGCCCTCATTGTATTTGCCAAGATTAGCAATGTAAACCGCCATATCATCAATCATAAGCACCACCTCATTTCCTACTCTGGCAGTTCAAAAATACCGTGTTCTGTTACTAAAAATTTCCCGTGTTCCTGCAAGTGAGAAGCATAGGCTTCAAAGTCAAAGTAGTATTCTTGACAGTCCTCGGATAAATGCTTAAATGTCGGGTCGTTCATCAGCTTTTGCCTTGCAACATCTATCATGCTTTTGCAGTCGGGATAAACCGTAATCACGTTCCTGCAAATATAAAGTGCTTCTAAATTTTCATACACCGTAAGTAGTGATACATATTCTTCCTGCATATCACTTGAAAGCTGGCGGTACATAAAATCTAATTCGTTGAGCTGGTACACGCTTGTATGTTCGTGGACTTCATCAGCATAAGGCAACACCTTTTCGATAATACGGTAATCCCCACTTTCTGCACCGATACCCAACTTTTCTTCAAACTCGGCAACATCTATCGGCAGGTCGAACCAGTATGATGTTGTTTCTTCGCCAGTTGTTCCTTTCGTTTCCACCAGCACCCTTGTTTCCTGCATTGTTTCTCACGTCCTTTCTGTTGTTTCATCACATCTTTTAAGGTCTGGTACGACATACCAAACACATATTTAGAAAAATCTTCTAACTGTCTTTCTTCATAGTCGGCAGGGTTCAGCCGTTTCATTTCATGCCACACCTTACGCTTGTAAGAGGGCAGGTCAGAAATATAATCACAGCCGACTTTTGCCTGCATATTCTTAAAAATATCGTTCATTTCATCACTCCAATCTGAAATTTTGGTAAGAAAAAAGCAGTCAATCCTAAGACCAACTGCTTTGCATATAAATATAAATTTGGAAACTAAAAATTTTCGGAAGTTTTTTTTGTATTTTGTGTAGCCATAGTCCAGCAATACCAGCTATAATTGCCAAGAAAAAAACTGCGGTAGGAATAGAATGATTTTTTACTATAATCGCAATTACCCCAGATACTAAAATACCAATCCCTACGAATAAAACAGGTTTTCCTAATTCTTTTGCATATTCTTTTTTGTTATCAGTAGTATCAAATACTTTACCATGAACAAAAGAGTAATTTCCCTTTAATAAAGAAATACTCACGAATATAAGGATAGCAGAAACAAACCACATCATTATACTAAATCCTAACATAACATATCGCTTCCTAAAGTTGTATTTTTACATCCATATTATATCACCCAATTAACAACATCACAATAAAAATTTATGCACCGATAATCTTGTTGAACAGCTCTAACAGTACATCTTTCACACCGCCAGCATTGAACACCAAGCCAACAGCAATCAAGGCAACTACCAAGAAACCGATAAGTTTGGAAAACTCACGTTTGAACCCTAAGTAGATACCGATAACCACAATCGCCATAAGCACTAAGCTCTGTGCGTTTGATAAAAACCATTGATATAAATTTTGACCGAAATTCATGTTATTTGTCCTCACTTTCTCTTAATTGTTTCATTTTATAGTCGGCTTCTTTGCGACATTCAAAATACACATCAAGACTACGCCGATACCCATTCCCATAGATACCAGCAAGAAGTCTTTTAATAATACCCACATTTTTTTATCACTCCTAACTTTCTACTAAATCTTTTGCAGGGGTCGTCTGCTGTTTGATTATCATTTCAT
>ENA-OPYW01000117-OPYW01000117.1-human-gut-metagenome-genome-assembly--contig:-NODE-117-length-10648-cov-1.138105_pt1 | contig 10648 bp, 12 predicted proteins | sample MGYA00242473_ERZ504483 | MGnify/ENA primary metagenome ERZ504483 (study PRJEB26092, sample SAMD00036221) | human gut metagenome | host: Homo sapiens | study: EMG produced TPA metagenomics assembly of...
CTTTTTGTAGTTATATATTTTAGACCATTACATTAGATCAGATGTGTACTTTCAAGCTTCTCCATAAATGCATCGTTCATCTTTATGATTGGTTTTCTGAGCAGAAGACCAAGCAGCAGTGACGGTGCAAGGAAGATTGCCAGTTTGCTGAGCTCTGTAGCATAAGTTGTTCCGTAGAATCCTGCAATACATTCACGCATCGCATTCATGCTGTGTGTGAACGGCAGAAGTGGATAAACAACCTGGAAAAACTTCGGTGCACACTGGATCGGGAATGTTCCACCACTTCCTGCAACCTGCATTACCATCAGGACAACGGCAATTGCTTTACCGATATCTCCAAAGGAGACAGTCAGTGCATAGATCAGATTCACATAGACAAAGCTTGTGAACATACCGGTTAGTATAAACATTACCGGATGCTTACACTGAATACCAAGGAAGAAAAGATCTCCAAGACAGATGAGTGCACTTTGCATGAAACCGATAATGATCAGAAGTAGGATACGTCCGATATAGAGCTGATATTCTTTCGGATGGAATAGTTTCTTCTTTGTAGAATCAGCTACAGTGACTTTTAGCATGGCAGCCATAACAACAGCACCTACCCAGATCGCAAGAGTGGAGTAGAATGGAGTCATTGCAGACCCGTAATTTTCAATTGGATAAATCTTTTTCTCATCCAGTTTGACCGGAGAGGAGAGGAAAGAGGCGATTGTCTCCGGATCTTCTGATAACAGGTTTGTCACAGCGGAAAGATCCTTCGAATCCTCGGAGGAAAGCGTTGCAGCCAGTGAAGTTAATTTTCCGGAGGCCTCATTCAACAGTTCAGCGGAATTCGAAAGAGTCTTCTGAAGTCCTGTTAGTCCGTCGGAAGTAGAACCTGTGACACCAGCAATGTTCTGAATGCTCTTATCAAGATCTCCAAGCATGGAAGAAATGGAGCCTGTTGTAGAATCCAGATTGGCAGAAAGGCTGTCCAGATTTCCTTTTACATTATTCTCATATGTTGTCTTAAACTTCTGTGACAGATGATGTTGCCTGAGTGATCAGGGTGTCAAGTTCGCTTTTTAATTCAGCAGCATTTGCAGTAGCTGTAGGAAGTGCTTCGGCAGCAGCATTTATTTTATCGCGGATTGCTGTCTGACGATCAATTGCCAGCTGTATCTTCTGGTTAATGCTGGCAACAGCATCATTTAAAATCGTGAGCTCGGGGTGTTCATTTGCAATCGCTGTCAGAGCATCAGACAGCTTCGTATATTCATCAATTACAGTTTGTACACGACTGCTGACAGAAGTCAGGGCATTTGACGCAGCCTGGGCATCGCTATTATAGGAGTCTAATGCTTTGTCAACAGCATCAGAAACAGCGGTGTAAAAGCTGGCGTTTTGTGTCAGAGCATCAGAAATTGTCTTTGATGTACCGGATACTAAAGATGTCAGGGAACTTAAATCTGAATTTTCCAGGGAGCTGACGCTGGACTTTGTACCAGAACCGCTTTCCTGAAGGAATTCCGTTGTTGTGTTTAACATTGTGATGGCTGAATCAGTCATATCGGATAAAGACTGAACGGTTCCGGCAACAGAACCAAGATCGGTTCCCATCTGATTTAAGTTATCAATCAAATGATCAACCATAGAGTCATCCCCGGCTTCCTGTGCAGCAGAACTTACAATCTGAAAAGCATCCAGTGCAGTCTGTGCGACTGTTTCAATAAACGTTTCGTTAATTTGCTTTTGGACAGCAGTTGCTCCTTTTCCTGTAATGATTGGAGCAATTGCATTTTCTTTTTCATTTTGATAATAAGTCAGATCCGGGTGTTCTGTATTTGATGAGAAAACACTCATCATTTTCTGACTGAAATCTTTCGGAATGACGATCGCTGCATAATATTTCCCGGATTTCACACCCTTCTGTGCAGTTTTAGAATCAGTGAAAACCCAGTTAAATTGTTTATTTTTATGTAGAGAAGAAAGAATCTGATCCCCCATGTTGATCTTTACAGCAATAAGTTCTCCGGTGTATCCTTCATCATCACTTGCAACGGCAAGTTTCAGTTCGCCTGTGTTACCGTATGGATCCCAGCTCGCTGAGATGTTAAACCATGCATAGAGAGTCGGAATTACAGTGATTCCCATGATAACAATCATAGCGATAACATTTTTGTGAATCTTCATCACATCATTTTTAAAGATTAAGAAAATATTCTTCAAATTATTCTGCCTCCTTTCCACGGAAGTTTTCAAGCATCTCTTCATAGGACATACCGGCCATTTCTTTTTGTTCCTCCAGTTTTGTATGGATATATTCTATAACAATCAGCCATACAGAGATTGCGATAATAGAGATAATCCACAAAGTCAGGAACACGATCTTTGATTCGAGACTGAACATCAGAATCAGGAAGATCAGAGGGATGATCGCAATGGCAAGGAAGCCGATACGAACCATCTTCCGGTAATTATTTTCAAATTTCTGTGCCCGTTCAGCTGTTACAAGGCGAAGGTCTTCGATGGAAAGAGATGCCTGTAAGAGCATGGAAAGCTGTGTACTTCTGCTAAGTTCTGCTTCGTGTGGTTCGCACATCATAAATTCTGTCTCTGCCAGTTTCTTGTCGAACAGATGGTTCAGTCCGGAAAGAGCCGGGCGTAGTCCAAGTCCGATAAGCAGAGAGATCGGTACATAGCACAGAAGCAGGATCAGAAGATCGTTGCGGAAGTTGGAACCGTAGAAACCGGCAATTGCTTCACGCATAGCATTCACACCATAGGTAAATGGAAGAAGTGGATGCAGTTTCTGGAAAAATGCCGGTGTCATCTCAATCGGGTAGGTTCCGGAAGAACCAGGAATCTGCAGGATTACGAGAATAACACAGAGCGCTTTACCAATATGCTTAAATGTAAGTGACAGCGCATAAATAATATTTACATAAACAAAGGAACAAACCATTCCTGTCAGGATAAATTGTGACGGATGATTACATTGAACTCCCGGAAGGAGTGTATCACCAAGGCAGACAATGAATCCCTGAATAAGACCAACAACCATATATAAGAGCCAGCGGCCAAAATATAATGTTGTCGGTCCATAGCCATGCATGGAGCTGTCTTTATCTACTTCCATCTTGAAGATTGCAATCAGCACGATACCACCGACCCAGATTGCAAGGTTGGAGTAGAAAGGTGTCATCGAAGAACCGTAATTATCGACAGCATAGTATGTCTCTGTATTGATCTCTACAGGAGAAGACATGAAGGAAGCAATTGAATCTGCATCAATGCCTTCTAAAGAGAGCAGTTTCTGATAAGTAGCCGAACTTGTGATGGCATTGAGATCTGTCTGAAGTGTGTTTAATTTATTCTCAACAGCGCCTAATGCATCTTTTGTTCTGTTCAGTAATTCAGTTGTATTTGATAATCCTGTAGTCAGCTGATCAAGCATGCTGTTCATCTGATCAGAAGTGGCAGGAACACCGTTAAGCATTCCGGTTACCTGACCGGTCAGAGAGGAAAAGGTATCCAACGTCTGGTTGAGCAGTGGCAGGATATTCTGATCCAGAGAAGAACGGAATGTATGTAGATTATCAATATTTTCTTTTGTAAGAGCAGCAAGCTGTTCCTGGGTTGCCGTAGTTGTATCCAATGCATCCTGTATTCCGTCATTCCCTGTCTGTAGGCTGCTGATCAATTCATTATTCCGCTGGTTCTGTGCCTGAAGTGTGGAAATCTTTGCAGTGATCTGATCACCAATTGTTCCAGGAAGCTGGCCTGCGAGATCTTGCATGTCTGCAAGAATGTCTGCATTTAATTCGTTGACCTGATTGGCATAACCAAGAGCGGTACTGACAGAAGTATTTATCCTGCCGGCAGCAGTCGCAAGATCAGTTATTCCGGCAGATGCGGAGCTGTTAGCTTTTCCAAGCAGCAGTTCTCCGTCGGAAAGTGCCTGAGAGAGTGAAGAAGAAAATTCTCCTGCGGAGGATCTTGTTGTCTGCATGATCTTGTCTGCATCAGACAGTGCATCTGCACCGGAAGAGGCAGCAGTTCCGAGTGAATCAGCTGCATTTTTCGCATTCTGAATCAGCGCATTTGTATCAGCAGAACCAGCTTGAAACTGATCTAGGAGCTGGTATATTCCTGAATATTGTTCTCAGCTTTGGCAAGCAGGCTGTTGATATCCTCAGTTGTGGAATCAACAAAGTCAGAAATATTGAATACAGATTCTTTCAGAAGTTCTGCAATTGTTTCAGATGCAACAGAGGAAAAAGTATTGTTTATTTGTGTCTGGATCGTGCTTGCACCTGAACTGGTGATCTTTGGCGCAATTGCATTGAGTTTTTCATTGATATAGTATTCAAGTTCCGGAGTTTCAATCTTTCCGGACAGGACACTTAGCAGGGATTCGCTAAAATCTTGCGGAATAATGATTGCTGCATAATATTCGCCGGATTTGACTCCTTCAATAGCAGCATCTTTGGAAACAAACGTCCATCCTAACTGGTCGTTTTCCTTTAACTGGTTAATAATCTGGCTGCCGGCATTGATCGTCAGATCATCGTGTGTGGCATCGGTGTCCAGATTCGCTACTGCTACCTTGATGCCGGAAGTATTGGCATAAGGATCAATATTTGCTGCAATATTAAACCATGCGTAGAGTGAGGGGAGAATAGATACTCCGATCAAAACAAGTATTGCTGCCGGATTACGGAGCAGGCGTTTCATATCGCGGCGAAAAATCCGAAATGCGTTTCTCATGGATAAAACTCCTTTTCTTAAAAATATTTCTAGTAATAGATACAATGTTGATTTTCATGTCAAAAAGTATTATATTAATGTAGAAACTAATTTACAACCATTAATCAACACTGGATATGTCTAATAATAGACGAAAGATTGAAAAATGTCTAGCAGGTGGAGAAAATCATGTTACTGTTCACACGGGAGTGAACAGTAACAAAATCATTCATTTAAGTCATAGAAACAGAGTAGAGAATTGTTGGTCAGTAGTACTGTAAGTTATAAAGGTGGGAAGAGAAGATGCAGAAGAAGACAGATCGCAGAGTCAGAAAGACAAAAAGTCAGCTTAAAACAGGCCTCGCTCAATTGATGAGGGAGAAGAGTATCAGAGAGATTACGGTAAAAGAATTGGTAGATGCGGTGGATATCAATCGTTCTACCTTTATCTGCATTATTCTGATATACCGGGGCTGCTTGCAGAAGTTGAAAATGAAATGATGGAAGAGATGCAGCGCGCAATCCGTGAACATCCAATTGATCCGGGAAAAGATACCGTTTACTATTTTATTCAGGATTTATTTCATGTGCTTGATGAAAATCGTCAGATTGCAAGTGCGCTTGTAGGACCACATGGGATATTGGTTTTGTACATAAGTTAGAGCAGCTTTTAGAGGAAAAGAGCCGGGAGTCACTTGCAGCTCTTGTACCGGAGAAAACAGGTGAAATGAAATATTTTTATTCTTATTGCCTGAACGGTTGTCTCGGTTTTGTGAAAACATGGTTGGAAACAGGCGAAAAGGAAACACCGGAATATGCAGCAGAGATGGCTTATCGAATGGTTGTAAGTTCAGTTACAGCATTTTATGACACTAAAGAAGGAAGAGAGGACAACTAAGAAATGAAACGAGAGAAATTTGGCTCACGTCTGGGATTTATCCTGATCTCAGCAGGATGTGCCATTGGCTTGGGAAATGTTTGGCGTTTTCCGTATATTACAGGAAAGTATGGAGGAGCAGCATTTGTTCTGATCTATCTGCTGTTTCTTGTTCTGTTGGGATTGCCAATCATGGTAATGGAATTCGCAGTGGGTCGTGGAAGTCAGGCAAGTATTGCACTATCCTTTGACCGTCTGGAGCCACTGGGAACAAAGTGGCACTGGTATAAATGGTTTGGAATCGGTGGAAACTATCTTTTAATGATGTTCTACACAACAATCGGCGGATGGCTTCTTCTATATACAGGAAAGATGGCAATCGGAGAGTTTAAAGGACTTGATGCGGATGGTGTGACCGGAGTATTTACATCACTTCTTGGACAGCCTGTTACAATGACAATCTGTATGATCCTTGTTGTTGTGCTGTGCTTTGGAATCGTCTGTATGGGACTTCAGAAAGGTGTGGAGCAGATCACAAAGAAAATGATGATCCTCCTTTTCGTGTTGATGATCATTCTTGCAGTGCGTTCCGTGACATTGCCGGGAGCAGAGAAAGGACTGGAGTTCTATCTTCTTCCTGATTTTAAGAAAGCAGCAGAAGCAGGATTGAAAGAAGTTATTTTCGCAGCGATGGGACAGGCATTCTTTACATTAAGTCTTGGAATCGGTGCGATTGCGATCTTTGGAAGTTATATCGGAAAAGAAAGAACTCTGACAGGAGAAGCAGTCTGCGTAACAGTTCTGGATACATTAGTTGCATTGATCGCTGGATTTATTATTTTTCCGGCCTGCTTTGCATTTAATGTCCAGCCGGACAGTGGTCCGAGTCTGATCTTTATTACACTTCCGAACATTTTCAATGCAATGAGTGCAGGGAGAATCTGGGGAACAATTTTCTTCCTTTGTATGTTTTTCGCAGCATGCTCTACGATCATTGCCGTGTTTGAAAATCTGATCGCATTTGTGATGGATTTAACGAATTGTTCAAGAACAAAGGCGGTTGTGGGAAATCTGATCGCGATTATTGTACTTTCCCTTCCATGTATTTTTGGATTCAACATATGGAGCGGCTTCATGCCTCTGGGAGCAGGAAGCAGTATTCAGGACCTTGAGGACTTTATTGTAAGTAATAACCTGCTTCCGATCGGAAGCCTGATCTACCTTCTGTTCTGTACAAGCCGCTATGGTTGGGGCTGGGATAAGTTCCAGAAAGAAGCGAATGCAGGAAGTGGAATCAAGTTCCCGGGTTGGGCAAGATTCTATGTATCCTATATTCTGCCATTGATCGTATTATTTATCTTTGTGCAGGGATATTGGAGTAAATTTGTTGGATAAAACAATAACAATATTGTGAAATAAAAAACGCTGAAATAACCAGAAATTCATTGCCATTCTATTAGTGATAAGTTATAATTTAACTAATGGTTTTGCAAGAGATTTACAACTGTTCCAAACGGAAAGAATACGTTTCAATCTGAATGCAGCAGAGAGATGTCTCATAGCAATAAAGACATGGATTTTGAATAGAATATAAACTCTGACGGCAAGGAAGTAAGAGATACCGAGCGGGAATAGTTGTAAAGAAGCGTTTAGACAAAAAAATATTTTGTGATTTTAACAGACTCTTTTTCCGTTGGGGAAGAAGGGTCTTTCTCTTTACCAGGGAAATAAAATGGGAGGATCAGCAATATGTTAAAGGTAGCAATTTACGGAAAAGGTGGGATTGGAAAGTCCACGATTACATCGAATCTGGCAGCAGCATTTGCCGCTATGGGGAAGCGCGTAATCCAAATCGGATGTGATCCGAAAGCAGATTCAACGATCAATCTGTTAGGCGGCGAGCCACTTCGTCCGGTAATGAATTATATGAGAGAAGAGGATGAGGAGCCGGAAGAATTAGATCAGATCGCAAAAGAAGGATTCGGTGGTGTGCTCTGTATCGAGACAGGCGGACCGACACCGGGACTAGGATGTGCAGGACGCGGGATCATAGCGACATTTCAGTTATTAGAAGACTTGCGATTGTTTGAGACATACAAACCGGATGTTGTTCTGTATGATGTGCTTGGGGATGTTGTCTGTGGCGGATTCGCAGCACCGATCCGGGAAGGATATGCAGAGAAGGTTGTGATTGTTACATCCGGAGAAAAGATGGCATTGTATGCGGCTAACAATATTTCCAGCGCAGTGCGCAATTTTGAAGACCGCAGTTATGCAAGAATCTTTGGATTGATTCTGAATCATAGAAATGTGGAAAATGAGACTGAAAAGGTACAGGCATTTGCTGAAGAAAAACAGATTCCTATTGTTGGTGAGATCCCAAGAAGTGATGAGATCATACGCTGGGAAGATCAGGGGAAGACTGTGATCGAGGCGACGCAGATTCTGAGATCAGTAAGAGATTCTTTGAACTGGCAGAAAAGCTGTTAGAGGATGAAACAGAACGTGTGAGATAAAATATAAGTCGAGGGAAAATATATGAAGAAAGCATATTTTTGTACAGCGGAAGAACTGGAACAAAGAGGAAAGGATAATCTTCCAAAACAGTTTCAGTCAGGGGAACATTTAATCTATAGTTCGCCGGCTACGCTTGCCTTTAACTCTCCGGGAGCAGAAGGGTTCGGAGTGAAAAGAGCAGGACTTGCAGTGCCGGGATCGATCATGTTGATCGTGGCACCGGGGTGCTGTGGAAGAAATACGTCCATGATCAGTTCAATGAAAGAATATAATAATCGTTTCTTTTACCTTTACATGGATGAGACTGATATTGTAACAGGGCGTCATCTAAAGAAGATCCCGAAAGCAGTTGCATCAATCTGTGAAAGTCTTGAGAAGAAACCATCCGTTGTGATGATCTGTATTACCTGTGTGGATGCCCTTCTTGGAACAGATATGGAACGTGTCTGTAGAAAAGCGGAAGAAAAATCCGGACTTCCGGTGCGTCCGTGTTATATGTATGCATTGACACGAGAGGGAAGAAAACCTCCGATGGTTCATGTAAGACAGTCTCTGTATTCACTTCTTGAACCGGGACATAAAAAAGGAAATGTGGTAAATCTGCTCGGATACTTTTCACCACTCGTAGATGACTGTGAATTATATACACTGCTTCAAGAGGCAGGAGTGAAAACGATTCATGAGATTTCGAGATGTGAAGATTTTGAAGAATATAAGAAAATGTCTGAGGCGAATTTAATCTTGTTCTTCACCCGGAGGCACGATTTGCAGCAGAGGATTTTCATGGTAGATTAAAGATTCCGTTTATCGAACTGCGCAGACTTTATCAGATTGATAAAATTGGAAGCCAGTATCAGGCATTTGGCGCAGCACTTGGAATAGAATTTCATGCAGAGGAACAGAAAAAACAGGCACAGGAAGCAATTGAAAGTTTTCGTAAAGTCTGTCCGGACCCGGTATTTGCTGTTGGGGAATGTGCAAATGCGGATCCGTTTGAATTATCATTAGCATTGGTGAAATATGGATTTAAAGTAGCAGAAATCTACGGAACGATTACTGGGGAGAACTTTATTTATATCAGACAGTTGAAAAAGTTAAGTCCGCAGACAAAGATTTTTTCCAATATGGAACCGACGATGCTCTATTATGATCCAACGGAAAGTGGCGTGACACTGACAATCGGAAAGGATGCCTGTTATTATCATCCGAACACAAAAGGAATCCATTGGAATGAGGAGAGACAGCCTTTCGGATATGCAGGCGTGAGAAGACTGTTTGAGGCGCTTGAACTGGCTGTGACAAAACAGGCAGAAGGTAATGTTTTGCAGAAACAGGTGGAAGTGATCGGTTCTAAATCACAAGAAGCAATTGCAGAGCAGAGTCAAGAAGCACTGTTCAAAGAGGAAGTGGACAAAAAAGAAGACGTTTATGTACGTGGCCTTTGGAAAGGACTGACTCCATTTGCACCGGATCAGTCAGGTGCAGCGTCCGTTTTCTATGAACTGGGAGGAATCCTTGTTATTTGTGATGCAGGAGGCTGTACAGGAAATGTATGCGGATTCGATGAACCGCGCTGGTTCGGGGAACGTAGTGCGATTTTCAGTGCGGGCTTGCGTGACATGGATGCAATCCTTGGAAGAGATGACAGGCTTGTTGCGAAACTTACGGATGCAGCAGAGAAGATTGATGCAAATTTTGCAGCGGTGATCGGTACTCCGGTTCCGGCTGTGATCGCAACGGATTATAGAGCATTACAGAGAATGTGCGAGAAGAAGACAAATTTTCCGATTCTGACTGTAGATACGAACGGAATGGAACTGTATGATGTGGGAGAAGAGAAGGCATGGCTGACTTTATTCAAGACATTTGCAGGAAAAGATGTAGCATCACAGAAGGAAGCTTCAGAAGAAGACGATTCTTCTAAAAAGATGAAAATCGGAGTTCTCGGTCTGACTCCACATGATGTCAGTGACCTGAATATAGAAGAGAAGTTCCGGAAATCAGAAAATGAGAATACACATTATATTTGCTATGGAATGAGAGCAGGTATTGATAAAGTAAAGACAGCAGGCTCTGCAGATAAGAATCTGGTTGTAGCACCGGCGGCACTCGAGACAGCAAAATATCTAGAAAAAGAGTTTGGCACACCGTATGAAGTGGGATATCCATTTGTAGATGAATTGATACCTGAACTTGATTATGCTGGGAAAAAGATACTGATCATTCATCAGCAGGTGATTGCAAATGCCATCAGACAGGAAATTCGTACAAGAAGTGATGAACAGAATACAGAAGTTACGGTGGCAAGCTGGTTTATGATGAAATCCGAGCTTTCAGAAGAAGGAGATCTTTCACTGAAAGAAGAGATGGATTATTGTAAGCTTGTTCAAAATGGGAACTATGACATTGTCTTTGCAGATGAAAATATGAGAGGCCTGGTACCGGGATTCAAAGGAACATTTGTTAATGTACGGCATTTTGCAGTCTCAGGAAAACATGCAGGAGTCGATACGGGAGGAA
>ENA-OPYW01000119-OPYW01000119.1-human-gut-metagenome-genome-assembly--contig:-NODE-119-length-10545-cov-1.267614_pt1 | contig 10545 bp, 14 predicted proteins | sample MGYA00242473_ERZ504483 | MGnify/ENA primary metagenome ERZ504483 (study PRJEB26092, sample SAMD00036221) | human gut metagenome | host: Homo sapiens | study: EMG produced TPA metagenomics assembly of...
TTTTAAAATTACTTTATCAGACGATGCGTGCGCTGACAAATCCACATCTTCCGAATCAGTTGATCCGTTACATTTTCGAGTTGAAAGTGCTGACAATCAACGGACAAGGACCGCAGGTGTTCCAGTGTGTACAGTGTGGCGACCGGACGAGGCCGGCAGTGTTCAGCGCGGCGAAGGGCGGACTTGTGTGTAATGAATGTGACGGAGAAGTGAGAGACGGAATGTTTCTTGACGGTTCTACGCTGTATACGATGCAGTATATTGAATCCAGTACAATTGAGAAATTATATACATTTAACGTGAAGCCGGAAGTGCTGGAGAAGTTTGGACGCGTGATGGGACGGTTGATGAAGATGTATGTAGATAAGGAGTTCAAGTCTCTGGAGATACTGCAGACATTGCTGTGATATTTGGGGTATTATTTAAAAATTCTCAACAACATTTAAGACATTATGCAATTGTTGAATCATGAAAAAAATCATGCTATACTACGGTTATATCACCTGTTACATGACAGTGTGAAACGAGCGTATTTTGTTGTAAATGTAATAGTAGCAGAGGAAAGAAAAGAGAAAAATGATGGACGAGAACATTTTTATGAAGGAAAAAAACCGATTCTTTCGAAGACTACCTTGAATATGATGAGAACAGCAGGGGGAATCTTGGAGGAGAACTCCCTGTGATTGTATATCGGTTATTGGAATATTCTATAAAGGATGAGCTTGCGGTACGTTACGGAAGAGCGAAGCAGGTTGAGATTTTCCGGAATGCGGGAAGGAAAGCGGGAGAATTTTTTGCACGTAAGATGCTGAATCTGAATCAGCCGCTGGATCAGTTTGTGGGCGAACTCCAGAAGAAGATGGCAGAATGAAGATTGGAGTACTCCGTATTGAATCAGTAGACGAGGAGAGCGGCAGATCATTCTGACCGTCTCGGAAGATGCGGACTGTTCGGGGCTTCCGGTGCTTGGGGAGACTGTCTGCAATTATGATGAAGGATTTATTTCCGGAATTTTATCTTTATACTCTGGAAAGGAATATGTAGCAGTGGAAACGGACTGCTGGGCTACAGGAGGACGTGTCTGCCGTTTTCAGGCAGATGTAAGAGAAGGTGATATTTAGAGTTATGGAAGAGAAAAACTGTGAGATATTATTTGAATATCTGAGGGATATTATATATGATTCCGAGAATGCAAAGTTGGATCTTGAACAGCTGGATCCACCTTTTTGGAAACTTGGAAAAGGTCTTCAATATCTGGATAAAGCGGTGAAAGAGATGAAGCGTTATTCGGCGGAGATTTCAAAGGGAAATTTGTCAATTGAAGCACCGGGGCGAGATAATTTCCTCTGTGAGAATCTGAAGAATATCCATGCGAATCTGAACCATCTCACCTGGCAGGCAAAGCAGGTGGCGAAAGGGGATTATTCTCAGAGTGTTTCTTATCTGGGAGAATTTTCAGAAGCATTTAATACAATGACAAAGCAGTTGAAAGAACGAGAAGAGGAACTTGAAGAAGAGGCTTACAGAGACAAACTTACAGGGATTGGAAATCGTCATCTGTTCCATGAACGGGCGGAGACGATGCTTGCTACAGGCGAGAAGATAGTCTTCTGTTATTGTGATCTTGATCATTTAAAATATGTGAATGATCATTTCGGACATCAGGAAGGGGGATCGTTACTTGCTGTATTTCGTTGAGACGGTGAAGGAAAATATCCGGCCGGAGATCTGTTCGTGCGTCTTGGCGGTGATGAGTTCTGTGTTGTGCTTTTGAACTGTTCGCAAGAGACCATGCAGGAAAAGTTTAGAAATATACATGAAGCGTTTCGTCGGGAAGGTGCTTGTGATTATCCGAAGAGCTTCAGTTATGGTATTATAGAACTCCCTGAAAGACATGATATTGTTTCTACAGATGAGATTCTGCAAAGAGCAGATGAAGTTATGTATGAATATAAGCGGAAACATAAAGAGAAGTACCTAAAACAGCTTGAAAAATAAGGCATTAGTCGTTATAATAGGAAACATTGATGTACAAAGGGGAATATCTTTAAAGAAAGATGTGAATAACTTCTGTGAAAAGATCAACCGGAGTGCATAAGTTATGTAAATAATGTAAATGATAAAGAAGAATGTGAGGAACATACAATGGTTGAAAAGACAATGGACAAGATCGTAGCACTTGCAAAGTCAAGAGGATTCAGTATATCCGGGTTCTGAGATCTACGGCGGACTTGCCAACACATGGGATTATGGTAATCTTGGTGTTGAACTTAAGAATAATGTGAAGAGAGCATGGTGGAAGAAGTTCATTCAGGAGAATCCATACAATGTTGGAGTTGACTGTGCAATCCTTATGAACCCACAGACATGGATTGCTTCCGGACATCTCGGAGGATTCAGTGATCCGCTGATGGACTGTAAGCAGTGTCATGAGCGTTTCCGTGCAGATAAGATTATTGAAGATTATGCAGCAGAGAATGGAATCGAGCTTGAGAGCTCTGTAGACGGATGGACACAGGAGCAGATGGCAGCATTTATCGAGGATAATAACATTCCATGTCCGACTTGTGGAAAGCATGATTTTACAGATATCCGTCAGTTCAACCTGATGTTCAAGACATTCCAGGGTGTTACAGAGGATGCGAAGAACACAGTATACCTTCGTCCTGAGACAGCACAGGGTATCTTTGTAAACTTCAAGAATGTACAGCGTACATCCAGAAAGAAACTTCCATTCGGTATCGGACAGATTGGTAAATCTTTCCGTAACGAGATCACACCGGGTAACTTTACATTCCGTACAAGAGAGTTCGAGCAGATGGAGCTTGAGTTCTTCTGCAAACCGGACACAGACCTTGAGTGGTTTGATTACTGGAAGAGCTTCTGCCTGAACTGGCTGTCATCTCTTGGACTGAAAGATGAGGAAGTACGTTACCGTGACCATGATCAGGAAGAGCTTTCCTTCTACAGTAAGGCTACTACAGACGTTGAGTTCCTTTTCCCATTCGGATGGGGTGAGCTGTGGGGAATCGCTGACCGTACAGATTATGACCTGACTCAGCATCAGAATGTATCCGGACAGGATATGACATACTTTGATGATGAGACAAAGGAGAAATACATTCCATACGTTATCGAGCCATCACTTGGTGCTGACCGTGTTGTACTTGCATTCCTTTGCAGTGCATATGATGAGGAGAATATCGGAACAGAAGAGAAACCGGATATGAGAACTGTACTTCATTTCCATCCGGCACTGGCTCCGGTTAAGATCGGTGTGCTCCCACTTTCCAAGAAACTGAACAAAGGCGCAGAGAAAGTATTTGCAGAGTTATCCAAGTACTACAACTGTGAGTTCGATGATCGTGGAAATATCGGAAAACGTTACCGTCGTCAGGACGAGATCGGTACTCCGTTCTGCGTAACATACGACTTCGATTCCGAGGAAGACGGAGCTGTTACAGTACGTGACCGTGACACAATGGAACAGGAAAGAGTTAAGATTGAAGATCTGAAAGCATACTTCGAGAAGAAATTCGAGTGGTAAGATAAATGAGAAGAGCCCGGACTGTAGTTCACAGGTAAGCTTGTGGATTTAGTTTGGGCTGTTTCTTTATAGAGTTTTTGAAATAGCATAGAAGATAGATTGTTACTGTTCACTTCCGTATCAATCACTCCGCTGATTGACACGGAGGATGCGTGTTTTGACTTGAATGCATCTCGCCCCCATCGCCAAAGGCGATTTAAAATGGCGAGATGCGTTGCTGGTCGCACATCGTGTGAACAGTAACGAACGAACGGACGGAGAGGCGTAGGTATGGCGGAAGTACATGGGGAATCGAAGCTGACTTTTTTAGAGTCGACGAGTATTATCGTAGGACACGGCGTGGGATCGGGAATTCTTTCGGTCCCATTCCTTGCATCCAGAAATAACTGGCATGATATCATCTGGATTGCAGCAGTAGCTTATTGCATGAATCTTCTGCTGCATTTTATGATTGCGGAATTGTCTTTGAATAACAATGGCGCGCAGTTTATCAAATGCTTTGAAAATGAGCTGTTTGTGGGAAAGCTGAAGATGGCATGTACATGGCTGGCGTTTGGGCTGCTTGGCTTTTCGGTTGTAGTGAATGTGAGTGGATTTATTACCGGTGCGGCAGCTGTATTTTCTGCATGGTTTCACCTTCCGTCAGTGGTCGGAATGCTGCTCTTTTATGTATTGGCAGCAAGTGTGGTCTATATCGGAATGAAACTGGTTGGTATCTGTGAAAAAATTGCAGTGATTTCTATGTTTGGAGTCATAGGGATCCTTTTTGTAGCAACGATGCTTTCAGAGACAACAGAGCTTTCGACAAAGTTCTATTCGAATAACAATATGCTGGCACTTTTATAGCATGATTGCATTTTCCTTATCTGCAGTCATGTCTGTGCCACAGGTTGTGAAAGGTCTAGAAGGAGACGAAAAAGGCATTCGTAAAGCGATTGCAGCGGGTACAGGCTTGAATATGGCATTAATCCTTTTGATTACGTTTATGACGCTTCTGGGATGTTCTAATGTGACAGAAAATGGAGCACTGGTGGATCTTTCCGGTCATCTTGGTGGATGGGTCAGCATTATCGGATATGTATTTTCTTTATTGGCTCTTGCAACATCTTTCTGGGCGAATACACTGAATCTTCGAGATATCGTGAATGAACAGACGAAATGGGGCGAAAAGATCAGCTGGCTTGCAGCTACAGTACCATGCCTTGTGATCGCGCTTGTGGGAGTGCAGAGCTTTGTCGGATTCACGAGAATGGCAAGTGTGGTTCAGGTTCTGACCGGAGTAGGAGTTATTGTTGCGTACAACCGTTCCAGAAAACGTGCGGGAACCAGCCTGATCTGTGGAAGACTTGGAAGCCTGCCGTTCCAGATATTAGCAGTAGCAGCGTCGTTGGTAGCATCTGTAGGAGCAGTGCTTACGGTGACAGTGTGAAATTACAAACATATTATTACAAAAGTTGATGGAGAAGGAGATTAGAAAATGCAAGAACAGATGAAAGTGAACAGTAGTATTTTAGAAAGATTTGAATTCAGGGATATTAGACAGGAAGAGGCCGATCAGGCAGTCTTGATTGAGAAAATTTGTTTCCCGCCAAATGAAGCATGTTCTGAGAAACACATGAAGGAGCGAATTGGTGTGACTCCAGAATTGTTTTTAGTTGCGGTAGATAAAACAACCGGGAAGTTAGCAGGATTTTTGAATGGAATTGCAACGGACGAGGAAAAATTCCGAGATGAATTTTTACAGATGCATCTTTGAATAATCCAAAAGGAAAGAAAGTTATGATCCTTGGTTTAGATGTATTACCGGAGTATCGAGGACAAGGTCTGGCACGAGAGATTGTAAGATGTTATCTGCAAAGAGAAGAAGAAAAGGGAAGAAAAGAAATTGTTCTTACCTGCCTGGATGAAAAAGTAGAGATGTATAAAAGATTTGGGTTTGTAGATCTGGGAATGTCAGATTCTGTCTGGGGTGGAGAAGAGTGGCATGAAATGACATATTATCTGGGATAGAAGTAAATAACGAATGATAGTGAAAGCTGTAAAGTCTAATGGAAAATATTTGCCAAAGACTTTACAGCTTTTTTCTAAAAATGTATGATAAGAAAGGAAAATGAAAAACGTGAGATAGATAAGACGAGGAGAAAATATCATGGAGTATTGGGATATTTATGATGCAGAGAAACGGCTGACTGGAAGAACGATGAAGCGAAATGACTGGTGCTTAAAGGATGGGGAATACCATCTGACAGTGCTTGGAGTTGTGGCAAGACCGGATGGAACGTATCTGATCACGAAACGTGTAATGACAAAAACGTGGGCACCGGTTGGTGGGAAGTATCCGGCGGTGCAGCGCAGGCAGGAGAGTCTTCTGAGGAAGCGGTACGCCGTGAAGTGAGAGAAGAGACAGGATTGGATGTCTCTAATGCAGAAGGCGGCTATGTATTTACATATAAGAGAGAAAATCCGGGCGAGGGCGATAATTATTTTGTTGATGTATATCGCTTTGTGCTTGATATTGATGAGTCTGAACTGAAACTTCAGACAGAAGAAACAGATGGATATATGTTCGCAACTAAGGAGGAGATTGAAAACTTTGCCAAGGAGGGAATCTTCCTCCATTATGACAGCATTAAGAGAGTGTTTGAACAGTTACAATAATTTATAGAATGAGGAAAAGTTATGCATTCAGAAAAGAAGAAAAACAGATTTGAGATTGATATGTGCAATGGCTCGATCATGAATAAGCTGATTTCTTTTTCAATTCCGCTGATGTTATCTGGAATTCTGCAGCTTGCATTTAACGCAGTGGACATTGTTGTAGTGGGAAGATTCAGCGGAAGCGAGGCACTGGCAGCAGTCGGATCAACCACAGCACTGATCAATGTATTTACTAATTTATTTATAGGAATATCTCTTGGGGCAAATGTACTTGCGGCCAGATTCTATGCGGCAGGGCGCGAGAAAGAGATGTCGGAGACGGTGCACACAGCGATTACATTTGCGATTATAAGCGGAGTTGTGATGGCATTAGTTGGATTGTTCTTTTCCAGAGGAGCACTTGAGTTGATGGGAACACCGGATAATGTGATCAATCTTTCGACACTATATATGAAGATCTATTTCCTGGGAATGCCGTTTTTTATGCTATACAATTACGGTGCGGCAATCTTAAGAGCGGTTGGAGATACGAAGCGGCCACTTTTGTTTTTGATCGTAGCAGGTGTGATTAACGCATGTTTAAATCTTTTACTTGTAATTGCTTTTCATTTAGGAGTAGCGGGCGTTGCAATTGCAACGGTAACAGCACAGTTTGTATCGTGTGTATTGGTATTGCGTTGCCTGTATAAATCAGACAGTAGTTATCAGCTTCACTTCTCGAAGTTAATGATAAAAAAAATATATTTAGGACAGATCTTTCAGGTGGGAATTCCGGCAGGAATTCAGAGTACCGTGATCAATTTCTCAAATGTACTTCTGCAGTCATCGGTCAACTCTTTCGGATCTGTGGCAATGGCAGGATATACGGCAGCGAATAATATTTTCGGATTTTTATATGCATCGATCAATGCAGTGACACAGGCATGTATGAGTTTTACAAGCCAGAATTACGGAGTCGGAAAATGGAAACGAATGGACAGAGTCTTAGTTGACTGCCTGATTCTTTCCACAACGATCGCATTAATTCTTGGTGGAGGTGCGTATCTCTTTGGACCGGAACTTTTGAAGATTTATACTGATGATCCTCAGGTTATCAGCTGTGGTATGGAGATCCTTCTGTATACAACAGTTACTTATTTTCTGTGCGGATGGATGGATCTGTTCCCGGGATCTCTTCGTGGAATGGGAAAATCAATTGTGCCGATGCTACTTTCCGTAATCGGAACAGTCGGAACGAGAATCGTCTGGATCTTTGGAATATTTCCAAAATTCAGATCGTTAAAGATTTTGTTCATTTCCTATCCTGCATCCTGGATCATTACGATCATCCTGCAAGTGATTTGCTTTATTTTTGTTAGAAGAATCGTCTATGCACCGTTGAAAAAACGAGAGGCCATGATATAGTAAAAAAGAAATGCTTTATTTCCCAAAATACAAGAGGGAAGAAAGCATTTCTTTTTTATGTGCGTATTTTGTAAATGATAATTATTGACAAATTCAATATCCTGGAATAAGCTAGTTTTGTAAAACTAATTGATAAAAAATCGCAATAAACTAAAGAGGATGATAAAAAAATGACATTAAAAGAATTAGCGATTGGAAAGAGTGCTGTAATTCGAACGGTTGGAGCTTCCGGTGCGTTACGACAGCATTTTTTGGATATGGGTATGATTCCGGGTGCGGAAGTTACGGTGGTAAAGTTTGCACCGATGGGAGACCCGATGGAATTGCAGGTACATGGATATGAACTGACACTTCGTCTTGCAGAGGCAGAACAGATTGAAGTTGAGGAAATCAGCGAGAGAACAAACAGCCATTCCCGTGGAGAACGTTTGAAACCGGTAGATCACCCGGGACTTGGAGAAGAAGGAAAGTATCATTCCGAAGAAGATGCGAATCCATTACCGGATGGAACAGTGCTTACTTATGCCCTGGTAGGAAATCAGAACTGTGGAAAGACAACGCTGTTTAATCAGCTCACAGGAGCAAATCAGCATGTTGGAAACTTCCCGGGAGTAACAGTAGACCGTAAGGATGGAACGATCAAAGGTTATCCGAATACGAATGTGACAGACCTTCCGGGAATATATTCAATGTCTCCATACAGCAGTGAGGAGATTGTCTCAAGAAATTTTGTGCTGGATGAACATCCGAAAGCAATTATCAACATTGTGGGATGCAACGAATATTGAGCGAAATCTTTACCTGACAATGCAACTTCTTGAAATGGATATTCCGATGGTAGTAGCTTTGAATATGATGGACGAGGTGATTGGAAATCATGGCTCTATTGATGTGAATACAATGGAAGCACTGCTTGGAGTTCCGGTTATTCCGATTTCGGCAGCGAAGAACGAAGGTGTGGATGAAGTAATACGTCATGCACTTCATGTGGCAAAATACCAGGAGCGTCCGCTGCGTCAGGATTTCTGTGATAAAAGTGATCATGACGGTGCGGTCCACAGATGTATCCATGCAGTGATTCATCTGATTGAAGACCATGCAGAAGAAGCAAAGCTTCCGGTACGTTTTGCCGCAACGAAGGCAATCGAGGGGGATCCGCTGATCTTAGAACAGTTAAAGCTTGATCAGAATGAGTTGGATATGCTTGAGCATATTGTACAGCAGATGGAGACGGAACGTGAGGTTGACCGAAGTGCGGCAATCGCAGATATGCGATTCGATTTTATTGAACGTCTCTGTGAGCAGACGGTTGTAAAACCGAAAGAGAGTAAAGAACGTGTCAGAAGTGAGAAGATAGACAAAATCTTGACAGGAAAATATACAGCGATCCCATGCTTTATCGGAATCATGGTGCTTGTATTTTATCTGACATTTAATGTAATCGGTGCATTTCTGCAAGGAATTCTGGAAATGGGAATTGATCGGTTGTCAAGAATGGCTGAGGCGGGACTGCTCGCACTCAATGTAAATGATGCAATCCGAAGTCTTGTGATCGACGGAATCTTTACAGGAGTAGGAAGCGTGCTTAGTTTTCTTCCGATTATTGTTACTTTGTTCTTCTTCCTCTCTATGATGGAAGACAGTGGATATATCGCGCGAGTGGCATTTGTAATGGATAAACTGCTTCGTAAGATCGGTCTTTCCGGTCGAAGCATTGTGCCGATGTTGATCGGATTCGGATGTACAGTTCCGGCAGTTATGGCAACAAGAACATTGACCAGTGAAAGAGACCGTAAGATGACGATCCTTCTGACACCGTTTATGAGCTGTACAGCAAAACTTCCGATTTATGCATTCTTTGTAAGTACATTTTTCCCGGGTAAGGGCGGACTGATCATGTCGGGTCTGTACGTGCTTGGAATTGTAGTTGGAATTTTAATCGCATTCCTTTATCGAGGAACTCTGTTTAAAGGAGAACCGGTACCATTTGTTATGGAACTTCCGAATTATCGTCTGCCAGGTGCGAAGAATGTGGCACAGCTTCTTTGGGAGAAAGCGAAAGATTTTTTACAGAAAGCATTTACAGTTATTCTGATGGCAACGATTGTTGTATGGTTCTTGCAGAGTTTTGACTTGCATCTGAATCTTGTGGAGAATTCAGCAGATAGTATTCTTGCTATGATTGCGGGTGCACTTGTTCCAATCCTTCGTCCGCTTGGACTGGGAGACTGGAGAATCTGTACAGCACTGATCAGTGGATTTATGGCGAAAGAAAGTGTAGTATCTACACTTGAGGTATTGTTCGGAGGTGGAATTGCATCCGTACTGACTCCATTGTCAGCAGGTGTTTTGCTTGTATTCAGTCTGCTTTATACACCGTGTGTTGCAGCGGTCGCATCAGTAAGCGCGAGCTGGTGCAAAATGGGCTGTCGGAATGGTATTCTGGCAGTGTCTGATCGCATGGGTTGTGGCAATCATCACGAGAGGAATCGGAATGCTGCTTTTCTAATGGGGAAAGCTGTTACTGTGACACCAATGAAATGTCTAGGAATAAATCGTCTGGGAATAAATGATAAAATTTATTGACAAAACAGAATTCATTCGTTATAGTAAGAAACGATGTGTCAGTGAGGCAGTTGTTCATGAGACGAACCGAGCCGAAAGATAAATTAAATATATTCCGTGAGGGAGTAGTTCGCATGAAAATGTGATTTGTCAACATACCGGTGAGAATGAGTTTTAAAAGATCACCTGGCAAATCTTAAAGAATGAGACTCATGTATGTTTTAAATAAGAGGACGAGTTTGTTACGTCAAGCAGGCAGTTCTCTTATCATAGAACATACGTGAGTCTCTTTGTTTTTATATATTAGGAAGTCTTCCTACTATATAAAAACAACTCCGCTCAGGATGCGCACTGCAATTGTAGCGGAACAG
>ENA-OPYW01000120-OPYW01000120.1-human-gut-metagenome-genome-assembly--contig:-NODE-120-length-10503-cov-2.406515_pt1 | contig 10503 bp, 10 predicted proteins | sample MGYA00242473_ERZ504483 | MGnify/ENA primary metagenome ERZ504483 (study PRJEB26092, sample SAMD00036221) | human gut metagenome | host: Homo sapiens | study: EMG produced TPA metagenomics assembly of...
CAGTAAAAAAGTTACTGTTCACTCCCGTGTCAATCACTCCGCTGATTGCACGGAGGATGCATGTTTTGGCTTGAATGCATCTCGCCCCATCGCCAAAGGCGATTTAAAATGGCGAGATGCGTTGCTGATCGCACATCGTGTGAACAGTAACCGTTTATTGACCTTTCGATGTTTGCATTATACAATAGAGGGTGTAAAATTCCTGTTAAGAAAATGGAGAAAAATAAATTGAGATTATTAGTTGTTGAAGATGAGAAGAAATTATGTGATATGATTGCGAAAAGTCTGCATCAGGCAGGTTATGAGGTAGACACGTGTAATGACGGAGAGGAAGCACTGGATATGATTTATGCGGAAATGTATGATCTGATCGTGCTGGATCTTAACCTTCCGGGGATGGATGGAATGGATATTCTTCGGGAGCTTCGCAAGGAAAATGAAGAGACAAAAGTATTGATCTTATCTGCGAGAAGTCAGATTGCAGATAAGGTTGACGGTCTTGATGCGGGGGCGAATGATTATATGGAAAAACCATTTCATCTGCAAGAGCTGGAAGCCCGTGTGCGAAGCCTGACAAGAAGAAAGTTTGTACAGAAAAATGTCTGTCTTGAATGTGGCAGTCTTCGTTTTGATACAAAAGAAAGGACTGCATATGCAAAAGACAAGCCAGTCGCATTGACAAGAAAAGAGAATGGAATTCTGGAGTATCTTCTTTTGAATCAGGGAAGACCGGTCAGTCAGGAAGAGTTGATCGAGCATGTCTGGGATTCTTCTGTAGATAGTTTCAGCGGTTCGATCCGAGTGCATATGTCTTCTCTGAGAAAGAAACTGAAAGCAGGACTTGGTTATGATCCCATCGTGAATAAGATTGGTGAGGGGTATAAGATAGGAGATGGAAAAGCATGAGAAAAATATCGCTCCAGTGGAGACTGACGATTCTTACAACCGTGCTGATCACAGTATTGTGTGGATGTCTGACATTTTTCTTATATAAGAATGGTGTCTATTATATCGATACGCTTCAGGAGACCGTCACAGATCAGGGCACTACGCCGGAGGCAGTCTACATTGATATTCCGGATAATGAGTGGGATGATTTTGCAGCGCAGTTTGCCACGAAGGTTTATAATTCGAAATCAGATTATAGAAATAGAAGTTTGTTGATCACTGGTGTTGTAGCGCTGATTGGCGGAGCAGTAACTTATTTTGTCAGTGGCCGCGCATTGAAACCACTCAGAGAATTCTCAGAAACGGTAGAAAAGGTTCAGGCGCAGAATCTGACAGAGTATACGATTGAGGAAAATAAAATCGCAGAGTTGGACCGACTTCGTACATCTTATAATAAGATGCTCCTGCGACTTTCGGAATCATTCGAGACACAGCGTCAGTTTACAGGGAATGCAGCACATGAACTCCGAACCCCTTTGGCATTAATGCAGGCACAACTAGATCTCTATCATGCGGCGGAGAATTCAGAGAACGAAGCAGCTGCACAAGAGACGATCCAAATGGTAACAGAGCAAAATGAACGCCTTAGCAAGCTTGTCAGAACGCTTTTAGATATGAGTGAGCTGCAGACGGTAGCACGTAATGAAAAGATTGAAATGCAGGGGCTGATAGAGGAGGTGCTGGCAGATTTGGAACCGCTGGCGCAGGAAAAGAATATTGAACTGATACAGAAGACACAGAATTCATCGGATGGAAGAACAGATGGAACAGAAGAGTCGTTGCTGGTCGCATGTAGTGTGAACAGTAACGAAAAGCCAGAGGATGAACTGATATTGACAGGAAGTGATATTCTGATTTATCGGATGATTTATAATCTCGTTGAAAATGCAATTAAATATAATCGGGTAGATGGAACCGTTACAGTATCGGCGAAGAGAGAGAAGAATGAAGTTGTCCTGACAGTTGCGGATACTGGGAATGGAATTGATGAGACATTTCGAGAGCAGATTTTTGAACCATTCTTCCGGGTAGATAAGTCAAGAAGCCGTGAGCTTGGCGGTGTGGGACTTGGACTTGCGTTAGTGCGTGAAATTGTGCGGGTGCATGATGGGAAGATTGAGGTTCGCGGAAATGAGCAGGGCGGAACGACATTTGAAGTGAGAATGGGGATGGGATGGAATAGAAGAATAAAATAGGTAATTGCGAAACAAGTTCGCAATCTCGATAAAAAAATGCGGTAAGAATCCTGCATCGCAGGATTCTTAAGATGAAAAGTAGGTGTTTCTAAATTTGGACATGATCAAAAGACTTCCCAGATAAACTGCGAAGAAAAGATCGTATGGATCTGAAAGCAACGAGAAGAGTGACTATCGCAGGAGTCCTGATGAACATAAGCCTATTGGATCACATCATCATAGGTGCGGATGGAAGATAGTGCTGAATTTATCATCACTCTGATTCGTATAAGTAATATTTTGGTCACCGTCTAACATGAAAAAATATGCCTTTTCATCATATCCTTTAAGGTTTAACATTGAATCTAATTTCGCATTGTCATACACAGCTCCAATTTCATACTAAATACACACTCCGTTTCTAACTCAAGTCCATCCATTGCCTGTTGAAATCCAAGCCTAATACCGTCTAAACCAACGAATAAATCATTCGTGGCATGAGTAATCCTCATTCGTTTTGGTTCCACTAAACTATGAGATGGGGGAGCCCCCTTTTTCAAGGAAACTAATTTTGTGACTATTTCACAATTGAAATGTAAACGTTTTCCCGTATGATAAATGTATAGAATTCTTCCGGAGGAATTTTAAATATGGAAAATATAGACATTAAATTTATCGCGAAAAAAAGCGAGTGTTCGATTGCTACGGTTTCTCGTGTGATCAATCGTTCCAAACCAGTCAGCGAGGAGTTACAGAAAAGAGTAATAGATACGATCAGAAAGTACAATTATAATCCAAGCATTTACGCGCAGAATCTGGCGGGTAAAAAGTCAAGACTACTTGGTTTTATAATGACAAACTACATCAATCAATATCAGCTGCTACTGTTTCGTTATCTGAATGAGTTTGCATGCAAGATGGGGTATGGTTGTATTATTCGTTATTGTAATTCTGGATTTGAGGAAAAACTAGAGGTATTAAGAGAACTGGAAATCAGGGGAATCGAAGTCTGCTTTAGCCTTTTTCTGCTTTCGCAGGAAGAGGAAGCGTACATAAAAGAACATTTCAGAATTAAAGTCTGCCATATGCAGTCACCGGAAATGCGATTGAACATCATAGAAAAAAACGAAAGTTCTGTTTATGAGGCTGTGTGCTATCTTGCTCAGCTTGGTCACAAACGAATTGGAGGCATTTTTTGTATTGACGAAATAGATGATAGTTTCCTCATGGCAAGGAAAAGAGGCTTTTTAAAAGCTATAAGTCAGATAAATCTCGATCAAGATGAATCTCTGATCGGCCAGCTTCATGGAGAATGTGAAAAAGACAGTGTGATTTCTGTGATAGAAAAGATATTTGTACCTCAAAAGCCGCCAACGGCATTGTTTTGTTATAGCGATGAAGTTGCGATCGAGGTAATGTCCTGGATCATGAAGCAGGGTTATAGAATTCCAGAGGATATATCTGTGCTTTCATTTGACGGTATTCCGTTTGCGGGACGCGTAACGCCATCTTTGTCTACAATTAGCCAGCCAGTAGAATATCAGGCAAAATGTATTATAAACGGCATGTTGTATCTACAGGATGGAATAGAAAGACCATGCGATGAAAAGGGAAATGAATATCTTCTGCAGATTCGGGACAGTGTGGGGTTTCCTAGTCATTAAAAAGATTGGAGGAAAAATATGAAAGCGAAAAAATTAATTGCTACTGGTATTGCAACATCAATGTTACTGCTGGCGCTTACCGGATGCGGAGCAGGTGGAAATAGTGGTAAATCCGCAAAAGATACAGATAAAGGATCAGTATATTTTCTGAACTTTAAATCTGAACTTTCTTCTGAATGGGAAGAAGTAGCCGGAACCTTTACTAAGGAAACCGGAATTGATATGAAAGTAGTTACTGCGGGAAGCGGAACCTATGAACAGACATTAAAATCTGAGCTTTCCAAAAAAGAAATGCCGACACTTTTTAACGTTAACGGTCCGATTGGATATCAGACATGGAAAGACTATTGTGCTGATCTGAAAGATTCAAAACTTTATGAATGGCTTACTGACAAAGATATGGCAATTACCGATGGCGATGGTGTGTATGGTATTCCGTATGCAGTAGAAGGATATGGAATCATCTATAATGATGCTATTATGAAGAAATACTTTGCGCTTCCGGATAAAGCAGTTGATATTTCAGATACAAAAGAGATTAAAAATTTCGACACGCTTAAAACAGTGGTGGAAGATATGACAAAACATAAAGATGATCTTGGAATTCAGGGAGTTTTCGGTTCAACTTCATTTGCTCCCGGCGAAGATTGGCGTTGGCAGACTCATCTTATGAATATCCCTGTGTACTATGAATACGAGGCTGACGGAGTGGATAATCTGGATGAGATCAAATTCACATATAATAAAAACTTTAAAAATATTTTTGAGCTCTATCTGAATAATTCATGTACAGAACCGTCTATGGTTGGATCTAAAAATGTCGAGGAATCCATGGCAGAATTTGCAACTGGAAATGTAGCTATGATCCAAAACGGAAACTGGGGGCTGGGCAATGATCTATGACCTGGATGGAAACGTGGTAAAAAAGGAAGATATTAAGTTCCTTCCAATCTATACAGGAGTAGAAGGCGAAGAAAAACAGGGACTTTGTGTCGGAACAGAAAACTATATCTGTATCAACAGTAAGGTTTCTGAAGCTGACCAGAAAGCATCTGAGAAGTTCTTGGAATGGCTGTTTAACAGCGAGAGTGGAAAAGCTTACTGCAATGGAATCCTTGGAATGATCCCGCCATTCTCCACCTTTGGTGAGGATGAAAGACCCGATAATCCGCTCGTACAGGATATGCTTAGTTATATGAACGATGATTCTTTATATTCTATTCCTTGGGACTTTTCAACCTTCCCGAGCCAGGAATTTAAAAACCAGCTTGGAAGCTATCTCCTTGAATATGCGCAAGGAAATATGACATGGGATGATGTAGTTAAGCAGACAACTGATTGCTGGGCATCAGAAAAAGCTCTGCTTGCACAATAGTAGAGTTTATAGGCTGGCGTTTTCCGAACGGAAAATGCCGCATGATACAGTGAATGTAGCAGATTTCGCTGCTTTGGAATGCAAAGCAGCGGTAAAATCCGTTGCTGTTTGTGCAATGCGTGAAAAGCAACAAAATTTATGGGGCAGAGACAAAAATGTTTCTGCCCTATGTACGAAAAGGGAGGCTGTATAGAAGATGGAAAAAGCTTTTAAAAAGAGATTTGTGATATTAATGTTACCAACGCTGATCGCATTTATTATTGCATTTATTATTCCATTTGTACTGGGAATTTATCTTTCATTCACTAAATTTACAACAGTTACAGATGCCCAGTGGATTGGGCTGAGCAATTATATTGTGGCATTCCGGGATAAAGATTTCCTTGCATCTCTCCTGTTTACTGTTAAATTTGTACTTGTTAATCTTGTGACGATTAACTTAATTGCCTTTATGCTGGCATATGTGTTGTCCAGAAAGCTCCGTGGAACAAATATTTTCCGAACAGTTATATTTATGCCGAACCTTCTGGGCGGAATTGTGCTTGGTTATATCTGGCAGCTAATTATTAATGGATTTCTTTCTTTTTTCAAAACAACGCTTACTGCAGATGCGGCATATGGATTCTGGGGAATGGTGCTTGCTATGAACTGGCAGATGATCGGATATATGATGGTTATTTACATTGCAGCTATCCAGAATATTTCAGAGGAAGTAAAAGAAGCAGCACTTATTGATGGTGTAACGCGAGGACAGATGATTAGAAAGATTATTCTGCCTCTGATCATGCCTGCAATTACAATCTGCTTATTTATGACAACAACAAATGCATTTAAAATGTTTGACTTAAACCTTGCTCTGACCGCGGGACTTCCGGGAAAATCGACTTCTCTGGTTGCACTGGATATCTATAATTCATTCTACAACAGAATGGGTTATGAGGGAGTCGGACAGGCCAAAGCAGTGATGTTTTTACTGATTGTTGCTACAATTTCAGTGACGCAGCTTATTATTACTCGGCGTAAGGAGGTTGAAAACTAATGAAAAATAAGAAGAGTAAAATCATACTGATCTTAATTCTTACTGTAATCTCGGTTTTATTTATCGCTCCGATTGTGATTGTATTTATGAATTCGTTTAAGAGCAAACTGTTTATTAACAGTACGCCGTTTGCGTTTCCTAATGCCGACTCTTTTGTAGGTTTGGCGAATTATGGAGAAGGAATGATCAAGACCGGATTTTTGCAGGCATTTTTTATTACTTTATTTATAACTGTAGCCTCTGTGTTTCTTATTGTTGTCCTGACTTCAATGACAGCATGGTATCTGGTACGTGTAAAAAGTCGTTTTACTAAAGTAATGTACTATCTGTTTGCTTTTGCTATGATCGTACCATTCCAGATGGTAATGTTTACGCTTGTTAAAGTATCAAATATGTTTCATTTGGACAATCTGATTGGTATCATATTTATTTATGTCGGATTTGGTGCTGGATTGTCTGTATTTATGTTTACCGGTTTCATTAAATCAATTCCAGTTTCTCTGGAAGAGGCAGCGATGATTGATGGATGTTCTATTATGCAAATTTACTTTAAAATTGTGTTTCCTGTGATACGCCCGATCATTATGACAGTCGCAATTCTGAATGCCATGTGGATCTGGAACGATTATCTGCTTCCATATCTTGTAATTGGTTCTGAATATAAAACAATTTCTGTGGCAATCCAATATCTCAGAGGTGGATATGGATCAATTGACCTTGGACTTATGATGTCCATGCTAGTACTGGCAATCATACCAATTGTAATTTTCTATATGATCTGCCAGAAATGGATCATACAGGGAGTAATCGCCGGAGCAGTGAAAGGATAAGGAGACTAGAATGAAAAAAGTATTATATGAGGAATTACTTCCGGAAGAATGCGTGCAGAGAATACAGGAGATGCCGGTTGCTTATCTCCCGCTTGGCACATTGGAATGGCATGGTCCACATATGCCTCTTGGGGCTGACGGAATCCAGTCAAAAGAGTTGTTTGTCCGAGTGGCAGAAAAAGTAGGCGGCGTAGTACTTCCGATGTTGTTTATGGGACCTGATCGTGTGTTTTATGACAGGGGGACTGCGTTTTATGGAATGGATATTAATACCGAAGGCGCACTGAATACATATTGCGTCCAGCAGATGAAAGGCAGTGCCTATTGGATGGAAAAAGGTCAGTTTCAGGACAATCTGCGCAGTATCTTTGCCCAACTGTCCAGAGCAGGTATACGTATCGTAGTCGGACATGGACATGGTCCATCAACAAATGCATTTCAGGAACTAAAGGAAGAAGCAGCAGAAAAATATGGCCTGCGCATTTTGACTGCTTGGACATTTGCAGATGATGATCGGTTGAAATATCAGAATGACCATGCCGGAGCGAATGAAACATCTATCGTAATGGCTGTACGTCCGGAGTTGGTAGACTTTGGACAGGTGAAAGAAAATGAAAGTAATCTGATCGGAATCGCAGGACGTCATCCAGTCAGAGAATCATCCGTAGCATACGGAAATGAAATCCTTGAGTATACAATGAAAACACTTATTTCAGGTATTGAAAAGGAGTACAAAATACTCAAAGAAAGCTAGATGCAAATGAGTTTGAACTGTTTTATGAAAAAAGGGCGTGTGAAAAAACGAGAGTTTTTTCATGCGTCCTTTTGCTTATGATTATAATAATAGTTATATTACATAAAAAAGGGCATAATTCCCCTTCCCCCATAAGAATGCTATTATGAACTCCTATGCGGTAGCTGCAACTTTTTTCTGTTTGTTGTGATATTTATAAAGATTGTGTCCGATAGAAACGAGAAATACTTCAAGCAATACAGATTTTATCCCTCTTCGGACAATTCTTTTGTACCACCGGTCGTTTTTCATGATACCAAAGGTACCTTCTGCCTGAATGGATCTGTTCATCCTTAGAAGCGCTCCCTGGATACTTTCGAGATTTTCTATCACTTCCTGATGCATCGCTGTAAGTTCGCGGTTGATCCGAACAGTACGGTTTTTGTCTGTCTTTTTACATTGTTCTGCGTATGGACAGCCGGAGCAGTCTTCACACTGATACACTTCTTCCTGTCGCCCATACTTGTTCCCTTTTACGTTTTTTCGATACTGAAGATAAAAGTTTTTCCCGTTTGGGCAACGCATGATTCCGTCTTCCCCGATTGGAAAATTTACTGCACGAAATGGATCTTCATGGTATTTCTTGTCCGTAGTTTCTTTCTTGAACATGGGAAACTTCATATATTTTTCCATTCCTTGCTGCTCACAGAAGATGTAATTGTTGTAAGAACCATAGCCGGCATCTGCTACTGGGTACTTCGGATAGAAGCCATATGTAGTATAAAACTTGTTCATTAATGGAATAAAACAATCCATATCTGAACGATACTGATTTACATCAACAACAGCAATGTATTCATCTGCAACACCGACCTGTACATTATAAGCTGGAAGCAACTGGTCATTTCCCATGTAGTCTGTCTTGATTCGCATAAAAGTGGCCGAATGATCTGTTTTTGAGTAGCTGTTGCGATCTTCTCCACAGATTTTGATTTTTTCCACGTATTCTTCCAACTTAGCAGCATACCCTTTGAGTTTCTCATAATGACGTTGCTGTGTAGTTTTGCGATGTCCCCTGCCATGAACAAATATTGCTTCATTAATCTGCCAGACTTCTGCATACTGTTCAGCAGCTTCCTTCAGATACTCTGGTGCGTATTCACTATTGATACAAAGTTTCATACCTGTACATGAAAGTTCCTCATTGATTTCCTCAAAGAGTGTAGTGATCTTACCAAAGAGACGGTATCTGGATTTTTCGGTTGCTTTTTTCCATACCCAGGAGTATTTATTCGCATTTGCTTCAAACTTGGATCCATCAATGTATAGATGTTGAAGATCCACATGTTCTGTCTTGAAGATTTTTTTGTTTATGTCTTGAAATATTTCTTCAATGGAATCAGCAAGAACTTCGTTGATGAAGTAGCCGAAAGTGCGGTAAGAAGGTGCTTGATGATCCATAAGATACATGAAGCGGAGATTCACTTTACACTGATCCTCCAGTTCACGCAATGATATATAGCCATTCGCCATAAATCCAAACAAAACTGTTTTCAGCATACTGACCGGGTCATACCTGAGTCTTCCTGTATTATGTTGAGGAATATTTTTCAGATATTTCTCCAGTTCGATTTCTCCCATAAATCTATCAAAAGTCAGCACTGGATCACAGATGTCCAAATAATCTTGAATTAGCATTGGCAAAACTGCCTGTTTTGGGTTAGAATAGATTATGTTATTAATTTTCATTGCAAGTTAATTATAACAGAAAGAAAGACCTTGAGTTCATTATAAACTCTTGGTCTTTCTTTTTGGGGGGACTATTCTTTTTTCACAGCCCCTTTTTCTGTATAGGCTATAAAACAGACGCTGCTTATATATTTGATTTTATTCTTTTGTACTAAAACTCTGCATCTTTTCTTATAACAGGCTATTCCATATTTCAAAATATTCGTTATCCCTTCATTTTCAAACGCTTCCGCATACTGTGTAAGTTCTATCTGTTCAAGAGCCTCCTTGCATGCTATCAGTAGTGTTCTCTCTGCCTTGTATACATTATAACAAGTTACTTCCTGCAATTCCACACCCAAAAAGGAAAAGCTCCAATCTATTACTGTTCCCCCTATGCGCGACCAGTAACATTCATCTATCTACAACAATGACGGAAGAAATCACACTCTGCATCATTACACCTGTCTGCATCTGCCAGCTTCATATTCAGATGGAACACATGCTCCAATTTCTTTTTTGTTCCCTCGTAGCAGGAATATGTATACGGAACTTTCTTTTCTTTCAAGACCATCTCCAGAAGTGGTGCCTGCTCTTTCAGGAAATCTTTTTCTGCTGTCATCAGATATACCGGTGGAAAATTCTCTGTCACATATGTGTCTACATTAACCAACTCTAATTCCTCCGGTGTACCACCTTCCGAAAGAAGTTCTTTCATCAGATTATCTGTCATCTCATTGCTCATTTCTTCCAGGCCAAAATGGTACTGACCACAATTCAGGGCTACTGCACGAATCTTAAGATCCTGCGGTATCTGGATTCCAAATTTATCTTCATAAGTTTTTGCATATTCCGGGTTCGTACATAAATTTGTATACAGACCAAGCATATGGCTCCGGCAGAGTCACCGACTGCAAATATATTTTCTGAATCTAATCCATATTCTTCTGCATGATCTAGATCAGCCAAACACAAGGTTCGTATCTATGATAGATGCCGGAAATTTTGACT
>ENA-OPYW01000124-OPYW01000124.1-human-gut-metagenome-genome-assembly--contig:-NODE-124-length-10395-cov-1.156603_pt1 | contig 10395 bp, 9 predicted proteins | sample MGYA00242473_ERZ504483 | MGnify/ENA primary metagenome ERZ504483 (study PRJEB26092, sample SAMD00036221) | human gut metagenome | host: Homo sapiens | study: EMG produced TPA metagenomics assembly of...
TGTGACCAACATCACAGAGACTGTAGAGGAAGGCAAGCCTAACATCATCACTTCCGTTCAGGTTGAAACTGCAGTATTTGCAGACTGCCATTTCCTTCAGGAGGCTGTGGAAATTTCTATCAGCCAAATATCTAAACCTACCTTGTATGAAATGCCATTCTGTATGTACCAAATGACAAAGAGGAGGCGTCATAAGTCTAAATTACAGTTGGCGCATAACAGTTGACCTACGCATGCACATCACCTGTTGTGCAAGCGCATATCAGCTGCTATGCAAGCGCACAACAGCTGTTATGCGACCGGAGATACTAACTAACTCAAAAACATATACTATCTTTTCTAACAACTTATACTATCTTTTCTAACAACTTATACTATGTTTTCCAACAACATATCAGTAACATTCCAACAAACAAAAAAGGGTGAATCATTTACTTATGACACACCCTCTTTGCTAAATCAGACACACAACTGATCTTATCTTATAATATTATACTCAAACTCATAATCCCCATTCTTCAGCCATTCAGGAACATCTTCTCCATTTTCCATAAGGCCTTCAACATGAAGCTCCAGACTTTCCTTTGCCTCCTTTTGCAAAGCTTCTAAGGTTGGCGCTGTAAGAACTACCGCTCCTGGTACATTACTACCAAGAGAACCACCATAATTTCTGTCGCACCACGCAACGTCAACAATAATTTTTTCCATCATGTAATACTTTAGTTTTTGCAAACCTCCCCACAAGATATCATCGCTTAACCCGCTCCGTACCAACTCCGTACCCTCTCCGTACCAACTCTTAGTTTCTGCAAAGTTTGCAAGGTTTGCAGCAAGTTTTGCAAAGAATTGACATTAATCGTGTCTAGAGACAATGTTTCGACTACCATACTTCTATTCCAATAGGTTCTTTACCTGTACGTTCAAGACAGCTATTCCTTACCAAGGTTTCTAGCTTTTCAACCATTTTACGCTTGGTTTCCTTAGAAACATTCCAACGGCGCAACGCTTCTTCTCTTGTTATCTTTGTTGTATTCATTCTTTATTCCTCCTTTTTTTAGTTCAAATTACAATTGCAAAAATACCTCCCGTCAATATTTATAACCAAAATTCATATACCTACAAGTTTTGAATCTAGCGATAAAAACAAGAGGATTGAGAGGCTGGAAATCCTTGTTTTCTGCTCTATATTAAGAGCAAGACCTATAGTTGTACAACTATAGATTTTCCTCAACGGCATCATCTTATCAAGGAATCACAAACATCTGATTATCAACAGGTTTCTATTCTTCTTCATATTTGCGATATTCTCAAAGAAACAATAAGCGTCTGAAAATACGAGAATCTCAGGCAAGCTAATGTAAAGAAAACTTATTCTTAACAACGCCACATCACTACATCTTCAGGATATTCTTACTGATTACTTACTTCATTTTCCACCCATCAATGGTTCCCGTCTTCGATGAGAAGTTGCAGCCTATCTGATAAATCTTTCTGCCATCTGCTGCATATTCCCTGGCATAGCCCATATCCTCTATCTGCTTCAGGGCTTCCTCTGCCGAACCATCACGCTTGAATTCGAAGATGTAGATATAGTTCGGAGTCTCTACCACACAATCTACCCTACCTTCGCTTTGCTGCTTTGACCAGCGTCAGGAAACCGCTCCTCACTTCATCATTCGGGAAATCCAGGAGATAGGAATCGGTATCCATATTCCAATCTTTGATAGTAAGATAACCGCTCTGATAAATCATAGGCAACGGTGCTTCCACATCTGCCTTGTAGTCGATAAAACTACTCGTAGGATAAAACCTGTTCACCATCTCATTGATGTTCTCATCAAAATGAGACAATAGGCGAACCAGATAGGTTGGCGAACCGGTGCGGAACCAATAATCTGCCAGAATTTTCTTGCTCAAAGCATTTAAGATACTGAAAGGATTATAGATATCAAGCATATTGGGACTGAAGTGGTAACCGTCAAACTTCCTCTTCAGTTTGTATTTCATTCCTTCCTCCGTGGTCTTGTATCTCACGGCCATCGCCTTGATTTGTTCATCAAAGGTAGAATACAATTCATCTTCCGTAATTCCACAAAGTGCCTCGTAATGCTCGTCCATACTGATGTCGTTAGGCTGATTGAAACCACTGAACACGCTCACTTGTGAGAACTTGGTGACACCCGTGAGCAAGACAAACTGTAGGTCAGCATCAGCTCCTTGAATACAGAATATACGCCTTTGAGCAGATTGCGATTATAATCCTCCAAAGTCATCTTTCCATATTCATTCTGCACAGAAATATCCATATCCATCACATCAAGCAAAGGCTTGTCATACTCATCAATGAGTACGACAGCTCTCATTCCTGTTTTCTTATGAGCATTCCCTAACACAGCCTTAAAGCGACTACCTAAAGTCTCGGCCAACTCCTCACGCCCATAGATACGTTCTGCCATGGCAACAAACTCCTCCAACACTTTGTCTAACGCATAAGGCTCTACAAAGTTTTGACCACCAAAAGAGAGATGAAACACAGGATATTGCTTCCACTCCTTCTCCAGCTTGTCGATGGCAAGCCCCTTGAACAGTTCCTTCTTACCCTCGAAATAGCATTTCAAGGTAGATACGAGCAATGACTTTCCAAATCGTCGTGGACGACTCAGAAAGTATATTTTACCATTAGTCACTAAGTCATAGGCCAATGCCGTCTTATCGAGATAAACATAACCATCTTCTATGATTTGTTCGAAACTCTGTATGCCGATAGGATATTTCATATTGCTGCCGTTTTAATTTTCTTTCGGCAAAGTTACAAAAAATAATGATACAAGCAAAGGAATAGCCCGAAAAAAATAACGAGATTGCAAAATACCATATTTGTGGGATTGTTGACAAGGAAAAAAAATAATACCTTTGCCTTTTGAAAATAATAGTTTAAAATCATGGTAGAAACAATGAATAATATTGGAAATAGACAGCCGGATAGCAATGCTGGCTGCAGTAAGCAAAAAGGAGTGAAGAATAAGCAAACCCGGCAGCTGGTACTATGGATTGGCGCTTTGATAGTAGGCGCCGTCTTAGGTATATTCGGCATCAGCTGGCTGGATGGTCTGATGAATTTTATAGCCACGGTCTATACCCGCTTATTCCAGCTTCTGGCAGTACCAACCATAGCCTTGGCTGTTATCACAACCCTGGCATCCTTGGGTAACCAGGCAGATACCGGTAAGATATTCCGCCACGCCATCACCTACACCCTGCTCACAACGATAGCAGCTGCAGCAGTGGGACTGGTGCTCTACAACATCGTTTCTCCAGGCAATTTACCTACAGCTTGGTACAGAGCGGTATGGCGGATGTTCCCCAAAAGCTGGGAGAAACCAGCTATTATGACCATATTCTTGGGGTAATACCCAACAATATCATCAAGCCGTTTGCCGAAGGAAATGTACTCTCTATATTGATTTTGGCGGCAGCAGCAGGTATTGCTTTAGCCAAGATGCCATCAAGCGATAAGAAAGAAGCCGTGATGAAGGGATTGTTTGGATTACAGGATCTGCTCTTCATGCTGATTCATGGATTAATCTGGGCTCTGCCTCTGGGTATCGTTGCCTTTGCAGCACAACTCTCAGCCCAGTTCTCTGCGGGTATCGTGATGGCTTCTCTAGGAAAGTACGTAGCTGTTATCCTGGGAGGTAATGTCATTCAATTCTTCATCATCCTCCCGCTCTTCCTCTTGGCAAGAGGCTTGAATCCTGTGCGTACACTGGGCAAGATGATGCCGGCAGTATTAATGGCTCTGTTTACAAAGAGTTCTGCTGCTACGTTGCCGGTAACGATGCAGACAGCAGAAGATAGGCTGGGAGTTTCCAATCAGGTTTCCCGCTTCGTATTGCCTATCTGTACTACCATCAACATGAATGGTTGCGCTGCGTTTATCCTCGTAACCTCCTTATTCCTGATGCAGAATGGAGGAATGCCTTTACCTTGGACTACGATGATTCTCTGGCTCTTCATTTCAGTTATCTCAGCAGTGGGTAATGCAGGAGTACCGATGGGATGTTATTTTCTTACCCTATCTCTGATGTCCGGTATCAATGCTCCTATCGGCATCATGGGCATCATCCTGCCAATCTATACTATCATCGACATGATTGAGACGGCAGAAAACGTATGGTCTGATTCCTGTGTCTGTGCCATGGTGGATAGGGATTTGAAAAGATAGAAACAATAGTGAACATGCAAAAATATCACCATGATTGTAGGATAAGGGCAGAAAAACTTTGTGCTTTCAAGATTTATTCGTACTTTTGCAGTCAAAAACAGAAAGGGAGGGATGAATGCTGATGCAGAAATCCCTCTTTAAGTATAACAAAAAAGAAGAAAGCCTATGTTCCATATCGCTCAATACTTCCCTATCACAGACCCTACGTTGATATTCTTCGTAGTGCTCCTCATCATCCTCTTTGCCCCTATCATCATGGGTAAACTCCGTATCCCGCACATCATCGGAATGGTGCTGGCAGGTGTGCTCATAGGCAAATACGGACTGAATATCCTGGAGCGCGACTCTTCGTTTGAACTCTTCGGAAAGGTGGGACTCTATTACATCATGTTCCTCGCTGCACTGGAGATGGATATGGAAGGCATGAAAAAGAACAAGTCACGACTGCTTATCTATGGCCTGCTCACCTGTTTTATACCGTTCTTCCTCACCTATGGCATGAGCATCTGGCTGCTCCACTACTCTGCCAAGGCTTCCTTCCTGCTGAGCTGCATCATGGCATCCAATACGCTGATTGCCTATCCTATCGTTTCGAGATACGGACTGCAACAGAAACCGAGCGTTACGCTGAGTGTGGGGTCGAGCATGATTTCGCTGCTCATAGCCCTGATTATGCTTGCCGGACTGGTAGCATCGTTCAGCAAGCATGACGGCGTACTGTTCTGGGTATTCTTCACCCTCAAGTTTGCCGCCTATTGTGGCGTGATGATCATACTGATTCCCCGACTTACAAGATGGTTCTTGCGAAGATACAGCGATGCGGTGATGCAGTTTATCTTCGTACTTTCGATGCTCTTTATGAGTGCGGCACTTTCGCAGATAGTGGGCATCGAGGGCGTTTTCGGTGCTTTCTTCGCCGGTCTGATATTAAACAGATATATTCCGCATGTTTCGCCACTGATGAACCGCCTCGAATTTATCGGCAATGCCCTCTTCATTCCTTATTTCCTGATAGGTGTGGGCATGCTAATCAATATCAATCTGCTGTTTCAGGGCAGTCATATTCTATGGGTCGTGTTCTGTATCGCCTTCTTCGGAACCCTGGGCAAAGCCATCGCAGCCTATATCGCCTGTCTGGGTTTTCGATTGCCACTTTCTTCGGGTCACATGATGTTCGGACTCACTTCGGCTCATGCTGCCGGAAGTATCGCCATGGTGATGGTGGGTATGCATCTGCTCGTAGCACCGGGCACTTACCTCGTCAACGATGATATGCTCAATGGTGTGGTTATGATGATTCTGATTACCTGCATCATCTCATCCATCCTTACCGACCGGTCTTCGCAGAAGATTATCCTGAGAGACAAGGAACTGCCTGATGCGGAAGACGACAAGAAAGTGAGCGATGAGAAGATTCTGGTTCCGGTGAAATATCCTGAATATGCCGACAACCTGATGAGTCTGGCGTTTCTGGTGAGAAACCAGAAACTGAACAGGGGACTCATCTGCCTGAATGTGGTATATGAAGACAAGGACATGCGATACAACCAGGAACAGGGAAGACGGATTCTGGAACATTGCAGTCAGCTGGCTGCTGCCACCGATGTGATGACGCAGACCCAGGTTCGTATTGCCGCCAACATCGCCAACGGCATCAAGCATGCCTTCAACGAGTTCCAATGTTCTGAGATTATCATCGGAATGCACATGCATCCTGAGGTTTCGCCGAAGTTCTGGGGAGAATTCCACCAGAGTCTTTTCAACGGATTGAGCCGCCAGATTATCATGGCACGCATCAGACAGCCGTTGAATACATTGAGAAGAATACAGGTAGCCGTACCTTCGAGAGCAGAGTTTGAGCCGGGTTTCTACCGCTGGCTGGAACGACTAGCCCGACTTGCCGGCAACCTCGACTGCCGCATCCAGTTTCATGGCAGAGAAGAGAGTCTGGCGCTCATCAATGAATATATCAAGAACCGGCATCCGGAAGTGCGTGCCGATTATACCCAGATGATTCACTGGAACGAGTTGCCGCAGCTGGCTTCGCAGATATCTCCAGACCACCTGTTCGTGGTAGTAACCGCCCGTAAGGGAACCGTATCTTACAAGACAGCACTGGAGCGTCTGCTGGAAGAAATAACGAAATACTTCTCAGGTACCAACCTGATGATTATCTTCCCCGACCAGCATGGTGATTCCTACGGCGACCAGCTTACCTTCGCTGAGCCTCAGCATCAGGAAGAGATTAGTGCTTACGAATCATTCCTGCAATGGTTTAAGAAGAAATGCAACTTAAAAAAATGTAAAGACAGCTTCGTTTCTTAAAATATGTTTAAGAGAAACCGAAAACACCCTTCACCACCCTTCACCTTTAATAAATTGATCTACAGAATGTTAAATAAAAAGGTGAAGGGTGAAGGTTTGAAAAACTCTATTTATATATGTACGCGTGGGTAAAGGAAAAAAGGGTAAAATCAAAAAGTACCCTAGGGTCAAAAATCGAAAAAGCCCTAAAAAGAATATAATATAAAGATTTAAAATATACCCTTCACCCTTCACCTCGTCACCCAACACAGCTTCCAAGTCTTCTTTATCGAAGATATTTTCTTATCCTTCGGAGATATTCTGCTATCTTTCGGAGATAATTTCTTATCTATCGGAGATATTCTTTAGAAAGATTCCATGGATTTTTCCGCACTTTATTTCCCGAATCCACGCAAATCGCACAAATCGCATAGGTAGGAAACGGAAATGTTGTATCTTTGCAACGTCAATCAGAAGTAATGCTGGATTCCTGAAAAAAACGACATAAAAATTTGGAAGTTAGAATTATTCAGCGTAATTTTGCAGATGAAAATCATAAAACAGAAACAATATGCAAACAAGTAAATACCTATTAGCTACAAAAAGAGATGCCGAATGGGGACTCACCATCAGCACCGTGGGACGAGAAGAAATCGCCCCAGGAGAAGCCTATCCAACAAAAGGACATGCTGACGGATATTACTTCGATCTTCAGAAGGGAAGAATACTCGACGAATACCAACTGCTTTACCAGCCAGAAGGTGAAGGAGTGTTCTGTTCTGCCCATCTCCCGGAAACAAAGATCAAGGCTGGAGACATCTTCCTGCTCTTTCCCGGTGAATGGCATAGCTATCATCCATCAGGCACCAAGGGTTGGAAAAGCTATTGGATCGGCTTCAAGGGCAAGAACATCGACGACCGCGTGAAAGCAGGGTTTCTTTCTCCTGAAAAGCCAATCTACCATGTAGGTTACAGTAACGAGATTATCGCTCTCTACGAAGAGGCTTACAAAACCGCACAGGAAGAGGTTGCTTTTGCACAACAGACTATGGCGGGTATCGTAAACCATCTGATAGGCAAAATGTATTCTCTGGAGAGAAATATCGTGTTGAGCAAGGATACCAAGCATGTTGACATGATCAATAAAGCCCGTTTGCGTATCCGAGAATCGCTTGAAGATACGCTCACCATCCAGGAGATTGCGCAGGAACTGGGCATCAGCTACTCTTCTTTCCGCAAGCTCTTCAAGGAGCATACCGGATTCGCTCCCGCCCTCTATCAGCAGAATCTGAAACTGCAGAGAGCCAAAGAACTGCTGTCTACCACCGACGAGAGCATCAAGGAGATTGCATACCGGCTCAATTTCGAATCGCCTGACTATTTCTCTGCCAAATTCAAAATTCAGACGGGCATGAAGCCATCAGATTTCAGAAATATGACGAGATAGTCAAAAAATAAGGCTCTAAAATCAATTTCTCTTGTTCCATATCCCTTTTTTGGTCTACCTTTGCAAACGTGAACAAATAACAGCAACTTAAAGACAAAATTCATAATGGAACAAAAGAAATACTTCTTCGCGGTAGACTTAGGTGCTACCAGCGGAAGAACCATAGTAGGAAGCTTGTCAGACGGCAAGTTTGACTTAGAGGAGCTGACCCGTTTCGACAACAACCTGATCGAAACAGGCGGTCACTTCTATTGGGATATCTACGCCCTCTACTTTGAGATTATCAAAGGATTGAAACTCGTAGCACAGCGTGGCATCCACATCCAGAGCATCGGTATTGATACCTGGGGATGCGACTTTGTATATGTAGACAAGAACGGAGATATCCTACGCAACCCGATGGCGTATCGCGACCCTCATACCATGGGCATCATGGAGAAATACTTTGATGAGAAAATCAGCAAGGAGAAGGTTTACGAAAAGACCGGCATCCAGTTTATGAATTTCAACTCATTGTTCCAGATGTATGCCATGCGCAAGGCAGGAAACGTGGCTCTGGAGAATGCCGACAAGATTCTCTTCATCCCTGATGCACTGAGCTATATGCTCACCGGCAACGCCATCTGCGAATATACCGTAGCATCTACTTCTCAGATTCTGAATCCGATGACCGGCGATTTCGACATCGACCTCGTGGAAAGTATCGGATTGAAGAGAGAACAGTTTGGCAAGATGACCCATCCTGCTACCATCATCGGCACACTGACCGAAGAGGTACAGAAGATAACAGGACTGAATGCCGTTCCCGTCATCGCAGTAGCAGGTCATGATACAGCCAGTGCCGTAGCAGCCGTTCCTGCCAAGAACGAGGAGTTTGCCTATTTGAGTTCAGGAACCTGGAGCCTGATGGGCATCGAGACCAAGAACGCCATCATCAACGAGAAGAGCTATGAGCTCAACTTCACCAACGAGGGCGGCATTGAGGGCACTACCCGATTCCTGAAGAACATCTGCGGCATGTGGATTTACGAGCGTTGCCGCAAGGAATGGAAAGACGAGGCTGCTGCCAACCAGAAAGATATGACTTGCCTGGGTCATGCAGAACTTATAGCTGAAGCCATGAAGCAGCCAGCCTTCCAAAGCATCATCAACCCGGATGATACCTGTTTTGCCAACCCATCGAGCATGGTAGAAGCCATCAAGCAGTATTGCGAAAAGACCGGTCAGCATGTTCCTCAGAGCTATGGCGAATTCTGCCGCTGCATCTTCGAGAGTCTTGCCCTCCGCTATCGCCAGGTATTCACATGGCTCAAGGATTTCGCCGACATCGACCTCAATGTGCTCCACATCATCGGTGGAGGTTCGCTCAACCAATATCTCAACCAGTTTACTGCCAACAGTTGTGGTGTAACCGTATTGGCAGGTCCTCAGGAAGGCACCGCCATCGGCAACATCATGCTCCAGGCAAAGGCATCGGGCTTGGTAAAGGATATTTGGGAAATGCGCCAGATTATCGCCAACTCGCTGGAGCTTAAGACATTCGAGCCACAGAACAAGGAAGCATGGGATGCGGCTTACGAGAAGTTTTTAAAGGTAAAAAAGTAAAAGGGTAAAAAGGTAAAAATAAACAATAATAACAAAATACATAAAAACAATGAAAGCAGATTTGATTTTAAAGAATTACGAGATTGCAAAGGAGCGCTATGCAGCTCTGGGTGTAGATACAGACAAGGCTATTGAGACTTTGGAGAAAACTCCTATCTCTCTGCACTGCTGGCAGGCTGACGATGTAGTTGGCTTCGAGCGCGGTGAGGCTGCTTCTGGTGGTATCCAGAGCACTGGTAACTATCCTGGCAAGGCTCGCAACATCGACGAACTCCGTCAGGACATCGAGAAGGTGAACTCTCTCCTGGCTGGTACTTTCCGTCTCAACCTTCATGAGATTTACGGTGAGTTCGGTGGCAAGCAGATTGACCGTAACGAGGTAACCGTAGAGCAGTTTACAGGCTGGATGCAGTGGGCTAAGGAGCAGAACATGAAGCTCGACTTCAACTCTACTTCTTTCTCTCACCCTAAGAGTGGCAGCCTCTCATTGTCAAATCCTGACCCAGCTATCCGCGAGTTCTGGATTGAGCACACCAAGCGTTGCCGCCGCATTGCAGACGCTATGGGTAAGTTCCAGAACGACCCATGTATCATGAACATCTGGGTACACGATGGTTCTAAGGACATCACTGTAGAGAAGGGACGCTATCGTGAGATTTTGAAGAACTCTCTCGATGAAATCTTAGCAGAGGAGTTGCCTAACATGAAGTCTTGTCTCGAAGCTAAGCTCTTCGGTATTGGCTTGGAGGCTTACACCGTAGGTTCTCACGACTTCTACGCTGGCTACTGCGCTAAGAACAACGTGATGTACACT
>ENA-OPYW01000129-OPYW01000129.1-human-gut-metagenome-genome-assembly--contig:-NODE-129-length-10142-cov-1.206091_pt1 | contig 10142 bp, 7 predicted proteins | sample MGYA00242473_ERZ504483 | MGnify/ENA primary metagenome ERZ504483 (study PRJEB26092, sample SAMD00036221) | human gut metagenome | host: Homo sapiens | study: EMG produced TPA metagenomics assembly of...
CTGTTCTTGAACTCCCCTGACAGATTTCTTCAAACTCTTTTAATTTCTGTCTTGCCTGCGGACTTAAGTTTCTTGGCACTTCAATCTGAATCGTTACATACTGGTCTCCGTGAACGGATGAATCTTTCATCGAAACAATTCCCTTACCTCTCAGACGAATTTTAGAACCCGATTGTGTTCCCTCTTTAATCTTACACATAACATCTCCATACAGTGTATGGACCAATGCCTCACCTCCGAAAACAGCTGTTGTATACGGAACAGATACGGTTGTATATACATCCATACCTTTCCGCTCATATCCAGGTTTCGGAGCAACTGTTACTTTCAACAGAAGATCTCCGGCTTCACCACCACCGGTTCCCGGCATTCCCTTTCCTCTTAAACGGATTGACTTTCCGCTATCAATACCTGCCGGAATATGAACCTTCAGTGACTGTCCCGGTTGTCCTGGATTTTCCGGATTACTCAGAGTAATAACCTTATCTCCACCAAATGCAGCCTCGTCAAATCCTACAGTGATACCTGCCTTGATATCAGAACCTTTTGATTTAAAGCTTTCACCTCCAAATCCTCCTGTAAATCCTGATGTCCTTCTGCTGCGACCTGAAGCACTTCCTCCATGGAACATATTTCCGAAAATGTCACCAAACATGTCATCCATGTCGCCACCTTCAAAATGATACTCCTGATATCCACTTCCCGGTCCACCATAACTACGGTAAGTACCGCCTTTGAATCCGCCGTTTCCGCCGAATCCTCCAAAGCCACCTGTACCGGCATTTCCATATCCGGAACCTGCAGCACCGCTCTGATCAAATGCAGCATGACCGAACTGGTCATACAGTTTCTTCTTCTCCGGATCACTCAGTACAGAGTACGCCTCCGTCACTTCTTTGAATTTCTTCTCCGCTTCTTTATCCCCAGGATTCGTGTCCGGATGATACTTCTTTGCCAGCTTACGATATGCTCTCTTTATTTCTTTATCCTCTGCGCCCTTTGACAGCCCAAGCACTTCATAATAATCTCGTTTCATTCTTTCCACATCCTTCCGAATCTCTTATTGTTTTGAACATATATAGTTTATTATTTCTCTGTGTTCTACTTGTAATATAGCAGACATTTTCCAGGCTGTCAATATATCAATCTTAATTTCAATATTAGGTCAATAAATATATCTGTTCCATTTACAGGAATCCTAACAGACAAATCAAATTTTATTTTAACAACTCTCGCAGCACCTGGTTCACCATTCCAGGGTTTGCTTTCCCCTTCATGGCGCGCATTGTCTGTCCAAGCAGTGCTCCGATTGCTTTCTCTTTACCGCCTTTGAAGTCTGCGACTGCCTGTGGGTTGTCTGCGATCACTTTGGCAGCTGTCTCACGGAGTGCACCTTCATCGTTCACCATCTTAAGCCCGTGTTCTTCGACATATTTCTCAGGATCTATATCCTCATGGAAAATCTGCTTGAATACATCTTTTGCCACAGAACTGTTAATGGTTCCTGCCTCCGCAAGATCAATTAATTTTGCCAGGTTCTCCGGAGAGAATGTTAAATCTTCCGGCTCCATTCCATTGTCTTTCATCAGACGGAAGGTCTCTCCGATCAGCCAGTTTGCAACTTTCTTCGGTTTCTCACAGATTGCTGTTGTTGCCTCAAAAAGATCGGCCATTTTCTTAGAACCTGTGATGATCTCTGCGTCATACTGCGGAATATCAAACTGTTCCTTGTAACGCTCCAGCTTCTCCGTACGAAGTTCCGGCTGCTGAGATTTGATTTTCTCGATCCATTCATCACTGATCACGATCGGAACAAGGTCCGGTTCCGGGAAATAACGATAATCCTGTGCATCCTCTTTGGAACGCATTGCATAAGAATGCTCTTTGTTGTCATCCCAGCGTCTTGTCTCCTGTACAACCTGTTTTCCTTCTTCGATCAACTCAATCTGTCTCTGACGCTCGCCTTCAATTGCATGTGCGATTGCCTTAAATGAGTTCAGGTTCTTCATCTCTGTTCTTGTACCAAACTGATCGGATCCGACTTCACGGACAGACAGGTTGACATCTGCACGCATAGAACCTTCCTGAAGCTTACAATCAGATGCTCCTAAATACTGCACGATCATACGCAGTTTTTCAAGATAAGCAATAACTTCTTCTGCGGAACGCATATCCGGTTCAGATACGATCTCTACAAGTGGCACACCGCTTCGGTTATAATCGACAAGTGACGTATCATCCCACTCATCATGAACCAGCTTACCTGCATCTTCTTCCATATGCATCTCGTGGATTCTTACTTTCTTCTTTCCTGAACCACTCTCGATCTCTACATATCCATCTCTGGCAATCGGGAGATACAGCTGGGAAATCTGATAGTTTTGCGGGTTATCTGGGTAGAAATAGTTTTTACGGTCAAATTTGCACACTTGTGTAATCTTACAGTTTGTTGCAAGACCAATCGCCATAGCATATTCTACAACTTGTTTATTCAACACCGGAAGCGATCCCGGCATACCGGTACATACCGGACAAGTATGTGTATTCGGTGCGCCACCGAATTCTGTGCTGCATCCACAGAAGATCTTTGTCTTTGTAGCCAGCTCAATATGCACTTCCAGTCCAATGACTGTTTCATACTGCTTTGCCATTGTTAACGCACCTCCTTTTCTGACATAAGACCGACAGATGCCGGTGTTTCATGCATCTTCTTTGTCGCACACTCATAGGTATATGCTGCACGGATCAAAGTTTTTTCTTCAAATACATTTCCGATCAGTTGCATACCGATTGGAAGTCCTTTGCTGTCTTTTCCAACCGGAACGCTCATTCCCGGAAGACCTGCAAGATTGACTGAGATTGTATAAATATCTCCCAAATACATCTTCATCGGATCACTTAAGCTCTTTCCAAGCTCCGGAGCAGTTGTCGGTGCTGCCGGTCCGAGAATGATGTCATAATTACGGAATGCACGGTCAAACTCTTTCTTGATTAAAGCTTTTGTTCTAAGTGCCTTCAGATAGTAAGCATCATAATATCCTGAACTTAAGACAAAAGATCCAAGCATGATTCTTCTCTTTACTTCAGGACCAAATCCTTCTGAACGTGTTTTCTTGTACATGTTATGAAGTCCATCGTAATCTTTCGTACGATAACCATATTTCACACCATCAAAACGTTCCAGGTTAGAACTTGCCTCTGCATCTGCGATCGTATAATAAGCAGGGATTGCATATTTTACAAGTCGCAGATCAAACGCCTCAACAATCGCACCCTTTTCTTCGAGTACTTTTGCTGCCTTCATCACAGCATCATTTACTTCAGGATCCAGACCTTCTCCCATATAATCTCTTGGGATTCCAATACGGAGACCTTTCACATCATCTACAAGTGCTTCTGTGAAATCACAATCATCACGATCCATGGAAGTGCTGTCCTTCGGATCATGGGATGCAATTGCCTCAAGAATTGCCGCACAATCCGATACATCTTTCGCTACCGGTCCAATCTGATCTAAAGAAGATCCATATGCGATAAGTCCATATCGGGAAACAGTTCCATAAGTTGGTTTTAGTCCGACAACTCCACAGAAAGAACTCGGCTGACGAATGGATCCACCCGTATCAGATCCAAGTGCATAATAGCATTCGGATGCTGCCACTGCCGCACAGGAACCACCGGAAGAACCTCCTGGAACATGCGCTGTGTTGTGCGGATTGCGTGTCGGTCCGTAATAAGATGTCTCTGTTGTACTTCCCATGGCAAATTCATCCATGTTTGTCTTACCAATGATAACTGCTCCTGCTTTTCTGAGGTTCTCAACTGCCTCTGCCGTATAGGTCGGTTTGAAGTTGGAAAGAATCTTTGAACTACATGTGGTTAGCTGTCCCTCGATACACATATTATCTTTTACTGCAACCGGAACTCCTGCAAGCGGACCTGCCAGTTCGCCCGCATCTATTTTCTTCTGAATTTCCTCCGCTTGTGCATAAGCACCTTCTTCATCTATCGTCACAAAGCTATGAATCTCTGACTCTGCTTCTTTGATCTGTCCGATCACTGCATCGACTGCTTCTCGTACAGTTACTTCTTTTGCTTTGATCTTCTCGCCCAGTTCAAGGGCTGTAAGTTTTAATAAATCCATCTGCTCTCACTCCCTTAACCAATTGTCTTCGGCACTTCAAAACTGTCTTCTTTACGAAGTGGTGCATTCGCAAGTGTTGCCTCTTTGTTATCGCCATTTGTCACCACATCTTCACGGAACACATTCTGTACCGGAAATACATGAGACATTGGTTCAATCCCTGTTGTATCAAGTTCATTTAATGTATCTATATAATCCAGCATCTGCTCCATGTCTTTTTTCGCTGCTTCTTTCTCTTCCTCTGAAAGTTCCAGCTTTGCAAGGATTCCTACATACTCGATTGTTTCATCGGATATTTTATTTGCCAATTTAATCATCCTTTCTTTCTACTCTGTCTTTGCTAATCCTGACAATTTCCAAAATCAGTATCATAAATTTCTCAGCTTATTGCGACCTGTAGCGGTACATATCATAGAAACTGTCATAATTCTGGTTTTTTACTGAGCCGGACGGCGTCAGGATTAAGTCCCCATCATCCACTTCCAGCTCTGTTCCTTCCGGGAAAACTGCATTTCTATAAGATTCTGATCCATCTGTATCATAAAACCAGAGTCCATAATTTTCATAATTGAGATTTTCATTTTCATTATCATAAAAATCACCAAGATAAATCTTGTAATGAAGCTCCGCCCAGTCGACTCCTGATGCCTCGGTCACATCATACCATCCTGGCGGGAAATCTGTTCCCGCCGTATAAGTGTTTCCGGCTTTCAATGTTACCTGTTCCGTCAGCGGATTTTCTTCCAGCTGCATCTGTTCCGTCTGTGCATTCTCAGAATGAAACTGGACAACCAGTCCCGTATCAATCTTCAGATGACCTCCTGTATACAGTCTCACATCATCCAGATAATCTCCTGCATCCGTATCTGACTCATCTTCACTAAAATAAGAATAGTAATAAATCGAATTCTCAGGATCATCCTGCTGCATGGAGCCTTCTCCTGAGACAAGCTCCACTTCATAAGTTCCTTCCGGGATCTGTGCTCCGATCTCATACTCCCCATATCCTAATACACAATCATAAGTTGCTCCTGTCTCAGAAAGTTCTCTCGTTGTATTCATATATGGATCATACTCAGAATCCACTTCGCTGCCATCATCATTCCAGTCATAATCTAAGGAATGAAAATCATCCCCAAATGAGGAAATGAAATCACCAACGGAACCTGCAATGCTTGTAAATGCTACGATTGCTACGATGATTCCCGCAAGAATTCCACTGATTTTCCTTGCCTTTTTCTGTTCCTCGTAAGATCCTGCATGAACCTTCCTTGCCGGATTAAATACCGTCGGCCCACCCAGCTGCATCTGCCCTGTCTGTGGGATTTCCATCCGCGGATTTTCTTTTTGCTGATATTCTGTCTGCGTTCTTTTCCGTCCGTTATGACTCTCACAGAGATGTCCCGCATCCTGCTTTTTCTCCCGTTTTTTTGTCTCTCCAGTCTCATTCTGTCGTTTCTGGGAATATGTCATTTTTTTCTTGCGATCAAAGCTGCTCTCATTCAGCCTGTAATTCTTTTTCTCCAGCTTTGTGTTATCCAGCCCGCAGGAACTGCAACGGCCATCAATCAATTTACCTCCGCAAAGATAACATTCTTTTTTCTTAAACATAAAAGACCCTCCCTTGTTTCTACTCCTTAAGTTTCTGACCACAACATCCTGTGGGCAGTTCTCTTTCTCAGTTCAGACCTTCACATCCAACAGTTTTTTCGTTCAATCCAGGGGGATTGACCCGTTTTTTGTATTTTCTTCTTATGGTTCCAGACGACTTAAGTCTCTTGGGAATAATGTTGTTTCTCTTACATTGTCTTCGTTCATCATCTTCATTGTCAGACGTTCCATACCTATTCCAAGACCTCCGTGTGGTGGCATTCCATGCTTAAATGCACTTAAATACTGCTCCATGCCTTCATCTGTCATACCTCGCTTCTCCATCTTCGCAAGAAGTTCATGATAATCATGAATACGCTGTCCGCCGGTTGTGATTTCCATTCCTCTGAAAAGCAGGTCAAAACTGAGCGTGTAAGTCGGATCCTCCGGATCATCCATTGCATAGAATGGACGTTTCTTTGATGGGTAATGAGTAACGAATACAAAATCTGCATTCCATTCTTCCTTCGCATAACGGCTGATCAATGTCTCTTCCTCTGGTTCCAGGTCAAATGGGTTCTTGATCTTTCTGTCATACTTCTCGGATACCAGTCGTTTGATCTCGTCGAATCTTACTGCCGGAATATTATCTGTCTTCGGTACTTCGATATTCAGAATCTGAAGTTCTCTTGCATACTCTTTCTTCAACAGCTCCATCGTATACTGAAGAAATCCCGTTTCCATTGCCATGATATCTTCAAATCCATCAATATATCCCATCTCGAAATCAAGGCTTGTGTACTCATTCAGATGACGCTTTGTGTTGTGTTTCTCTGCACGGAATACTGGCGCTGTCTCAAAGACTCTGTCGAATACTCCGACCATCATCTGCTTATAGAACTGTGGCTCTGCTGAAGGATCGCCGGTCTGTGGAAATACTCCAGAAGGAAAAGGTTCGCACCGCCCTCTGCACTCTTGGCACCGATTTTCGGAGTATGGATCTCTGTAAATCCTTCTTTATAAAGGAAATCACGGAACCCTCTTACGATTCCTTCCTGAATTCTGAACTTCGCACGCTCTCTGATATTTCTCAGAGAAATCGGTCTGTAGTTTAATTTTGCTTCTAGAGATGTGTTCAGCTTCCACTTTGCAATCGGAAGCGGCATTGGCTCTGCCGGCTCACTTAAGATCTTCAATTCACCAAGGCGAATCTCAATCCCATTCGGAGCTTTCGCAGACTCTGCAAGCACACCTGTTACCTCTACTGTATCTGCTTCCTTCACATCTTTCAAGTCAAATTTGGAAATATTTTCTTCATATACACACTGAACAAGTCCTTCTCTTTTTCTGAGAATAATGAATGCAATTATTCCCATATCACGGATCGTATGGATCGCACCATTTACTTTCACTTCGGCTCCAATTCTTCCCTCTTCGAGAAGTTCACTCAGTTCCAATGTTTCCTTCTTTTTTACACCTGTTACAAATTCCATAATTCTTCTCCTTTCAGATTCCAGCATCCCGGGAAGAAGCTTTCTAAATAAAAAAGCCCCGGGATACATCAGTATCCCGGGACGGAAATTACAATCATAATATCCGCGGTACCACCCGCATTGAATCTCAGTCTTCACATTTCAAATCTTATCCCTGTGTAAGCCAGATTCCACTCTTTGCATGTAACGTATGCTCCACGTGCTGCCCTACTTCATCTGTTCAGACAGCCAGCTCCCAAGTGTTCCCTTAATCCGCTCCGCTGTCCGGCGCTCTCAGTCGGTGACGCCAACTTCCTGTCAGTTTCTGTGAATCAGAGTCTTGTTCTTTGCCTTTTTCTGGTTCAGCACTTTAGTCTGCTAAAACTTGTTTTCAATATTAGCACAGAGTTTTTTGATTTTCAAGAGGTTTTATTCAAATTGTCACACATTTTAGCTTTTCATCAAAACAAGATATTTTCAACCTATCGGTTTTGTGTACTTTCACTAATTTCTCCCTGAACTGTGCTTAATGCCTGATCCAGCTGATTATCTGCTTTTGGATTTTCTTCATCATACTGATATTCCACTTCCACATCCGGCTCAACACCTTTTCCATTGATGCTTCTTCCATTTGGGGTATAATACTCAGCAATCGTCACTTTCAGACAGGTTCCATCTCCCAGATCCATCAATTGCTGCACAACACCTTTTCCATACGTTGTCACTCCGACAATCTTCGCTGTTCCATAATCCTGTACTGCACCGCTGAAGATTTCAGATGCGCTGGCACTGTACTGGTTTACAAGAACTGCCATTGGTTTCTTAAATTCATGAGTTCCGTCACAAGTGATTTCGTCTGTCTTTCCATTCTTGTCCTTTGTTGATACAATTGTACCTTCCGGAAGAAGCAGACGCAGCATATTCGTAACTGTATCAAGACTTCCCCCCGGGTTGTTTCTCAGGTCGACAATAAGACCCTGCATTCCCTGCTTTTCAAGATCGTCCAACGCTTCTTTAAACTGGTCATAAGTTACTGTATCAAACTCAGACACTCTGATATAGCCAATCTGGTTCTCCTTCATCTCATACGAAACTGTCTTCACTTCGATCGTATCTCGTGTGGCAGTCAGTTCCAGTTCTTCTCCGTCTCTGAGAACTGTAATCTTTACATCTGTTCCCTTTTCCCCTTTGATCCAGGACACCACCGTATCAAGCTGCTCATCACCAACCTCGTGGTCATCGATTTTCTCCAGGATATCTCCTGCTTTCAGTCCTGCTTTCTCTGCCGGAGAGTCTTCATAGACATTTACAATTGTCGCATAGCCCGTATCCGCATCTTTTGTCAGCGTTGCACCCACACCTGAAAATGTTCCGCTTGTTGATTCCATCAGAGCTTTCGTCTCATCTTCATCATAATAAACAGTGTACTTATCTCCCAGTGCACTCGTATATCCGGAATAAATTCCTTCTGCCAGCTGATCTGTATCAATTTCATCTTCATACAGATAATATTTATCAATCAAAGCATTCAGCTTATTCAGTTTTTTTGATACCTCTTTTTCTGTCACTTTACCGGATGCATAACTGCCGGCTGTGTTTGTAATGACCCTGAATCCCCCAAGGAGAAGCAGGCTGACAAGAACTGTTGCAAGAATTCCGGTAACAATCCCGGCTCCATATCCCTTTTTCTTTTTCTGTTCCATTGTCTGTCCCTTTCGCTGTTATTTAAAGAAAAGGACAAAGCAGAATCTTCCACTTTGTCCCCCTTTATTCTTTGAATCACTTTCATGTAAACATGAAAGGAAGATTTTGAATCCCTTTGTCTTACATATAATTATTCGGATTCACTGGTGTTCCGTTAAGCTCCACCTGGAAATGTAGATGTGCTCCGGTTGAATATCCTGTAGAACCAACATATCCAATCTGTTGTCCTTTTGCTACTCTCTGACCGGCACTCACACAAATTGAGCTGTGATGCATATACTTTGTCACCAATCCATTTCCATGGCTTATAACAACCCAGTTTCCCGCACTGTTGCTCCAGCCTGCCGTAATAACTGTTCCGGCTGCTGCTGCATATGTAGGTGTTCCTTCTGGCGCTGCATAATCATGCCCTTTGTGCCCTCCGACCTCAAACTCTCGGATTTCTCCAAAGTAACTTGACTGATATGTCATCCCCGGACATGGGTGTGTAAAGTACCCGCTGCCAGATACCACATTGTCTGATGACGGCGGCATCCACTCCTCCAGATGTACTTCCACCAGTACTGCTTCCACCCGAGGTTCCTGTATCTGATTGTTCTGTCCGGCATTGTTGTTCATCGCCTGCTGCTGTGCTGCTAACTGTGCCGCCTCAGCTTCCTTCTGGCGCCGTTCGGCCTCCTGTGCTTCCGCGATCAGTTGCTGTAATACTTTTGCGTTCTCCCCAATCTCAGATTCCAGATTTGCAATCTGAATGTTCTTATTAGAAAGTAGTGTTTCTACACTTGCACGCTTCTCAGAAAGTGTCGTCTGAAGTGCTGACAGTTCCTCGTACTCTGCACGGAGTTCTTCTTCCTTCTTCTGCACTTGCTCAACCGTCTTCTGAAATTCTACAAGCATATCTCTATCATATTCCGAGATCTTAGTCACATGATTCCGTTTTGTTGAGAAAATCTGAGATATTTTCTGCACTGAGAATGATCTCGATAAATTCCACATTTCCATTCTCGTACATGTATTTGATACGTTTCTTCATGCTCTCATATTGATTGTTCTCAGTTACTTTCGCCTCCACAAGCTCATTCTCAGCAGACTCAATCTGCTCTTCCTTCGCAGACATATCATCCTGCGCTTTCTGAAGTTCCTGGATGACTGTGTTCAGTTCATTATCAAGCGAGCTTTTTTCTCGGCTTCCGCAGCTTTCTTCTGCTCTTCCAACTGCTCTCCCTTTTTTG
>ENA-OPYW01000130-OPYW01000130.1-human-gut-metagenome-genome-assembly--contig:-NODE-130-length-10134-cov-0.952733_pt1 | contig 10134 bp, 11 predicted proteins | sample MGYA00242473_ERZ504483 | MGnify/ENA primary metagenome ERZ504483 (study PRJEB26092, sample SAMD00036221) | human gut metagenome | host: Homo sapiens | study: EMG produced TPA metagenomics assembly of...
ACCTAATACAGCTACTGCCATGAAGGCGAAGAAACCCGCCATGGTCATAGCTACGTCGCCATACGTAACCGTCTCCTCGCAAAGGTAGGAGAAGGTCTCGCTCTTGATCTTGGCGAGCTTCCTGATTTCACACTTGAGGGCCTTCACGCCCTCCTCTACGCTGATGCCTGCAGGGCGCACCTGAGCATCACTAATTAAAATAGAATTCTGCATATTGCATCATCTTGTTTCCATTAACAGCCGATTGTACAAAAGGGTGGCGGCTGCATTCCCCGTTGGAAACAAGATGATGGCTTATCCGAGAGGACAAATCAAATCTTACGGTTCATGCAGCCGCCATTTATTGCGAGAATTATTTCTCCAGTTAGGAAAATATATTTTCCCAGTTAGGAAAAATATTTTTCCCGATTAGGCATAAAAAAAGCCTGCGGCCAGAAGCCATAGGCGAAACGGTCGCCCTGCCGGATAGATTACTATCATCTTGTTTCCGTCGGCAAAGGTAAGAAGAAAATCCGGAACCGCCAAATAAAAATCGGGAAATTTTTCTCACGATGAGAATAATTAACACTTAAATATGCTGTAGAGCATAAAAATGAGGGGTTTGGGGAATGAAAAGCCCCGATGCGCTGCTGCACCGGGGCTGGGTTGAGTTATTGAACATGTTAGCTATGCTAACTGCAATGCGCCACAAGGCTATGGCGACTTCTGTCTTATGGGGAACGATGACCCCAGCCTCATTATATCCTGTCCGCAGCCGCACGCAAGCGATTGGAAACATCGCAAAGTGCTCCACGGAGCATAACCTTCTCCTCTTCGGTAAAACCGCCTACACCACCATTCCCGTCAATACCATCGAGCTTATGATAAAGCCATGATGCCGATTTTCCGAAATAGGTATGTGCTATCTCGCGCCATGATACCGTCATCTGGATATCCTGTATGCGCTGCTTTACTGTGCTGTCCTTAGCCTGCTTCATTGTTACTTCCATAATCTTATATGCTTTTTAATGCCCTCCCCGAAGGGAAGGCTATTGTTAATACTTGGTGTAATACTCTGGTGGCTCAATCATCTCATCAAACAGCTGCTGAGCGTACCATAATAACTGTGGGTTACCTCTAGGGTATGACTTCCGGAAATTTCTGATAGCTTCTATCAGTTCTTCCTCTTTTTCTGTTACTAAAATCTTCTTCATATCGTTTTATTTTAAGACTCTGCAAAGATACTACTATTTTCGTAGTAGCCAAATATTTTATACGAAAAATCGTAGTATTAACTATGTTTAAGCTTTCTGTATGTGAAAAGGTAGAAAATGAGCGGGAAAAAGTGTATCTTTGCAAGAAAGAAATGTTTCACCTATTAATATATATAAGGTATGGAAAAGATAATAAGTAACAAGGCCGCCTCCTTTGCCAGCATGGAGCTTGCCAGATTTGCGCTGGAACGGGCAGACCAGAGAGCCGGCAGCATACTGGAGCAGTATCGCAAGTCAACAGACCGCAACTATACGCTGGCAGGCTTCGTTATGACGGTATTCATGGCACTCACGGCTTTCCTCGCCACGGAAAAGATGACCCTGATGCTGGTGGCCATCACCCTCCCTTTATGGGTAGGAACCGGAGTGGCGTTGCTTATCCTGTTCTGTAAGGTGATGTGGGTACACGACTTTATGGCGCTGGGAGATGATGCTGCCACGATGCTGAGAGATGACTTGGTAGACGTGGCCATGAACAAAGGATTGCAGGATGATGATAAGGCAAACGATGAATACCTGCATCATCTCGTAATATCATCCATCAGGCGCACCCTTAACGCCACAGAGTATAACCGCGCCTGCCTTAACAGAAGGAACCGATACGTAAAACGAGCGATGACCGCAATCATTGCCTCGGTAATAGTGAGTGCAATGACTACGGTCATCCTGCTGGCCTTATCTTTTCTTGGGATTCTCCCCGTGACTTGATGTATCCGGATAACTGTTCGGATCCTCTGGCCAACCATCCTCATTGTAGTTTGGTTTCATAATCATAAAAAGGGCCCGTGCATCCGGAGAGCAGTCCTTCAGCACGAGCCACACAGCTGTATTTCTTTTCACTTGTTATGTACAAACTCTGCTCAATCTGCACACAACCTTAGTTCAATGTCATCATTACGCATGCAAAGATAGTACTTTTCTCTGGAACCATCAAACATTTTGCTGATTATTTTCAGAAAACAGCAAGAAAAAGCCCCGATGCATCTCGCACCGGGGCTTCCTGATAATTTTGATAACTTTATAAACTTGGGAAACCGTACTCTACAACAAGAATGATAGATTTCCATATGAGAATGAGAACACACGCCTGTGCAATGTTAGAAGATCATATTACTATAACTAATAATCATGAGTATAAAAAAGATACATCTAATATAAAATTCAGCCAAACTATACCTATAAACACTTAAACCTATTTTCTAAACATAATATCTTGGGATAAGAGAGCCGGGAGTGCGGGTTCTGACTTACCACCTCCATGCGCACACCCTTGGTCCCATAGCGAAAGAAGAGGAACCTCTTCGGCACACGATGAACAACCATCTGAAGGGTATCGCGACTCTCGATATGCACCTGCATGCTGTCGCCCTCGATTTCGCCCCGCAGGGTTATCCATGGATCACTCCAGGAAACCGTCTGCGAGACGTCGGGCGGTCGGCAGGAACCGGAAAGAAGCCGACTGCATGTATCGTGAGGAACCGGCCGGATAGCTGCCTTCACGTCTACCTGGGTGGTGGTAGAGGTTGTAGCTGCCGCCATGATCCGGCTGTTCTTTATCTTGAGTTCCTTCCTGTTAACGGCAAGGAGAGAGTCCGGACTGCGTTTCAGATCAGACGTCTTCAACGTGATGGCTGGCACGGAAGCTCTTGGCCTGCCTGACTGCGTGCGGCCTATCTCTACCTTGCCGTTGTGAAGGAGGATATCCTGATTCTCTTTCGTGCGCTCCGTTTCGCCCCTGAGGTCGTGACACTCCTTGAATGCCACAACCAGGGCGAGCGGAATCAGCACTAGAGAAATAACCTTAATAAAACCTATAAACCTATTCACAACAAAAATAACAACAAATAACAACAAAACATTTAAAACTTATACACACTTCCGCCGGATCGTCTTGATAATCGAGGTAATGGTGGTGAGGTACGTAGGATCTGTAGCGTACTTGCACCCCTACCCCCGTCGCATATCTTCTGGGCAAACTTGAACGGGTCCTTGCGGCATGGCCAGGCATCCTTATAGCCCGGCTTCTGGAAGAGACGTTCATGTTCCTTCAGGCAGTCGCCTACAGAGTCGAAATCCTTGAAGGCACGCATCACGGTATAATACCAGAGATTTTTGCCTGCTACCTTGCACACAGAGACGATACGGTCTGGCTCCTTGAACTTCTGTTTAGGAGTCTTGAAGTATTCGTGAGTCTTCACCATGACGATATCTCCGTCCCACTGGCTGCCTTGGTAATACCGAAGAGGTTAGCCTTACCGATAACCCGCGAACCCCATCCTGTCTCAAGCATCGCCTGGGCAGTAACGAAGGCAGGATCTATTTCTGTTTTTGCCTCCACGGCCGCAGCATACACCTGACGGGCGAAGGCTAATTGAGTTTTACTTGCCATACCTTTATTTATATTATAATAATGTATACCTATGATGCATCATCGGGCGCATCTTTTTCCGAAAAGTTGATAGGCCCGCCGCCGATGTAATCTCCCTTGTCGTTAAAGTCCTTCATGCGCTTTACGAAGTTCTTCGGAAATATCGGATATATAGCCTGTATGTTCTCGATAATGGAGAATATCTCGCGTACCATCATGAACACGCAGATGTAAGTTCCTGTCCATTGCATCGCGCCAACAGTAGAGCCCTCTACGGTGGCATGACTTGCAAAATTACTCAGGATCATCAGGAAGATGTAGATTACAATCTTCTTCGTGAACCTGGAGAAGAAGGATTCGCTAGACGCATCCTTGTGGATAAGATGCTTCCATACACCAAGGAAGGTATCGATAGAGATGGCTATCGCTATCCACTTGGCAAACTCCCAGTCCTGATACACATACTGGAACCCTTCCGACACAGCCGTCAGAGGGAGCGAGGTGATTGCTATCATCGGTATATTTCGTTTATATTGTTTCATAACATTTCGGCCTTATGTTTTTTAGACATTGCAAAATTACACAAATATTCCGGAACCGCAAAGGACGCTAGCGCACCATCTGTCGCGACAGCCGGTGAACATCCAGGATATCTGCACCTGTGGCCGAAAGCATGAGGGTCCAGCCGTAGCTCTGGAGTTCTGCAGATACGAACGGAATAATCTCGCAGGTAGTAATACTCTCCCGGTCCATCCAGTAGAGTCCTTCCGTCTCCACATCTGCCATGATACGGGCATGAACCTCGAAAGCATCTGAAGGGTGCGGTCGTTTGCTATGACTCGCTCGAGCATATCGGCATGAGCAGATAACTTCATTGCTACAGTTACGGCTATGCGCTGGGTACATTGGAAACTCCTGCGCCCATCGCTCTGCATATCCACTTCTCCGTAATCTACGAACAGGAAGGAACCGGTAAGCTTATCGATGCGTTGCTTCAGTTCGTCGAACGACTGGCCGTAAACGTAGTTCTCTATCTCCGGAACCAGTTCTTTCTCGGGCATCTCCTTGATTGCCTTGAGCACGGTAGCATATTCTTCCATACTGCTCTCGCCCTTGTTGGCAATACCCTTCGTAACTCCTGCAGTAGCAGGAAACTTGGCAAAATATTCGAATAAATCCAATAACATAGGCTTTTATAATTTTGTCGCAGAGAGGTTGTTCCCCTGCCTTAGTTATATAATCTTTTTAACTATCTCCAGAGGTAGTCCTACCTCGTCTGCTATCTTGGCCAACTCCATGCCGGTAGCCTTCAGGCTCTTTACTCCCTCGATGGTCTTCTTCCTGAGAATGCGGAGATAGGTAAGCACGTTCAGCTGTTCTACCTGACGGGCATTACCCAGTCCATCCTTGGAGAGATCGTAGAGCGCATCGGTTGCATCGGTAGTAATACTGCTGCCCTCCTTGGGTATAAACTTGGTGAGCAGGGAAAATTCAGTCTTCGAGAAGAGGAAATTATTTACTGCAGTAAAGTTTAGAGCTATCGCCCGGAGTGTGTTGACAGGCAGTTTCTTGAACTTCAGAGCGAGTTTCTGCGCCTCTTCCGAGGAATATACTTCCTTGTCGAAGTAGAGTATCGCAGCCAGCAGAGGAAGACTTTCCTCGCCCATATCGAGCAGCTGGCGCGCCTCGATATACTGAAGGGTCGTGAGCGAACAGGTGAGCGACTTGAAATCTGTATTGACCTCATAGCCATAATAGGCTTTCTTGTCGATAAAGATAATCGGCAACTGCTGCCGGCAGAAACAGAGATCGAGCACGAACTTATCATCTTTCTCCTGGAAGATGAACGAGAGCTGACTGGCTATAGACATGAAGTTCTCCAGGGTTCGCTCATCGCGCTTAATCTTGTTCAGGTTCCATCCCTTCATGTAGCAGAGAAACAGACATTTCACAGCACCTGGGGAAAACTGCCCACTCTCCATAAGAGAAAGCAGCTCCACCAGCTTCAGATATTGGTCAGAAGTGAGTAGTTCCCACGAGTTCGGAATTTCATGTTCTATTCCGTTTGCTCTTACGGTTATCGTCTTTTTCATAAGCTTATGGCATTAAATACATATTGTCGTCCGGACGGTTCTCGGCAGAGAAGGAAAGAAAATCGTTTCCTTCCTGGGCATCGAGGAGCATATCCACATTATGCAGCAGATCTTCCACCTCCCCGTCTAGCTGTGTGGCGAGCTGGAGTGCACGGCTTGCCTCGTCGCTGCCTGAGCGGGTGGCGGTATTGTCATTGAAGAGATTGCGGATGGTGGCAGGGAACTCCAGGATATCGAATCGTCTGAGAGCCTTCGCCACGGTCTTCTTTACCAGAGCACGCTTGAGCATAGGGAGTGCCTTCTGGGCGAACTCTACAAAAGTCTGGTCTTCCCATCCCTGTTCGAGCCGGTCGAAGTAGGCGCCTATGCTTTCATCGAGCACCTCTTTCTGGAGAGGAACACAACGGAAAAAGAAGAGATACGAGAGGTCGATAGGATAAATTTCATCGAATTCATCGGCAGTATCTACCTTCAGCTTACTGAGCATCTTGTAGTAATTGGTCTTGCGCCAGTCTTCCATGGCAAGACGGATATCGGCAGGATCATCAGCACTTATCTCTTCAGTAAGTTCAGAAATCAACGAATCCATCGCATTAAAGTAGTTCTCCATATAGGAGCGCTTCATGCCTTCCATCTCGTACTTGTAGAGATTAATATCGTTCTTCCTTCGGTTCACGGCATCGAAGATAATCTGGGTAGCTAGCGTAAGGTTCGCCATGGCAGCGCGGAGAAAATCCTTGATGCCACTCTCTTCTTCCTCGATACCGACAATATCTGAGAACGTATTGTTGCCGATGATAGGCAACAATACGTTTGCGCGCAGCTACGGCAGACCTGAAGGCTGTCGAAGTCGGCACTTGTATCTGCACCAGGTGCGCAGTTGCAGAACTGCGCATAACTGGTGAAGAGATTATTGAGTTGAAATTTCTTGTTCATGCCTGTTGCTGGTTAAGTCGTTGGGATGGTGTTATATCTTCCTGTCTCTGCGGAACCTCGCGGTAGAACCCTAGCCTGCAGCCCTGCTTGTAGAGTTCCGGGAAGTTCATGCGCAACGCCCAGTTGAGCGGTTCTGCGCAGACTTCGTCCTCTGAGGTGAGCGACATGATGTAGATGAGATAATTATAATAGGTATCACTTCCACTCTTCGAGATGACGCCATCCTTATCTACTGCAGATATGGCTGCATCGAGACCTACCGAAGACAGAAGGGCTTGTTCGGTACGCTTGTCGTAAGAGATGAGCGCTTCGATATATTCCTTGTACTTGAGGTCGATGGTCTCCACCTTCCACGACTGCTCGTGCCCCTGGGCATCCATGAAGGAGATGGAAGAGAAACCTTTGCCCTGGTTGTCTGCACCCGACAGATAGGAGCTGAACTTGCGTACCTCGTCACGAACATACCGTACCATGCACGACTCCTTGAAGTCTGTACCGATATCGATACGTTATACTTCAGCAGTTCCATGCCCTTCGCCTTGCGTCGCTTATTTTCCTCGCAGAGCTTGGTCATCTGGGTGCGCTTGCTCTGGATCCAGGCGTTAGGGATAATGACATGCACCTTTGCAGCCAGCGATTTTTTCAGAAAACTGTTAATGTATCGGGCAGTCTTGTTGCTACCTTGGATGTACGGGCGAGCTCCCTGATGCGTCTCGTTTGCTCCGTAGAATTCGTCTACTGATTTCTCTCTGTGATGAGAGATCGCAGCATAGCGGTAGTTGTCAACTTCGTTAAAGCTGAACTTCGGATAAACCGAGTAACTCGATAAGCCATAGGCGAATCGTCCTACTACAACCTGCTTAAAGTCTCCGTACGAAATCAATTCTGAAGCAACGTCCTGTCGGGTAGTTGCCAATCTGCAGTAACGGTTCTCCATCGCCTCAAGCGCAGCAACCGGCTTGCCCATACCTATCACCTTACCTCGGGTGAAGCGCCACTTCACGAAGAAGTCGCCAAAGTAATAGAAGTTCTTGATGCACGTCTTGCAGAACTCCTCGACTGAAGGGATGCCGCGGGAACTCCAGGAGTCGAGCCATTCCATTACTTCAGGCTGCTCCTCGTACTTGCGTACCAGCTTGCCATCCTCGATAGCCTGCTTGTATACGGCGAGTCCATGGCCATAGAGCATCTTGATCTCCTTGGAATAGAGACGAGGGAGCAGTCGGTTCTCCTTGATCTCCTTGGTCACTTCGTCGCATTGCTGGTTGTTGTGGCCACGCATCAACACCTGGTATCCCTGTATACCCAGATAATGATGCTGCTGTATCCAGAGCGTGCCACCGAACGGAGACTCCAGGAGTGGAGACTGGAAGAGCTGGTCTGCACCAAAGATGGAGTCACCTTCACCTAGCTGGAAGGTAAAGGTATTGCCATCGGCAAGGTAGATGCCGGCGTTGCCATACATGTCTATTTCGTAATCTTTCATAACCAATTTATTTTGTGAAGTTTAAATCCGTCCTGAGGGAAACCCATGTACCTGATGAGAATCCGGTAGCATATCTTTGGCTCTCCATCTTCGTCTGTATAGAGAAGATAGTTCTCTCCATCGATGGCGAAGCGTTCCTTCGGCAACTGGGTTCGATACTTGCAATGCCTGCGCACCTGAAGCTTTGCGCTCGCCTCTCCTCTCGTCCTTGAGTAAGGAAAGAAAACCAGGGTAAACTCCCCATCGGGCAGCTTACTGATTTCCCTGGCCCACTGGAGTGCCGTGATGCCATCCATGATGATGTTCTTACTTGTCTTGCTCATAATGATGCGAAGATAGCGAAAAATTATCGCCCTGCAAAAGACCGGCTGCACCTGTTCCCCGTCATATTTCCGAGAATCGTAAGGCCTGCACCTCTCTTTCCTTTCCCAGCGGTGCGTGCTCGTTTGGGTAAGGTGTTTTTGGGAGTTTTTCTTCCAGCCGGTCCGCTTGGGCTGATTATCAGTATTTTAGCATTTATACCCTTTCATTTTCCGTAAATTATTGATATGCCCGCGAAAATTATTACTGCAGAAATGCAGCATTATTCTGCGTCTATATTTCGAAATTGTCCGGTAAATCGGTAGGATATGTACTTAATTCCGCCTTCACGGCATCAGAATAAAGGCCGTAAAGCAGGTAAATCATCGCAGAAGGCAGCTGCGTGGTTAGTCCTGCCTGATTCTTCAGTTGCTGTTTCTTCTCCGAACTCTTATCAAGTTCTATCTTCCCGTCCGTTTTCTTCAGAGGGGATATCATGATGGCAGAGCAGAGGTTCTTGCACTCATTCTCATCGATACGGATGACAGGCAGAAGCGGACTGCGCTCGCCGAAGAGCATCTGGCAGAGCTTGAACTGCTGCCAATGGTATATCGTCGGCGCATCTTCGTTATAGAGTATCACCATGAAGCCGTACGACTCCAGGGCAGCCTTCAGATTGAGCGAGTCGGTAGTTATCTGTTCCCGCTCCTCCCTGCGCTTGTTGCCGGCACGGTCTGGATAGAGATAGATTGTCTTATTTACGGCCGCAGATCCGAAGAACTGGTGTACCTCTGCCACGAGGTCGTTGTAATCCTTGGGCAGGAAGGCAAAGAACTCCTTGATGATGTCGAGACGCCTGCCGTAATCTTTCTTCTGGGCAACGATGAGCGACTGGAAGTTACCAGGGTCGTATCCCATGTAGAGCGGTTCGTGAGGGTCGTAATGTAGAAGATACTCTGCCGTAAGGATAAACCTATCCTTCAGATTCAGGCGAAGAATGGACTCATACTTATAGCTATCCTTGAACTGATGCTTTGCGTGGTCGTAGTTAATGAAGAACTTATTGGTTACCTCCTTGTGACGGATGGCGCAGATAGCCGTGAGGAACTCGTCCGTATCAAGAGTGTCCAACTGAGTCTTGAAGAACTTAGGACCTAGGATATCCTTGTTGCAGAAGGAGGATGCACGGATATAGTAGATGGCATTACGCCTCATATCTGCCAGACGAGGTTTCCATCTCGCCACGAAGGCATTGAGCTTAACAGACTCAAGTCGCATCTTCTCAAGGAGAACAGGGTCTTTCGAGTCTCGTTCCTGCTGCTTGAGCACGAACAGACGGTAGAGACTTCTGTTAACTTCCAGGGCAACGGTTGCAATCTCCTCGATAAGTTTCGGGTTCACCTTCTTTTCATAATCCTCAAACCAGTCATCTTCGCCGAGGTCGACGCGAGCCGTATCACTCACACCCGTAACACCCTCATAATAAGCAGAGCAGCGCACATTGGCTGGACCTCCACGTAAAGACGGGAACAGGCGGGTTTTGAGTTTTTCTCCACTATTATGCTTCATTTCTTCAACGAAAGCGTGCACGGCATTTCTACCGGCAACAGATTCCGGCTGGTCGCTTGATACGAGCTGAAGGTGGGCGCCATTTCGGAATATCACGCTATGCTTAGCATAGGCTATCGGATATCGGGG
>ENA-OPYW01000131-OPYW01000131.1-human-gut-metagenome-genome-assembly--contig:-NODE-131-length-10103-cov-1.039896_pt1 | contig 10103 bp, 12 predicted proteins | sample MGYA00242473_ERZ504483 | MGnify/ENA primary metagenome ERZ504483 (study PRJEB26092, sample SAMD00036221) | human gut metagenome | host: Homo sapiens | study: EMG produced TPA metagenomics assembly of...
TCATGCTGAAATACTTCGTAGATGGTGACACCTATTATGGTAATGATGCCCAGATTGCCCAATGTGCAGTATAACCGCTCGGCATTCTTCTTTCCTATGTGAACCACAAGAGTCTTCTTGCCGGCTCTCAGGTCGTTGTCATGATCGCGGTAATTGTTCAGAATGAGCAGCGTATCAACTACCAGTCCGCAGGCTGCAGATACGAGAACTGCTTCCATGCTTACTCCCTGCATGGTTTCGGGCATTACGAGATAGTATGTGCAGCATACGGGTACAATGCCGAAGAAGAGCAGTACCAGAAAATCGCCCATGCCCAGATAGCTGAGACAGGTAGTATAGAGAAAACAGAAGACTACGCAACAGATGCCTACGATAACCATTTCCCAACCTCCGAAAAGAACCAGCGGAAGCCCTATGGCACAGCCCAGAAGAGTAGTGAGGATGATTCCCCATTTCATGGCTCCCAATGTTATCCAGCCTTCAGCGCAGGCACGTTTCGGTCCCAGCCGGGTTTCGTCGTCATTGCCATGTTTAAAGTCGAAATAATCATTCACCAGATTGCTGTCTATCTGCATCACCCATGCAAAGAGCAGGCAGAGTAGGGCTGGCAATGTCTGTATCTGCTGAGCGTCTTTATAAGCCAGCGCAATACCCAATAAAACAGGAACAGCCGCCGCCGTCAGAGTCTTCGGGCGAGCGGCTAGATACCATGCTTTTATAGAATTTGTTTCTATCATATTCTGAAAAGATTAAAATTGAATCTCCTGAAATTCTTAAGGAAAGTCAGGAAGATTAATTGAAGAAGTTCCAACTTACTCCAATACGGAACACTCTTTCGTTCATCGGATAATGAGGAGCGAAAAAGTAGTTCTTGTCGCCCTGTCCTGCATTGATGTGGCTCATCATTACGAAGAAACGGGTGTGCTTGATGTGAACGTTGGCGTAAACATTGACGATAGGATAGTTGCCTATCTTTACGTTGTTCTCGCCGTTGCCCTGTACCGTATACTGTCCCATATAAGGTGAATAGTCGGGAGCTTCATAGCTTGTAAAGTAGCGCATGTCAGCACCCAGGTCTACGTTCAGCACCTTTACTACCTTGAACTTGATGTAGAGGTTGGTGTAGGCATTGAAGGCTGGTACTGGCAGAACACTCTCCTTGCTTGAGTGCTGGTAGGTAAACTGGTTTTCCCAGTTCAGAATGCCCAGTCTGAAGTTCTGCTCCAGTTGTGCTGTCAGCAGGTTGATTCCTCCGCTTTCCTGCATCGGTGTTACCATGACTCCTGTTCGCAAACCTTTTTCTGTAATGTCATAGCTTTGCGAGAAGTAGGTGTAGTTCTTGATTTCATCTACAGCCACTCTCAGCTTGGTGCGTGTCTTAGGGAAGGAGAGTGTACCCATGATGCGGGTATGGATGGTCTTGTCGAGATCATTCTCCCACCACAGATGGCGGGCGTGATAGTTGCGGTAATAGAACGATGGGGTTTCTCTATGGAAGAAAGCATCGCCTCTTACCTGAAGCGTGTCGCCCAGGAATGGGATGTTCACGTCTACATTACCATCTATGGCAAGGGTTCCGGCGTCAACACCCGTCAGTCCTATTTCTGCTACGGCATTGTAGTGGAGTGTCTTGCCTTCCTGCTTGCTCAGCTGTCCGCCTACGCTCAGTGCATGCTCGTTGAATTTTTCGAAACCACCTTCCATGGTTGGCAGTTCATAGTGACGGAGGTCGTAGCTGGCGAAAGCCTTCAAGCCTGCCTTTGCCCATTTATTGAAACCTTCAAGCATGGCAATGGCGAAGGTATTCTTCATGTGCCAGTGCTTGGTCTGGTCGTAGATGGAGTCGCCGGTCAGCCTGCCTGCATCGTAATATTCTTTCAGATAATAGTCGGCTGGGGTCTGATAAGCTTCGTAAATACGGCGATAGTTGTCAAACTTTACCGTATGGATGAAACTCGTTACCGGAACATATTCGCTCTTGTAGAAAAGCGAGTCTTCGGCATTTTTCTTCTGGATGGCCAGCAGACTGTCGGCTGCGGCTTTTCCGTTTACAGCGATTCGGGTACTGTCGTTCCTGATGTCCTTTGCGTCTGAGTCTTTAGCCGGTTCATCGCCTGCAATCTTGGCTCCGTCAGGCCGGCCGCTGAATTTAGCTCCTTGCTGTTTGTCGTAGGCTTTCTCATCAAATTTCTTGCCTTGTTCCTTGGCTTTCTTTCTGGCTTCTTCCTTCGCATTCTCTTCAGCATTTTCCTTTTTCGAAGCCATGGCAAATTTCTTTGCCTTGATTTCTTCTTCGGTCATCTTTACCTTTCGGCTGAACCTACGTTGTAGCGGTGTGTAAAGAAGATGTGCTGGTTGTCCAGTCGGTTCCAGTTCTGTTCCAGAACGGTAGGAATTTCATTGGTGGCAAACGATTCGGTGTAGATTTCCGGATGTTTGATGTAATCATCGTTGGTAATACCGCCGTTCTCGGTCATCTTCTCATGATTGGTACTGAAGAGGAAGTGTGCCTGATAGCGGTCGCCCAGGTAAGATGCCCACATGGTGTATTTAAAGTGGCTGGTACTCTGGGCGTTATAATATCCTCTGCCATACTTGTAGTCGAATCTGAAACCGGCGCCTAGCCTTTTGTTGGCATTTACTGCAAATATGGCCTTGAAGTCGTCTTCTCCCGTCACCTTGTCGCCGCAGCTGTTCAGTGTTATGTTCGTGATAGGTGAGTAGGTGTTGGTGAAGTGGAAGTCGCTTACCGGGTTTACGATATAATCGTAGGGCTCTGTAAAGATGAAGTTGCCCTGCGTGTTGCGGCGGTCGATGAAGATTCGGTTCAGTCGGGCAGTACCCATGTTTCCGAGGGTATTGTATTCGCCTCTCAGTCCTTCCGTGAAGGTTGAGTTCATGTACATGTGCTGCAAGGTGTCTACTACCGCAGCCTTTGTGTCGCCGAAGCGTTCGTCTACGGTCCATACTCTGATGCCTTTCGGAATCTCCTTGTCTGAGCCAAGTGAATCGGTGTTTACCTTGCGGTTGGTTTGAGGACGGAACTGCGAATCTTCGTTATAGTTAAAATCGTTTTGTGCCGCAACCGGGAGGGTTGCAGCACAAAATAGGAGTGATGAGAATATATTTTTCTTCTTCTTCATTATTTCTTAAATAGTCGGATACATACTTCGGCAATCTTGAGCACTACACCCACGATGAGTACGATGTAGGCGATATTGCGGCTTTCTTCCAGCTGGGTCCAGAGTATTACCCCCACGATGGCGAGCAGCATGAAGGCGATGTTGAGATAGTTGCGCACCTTCAGCATGTTGTTCTGGTCGCTGTAGGCCAATGGGCGAAGCCGGTGGTGCTGAGGTCTTACGGCGTAGCTGGTAGGCTGCTTCTGTTCAGTCTGTTCTGTTCCCTGCTCAGCTGTAGGCTGGGCTGTAGCGTTTGCAGGCTGCTTTGCCTCGTTCTGTTGTATCTTGTTGTCTGTATTCTGATTATCCATTTTTCTTCAACTTATTGTTTTACTAATGCTGCTAACTCTGCGAATATCTGGTCTTTGCGGTCGATGGTGCATCTGCGGAACTTTCCGAAGATTTTAGCCAGGTCGTTCTGCTTCTTGTTGAGCGCAATCTTGTCGCTGATTACCTCTTCTGCAGGTTCCTTGAAACCGGTGCTTCTTCCTTCCTCGTAGTTGTAGATGATGCGGCAGAGCGAGAGATTCAGATGATTGTCTGAAATCCTGGCTATCAGCTGGTATTTGAATTCCGTGCGGTCGAGCGAGATGAATGACTGGCTGAAAACGAGCCATTCGTCCATCGTGTTGGCGATGATGTGCTCAGCATCGTTTACCAGTGCTACTCGGCTTGCTATGTTCTGCTTGTTCTGTGTCAGTTCACTCATGTATTTTAATACGATGTCGTAAATCTGCTTGGCAGTTTTTCCGTTAGCATCCGTATCGAGTGTGAATTCTATCTTGTTTTCATCATTATATGTGATGGCGCCTGCCAGATATTTCATATCCACTTTGGCTGTTGTACCATTTGCCAGCTTGTTGGCAGGCTTGGCAGCCTCCTTTGGCTTAGCGGCTACGGCAACAGGAATCGCCCATCCCGTGGTTGATGTGGTTGGCGCCTTGGCGCTTGCAGCGTTGATGCTGTCGGCCTGAGCCTTCAGTTTGGCAGCCTGTGCTTTTATCTTAGCCACTTCCAGTGCCTTCTTGGCAGCTTCCAGCTGTTTCTGTGCCTGTTCCAACTGCTGCTGCTCTTCAGTCAGCACGGTTTGGGCCTGTGCAGTCATTAGCGGGAGGAGCATAAATATGGGGATGATGATTTTTTCATGTCGAATTGTTTTTTATGAAACTATAAAATGACGGTTCCTTTAGGGGAACTTAGCGGAAGATGAGGGATTCAAACCCCCGATACCCGGAAGAGGGTATACCGGATTTCGAGTCCAGCGCATTCGGTCACTCTGCCAATCTTCCTTTTTATTTTATCAGATGCAAAAGTAATACATTTTTTGCATCTGACAAAATATTGCTGTTATTTTTTAACTATATTAACCCCGCTTTATAGGATTTTATACTATAGTTTTTACTGTTGCTGCAGAAATCTGTCGGCCTCGATGGCAGCCTTGGCTCCCGAGCCTGCGGCAACAACACCCTGGCGGTAGATTGGGTCGGCCACATCGCCTGCTGCGAAAACACCCGGAATGTTGGTGGTGGCAGTACCTGGCACTACTTTGATGAAGCCTTGCTCGTCGAGATCTATTTGTCCCTTGAAGAGGTCGGTGTTAGGCTTATGTCCGATAGCCAGGAAGAATCCGTCGATGCTGATGTCAAACTTCTCTTCGTTGGCTTCGCCCTTGTGGCGCACGAGATGAGCACCTTCTACACCGTTCTCGCCGAAGAGCCCCAGCGTATTGGTTTCGAACAGAATCTCGATGTTCTCCTTGTTCTTTACACGCTGCTGCATGATTTCTGAAGCACGGAGATAAGGCTTGCGCACAATCATGTAAACCTTCTTGGCAAGTCCGGATAGATACATAGCCTCTTCGCAGGCAGTATCGCCACCGCCCACTACGGCTACGGTGCGCTTGCGGTAGAAGAATCCGTCACAGGTAGCGCAGGCAGAAACGCCCTGTCCGCGATATTTTTCTTCATCGGCAAGACCCAGATATTTGGCAGATGCACCTGTGGCGATGATCACGGTTTCTGCCTCAATCTCGTTGCCACGCTCATCGGTAAGATGATAAGGGCGGGAAGAGAAATCCACCTTTGAAATGCTTCCGTCACGGAGATCAGCACCAAAGCGGGCTGCCTGCTCCTTCATATCCATCATCATCTGGGTGCCATCCACACCATTAGGATAACCAGGGAAATTCTCTACCTCTGTGGTGATGGTAAGCTGGCCGCCTGGCTGCATACCAGAATACAATACAGGATTGAGACCAGCTCTACCTGCATAAATGGCAGCTGTATATCCCGCAGGACCGCTACCTATAATCAAAGTCTTTACTTTTTCCATTATATTTATTGCTGTTTTATTATGATCTTGTGATTATCTTACATGATTATCTTGTGAGACTAATCGGAATGATCTTATGTGAATTATCTTGCGATGATTTATCGGATTCCCACGATCTTATGCATTTGGAGCGAGAGCTGCCATTCCGGATGCTGCTTCACATAGTCGATGCAGCCGGAGAGGATAAAGCGGTTGCGGGCATCATTGCCCACATCGCAAGGCTGCAGATACTGATAGGTGGCTTCCAATCCATAATTGTTTACTTCGTGAGCGCCATCAAAGACCAGCTTCAACTCATCCACCTTCTTCAAGGCGAGTTCACCACCCTCCGTAAAGTCCAACTTTGGCGAACAGGTAACCCAGTCGATGCCTCAGGAACCACGTGGGTGCCGTTGGTTTCCATCGAAAGATAATATCCCTGCTGATGCAGGAGCTGGATGAGTTCCGCATCTACCTGCAAGGTTGGTTCGCCACCTGTAAGAACAATAAAGCGGCAATCGCCACCCTTCTCCAGGCACGCAGTCAGGATGTCCTCGGCGCTCATCTCCTTATATCCCTTGAAATCGGTATCGCAGAAAGGACATTTCAGATTGCAGCCGCTCATACGAACAAAAACAGCTGGTCTGCCCATCCATCTTCCTTCTCCCTGAAGGGAATAGAATATCTCGTTAACTTTATACATTTTTTCTTATATTAATTACCAGCTCCTATATTAAGGAACCAGATGCTCGATTCCTTTGATTTTCTCTTCGTCAACCACCACGGCAGTATTGCCGAAGCTCTCCTGCACCGTAGCCTTATAGCACTCTGGGAAGAGATCCACGAGCCATCTTCCGATATTCTCGGCGGTAGGATTGAAATCAAACACCTCGTTGAGATTGGCGTGATCCATCTTGCCATGCACCGCTTTCTTGACATGGGTGAAATCTATCACCATGCCATCCTGGTTCAACTCTCTGCCCACGAAAAAGAGTTCAATCTGCCAGTTGTGACCATGCAGACTGCTGCACTTACTCTCGTAACTGAGGGTGAGCGAATGGGCTGCTGATATTTCTAATTTCTTTGAAATGAAGTAAATCATCTGTTATTTCTAGTCTTATTTCTTGTCGTTTAACTTTGCAAAGATACATTAATTCATTTAGAATACAAAATAAAACCGAAAGTTTTTTTCTTTCTTAAAGAATTTATTGCTATCTTTGCACCCATAAAAGGAATGAGGGCGCTTGCCACATCCTATGACGCATCTGATAATAACAAAAAATAAGATAATGAATACAATTAAGAAAATTGTACTTACAGGTGGTCCTTGCGCAGGTAAAACCACTGCGCTGGTTAAAATAATCGACCACTTCTCTGGCCTTGGATACAAGGTGTTTACCATTCCTGAGGTTCCTACCATGTTCACCCAGGCAGGAATGAACTATCTCACCAAAAACGAGAAGTTCTTCTTCGAGGGAGAAAAAGCTACCTTCCTGACTCAGATCGGACTGGAAGACAGTTTCACCAAAATGGCTGAAACCATCGACAAGCCGGTCATCATCGTCTGCGACCGTGGCACGATGGATATCTCCACCTACCTGACAGAGGACTTCTGGAACCGCATCATCTCCGAGCAGGGATATACCAACACCCAGCTGCGTGAACGCTACGATGCCGTACTGCATCTGGTTTCTGCCGCAGATGGCGCTGAACAATTCTACACCACAGCCAACAACGCCCAGCGCGTGGAAAAGGCGGACGAAAAGGGATTGCAGATAGCCAGGGAACTGGACAAGAAAATCGTTTCCGCCTGGAAGGGACACCCACATCTGAGAGTAATCAACAACCACGAGGACTTCAACAACAAGCTGAACCGTGTGCTCAAGGAAATCAGCAATGTGCTGGGTATTCCGCAACCTATCGAAGAGGAAAGAAAGTATATCGTGAAACTGACCGGCGAAGTGCCAAATGCCATCGACAGCGATATCGTTCAGACCTATCTTTCGGGAGAACCAGGCAGCGAGATCCGTCTCCGTCGCCGCGGATTCGAAGGTGGAAAGTACGTATATGTTCACACCACTAAGAAGCGCGTAGCCGACAACGAGCAGGTTGAGACCGAGCGACAGATCAGCGCTAATCTCTACGAGAATATGCTCCAGCAGGCAGACCCTTACCGCCAGCGCATTCATAAGCATCGCAAGAGTTTTATCTGGAAGGGCCAGTATTTCGAGCTCGACGAGTTTCTTGAGCCGGTTTCCGACCTGATGATTCTTGAAACCCGCGGCATTTCTGCCAACGAGAGTGTGAAGTTTCCTCCTTTCATTCAGGTGCTGGAGGATATTACGGGCAACAGCAAATATTATAATTATAACATAGCGCTGAAGCGGTAAATCAGCCGAAAATGTAAAAAGTTACGGAGATAATTCATATTCTCTGTAACTTTTTACATAAACCACTCACTTTTGGTGTTATTGAGTTTCATCATTCTATTTTCTCCTTTATCCGTTGTACTTGAACACCTTGACCATTTCCTTGTCGCCACCCACAAGCTGGCTACATCTGTTCAGCATTCCGGTGTCTGAGAAACCGCATTTCTCCATGACTTTCCCTGATGCAGGATTGCCTGTGAAATGGTCTGCCCAGATGTTTTCGAAATGCTTCTCGTTGATGCAGTAGTCAAGCATCAGCTTCAAGGCTTCGGTGCAGATTCCTTGGTTCCAAAATGGCTTTCCTACCCAATAGCCCACCTCACAGTCGTTTTCTCCGATAGGGATGTTGCTGGTTTCATGGGTGTAGTAGCCGATGCAGCCGATAGCCTCGCCAGTCTCTTTCAACACAATCGCCCATGTCGTTTCATTATGGAAGAATGTCCGGATTATCTCCCGACTTTCTTCTACAGACTTATGCGCCGGCCATCCAGCACGTGGTCCTACGTCAGGGTCGGAGGCGTACTTGAAGAGCGCCTCTGCATCTGATTCCTGCCAATATCGAAGTAAAATTCTTTCTGTTTCCATCAGATTATTTCAATGAAATTCTTCGTTCTTTATTTTGTTATCTACTGAACTTTCGCAAGTTTTGCCCACACGCCCTGAACCAACGGTCACCGGCCGAAGGGAAAGGTAAAGGGCAGAAGCCCGTACTTGAACCACATACGAAAGTTCAATTATTAATTTTTAAGGCAAAGATAATAAAAAAAGGGAAAATGAGCAAAAAAATGATGATTTTTTACTCGTTTCCCTTTAACTTTCTTTGGAAATCCTTAATGACCTTAATGACCGTGACCTTAATGACCGGATTTCTCTGTTTTCTTTATCCCATGCAGCTCGTTACTCCGAGCGTAGTAGCGATAGCGGTCAGTATACTGATAGCTATCTGAAGAATTGTTTTCCAGGTTTTCATTTTTTTTAATGTTGAATGTTGAGTGTTGAATGTTGACTTTTTTGGGGGTGGATAGGCTTGGCTAGGGGCTAGCACCCTAGCCAGTCTATCCTTGGGCTATTCAAGGCCGTCGCCAGATTCAGAGCCTTGACCGTCGCTGCCGGTCTGACCGGTGTTTGAACCACCTGGGGTAGAACCGCCTGGCGTATTATCCGGAGTGGTTGGGGCGTTGAGGTCAACGTTGGTCTTACCCTCCTTAATCGCCTTGATAACGGCTGCCTGAGCGCTGCGGCTGGCTACGAGGTTGAACTCGGCGTCATCGCGAAGGTTCTTAAACTCCTCGACCTGGCTCCCACTGAACCTTTACGCCGGTGATATTCTGTGCGGTGAACTTGTCAGCATCCTCAGCACCCTTCGAGGTGAGAAGGAGAGAGAAATCACCGAGATCGCCCAGACGGATTTTCTTGCCCTCAAGCAACATCTCACGCATGCAGTCTACGGCAATGTAGAGGATGGCGCTGATGTCGGCTCTCGAATAAACACTTCCATGAGAAGTGATGTGCTTGGCAAACTTCTCGATGGTCATGATGTCAGTGTACTGTGAGATGGCAAAAGCGTTCTGCTTCTCGGTCTTCACGAGTTCCAGGTCCTTTGGGTCAGGGGTCTTACCCTCCTTCTTCGCCTGGTTGATGCGTGACTTAGCCTGGTTGATTTCCAGAAGATTTGCGTTCACGCTACGCATTACGATGCTGTAATTAATCATAGTCGTTTGTAGTATGTTTAGAGTCCTTTGTTTTGCAACTCCCCCGAACGCCCCGTTCCTGCCGTTTTCGGGGTCTTCATTGATGACCGGCGCCTGCCATCATTTATAACCCGTGTAGGTCTTAATAGTAGACCCGAGCAAGGCACAAAAGGCTGTTCTTTCGATTGCCGGTGCAAAGATACAACATTTTCGGACAGAATGCAAGCTTTTACCCTAACTTTCTATTCCGAAAATGACGTAAGTGTCTGATAGATTATACTTTCTATCGTTTTCTATCAGAACTTTATTGCAGAAACATAGCAAAACAGGAAAATACGCATTGAAGGTAGCTGAAGAAACGTGAAAAAGCGGTCATTAAGGTCAAGGTCATTAAGGTCATTAAGAAAATGGGGAATCGGTCATTTTGAGCTATAGTAGTATATAAATTATTTATATATACTATAGGAAAATGTTTTTCTCCGAAACCTTAA
>ENA-OPYW01000132-OPYW01000132.1-human-gut-metagenome-genome-assembly--contig:-NODE-132-length-10094-cov-1.284639_pt1 | contig 10094 bp, 13 predicted proteins | sample MGYA00242473_ERZ504483 | MGnify/ENA primary metagenome ERZ504483 (study PRJEB26092, sample SAMD00036221) | human gut metagenome | host: Homo sapiens | study: EMG produced TPA metagenomics assembly of...
CTGGCACAGTGCTTTGGAAATGAAATTATATTTCCAGAGATTTATCCACCATATTGCCGGACTGCCTGATTTCAGTGCATTGAAATTTACCAAATATAATCAGTATGAATCCCTCATTCTTCCGATGCAGAGATACCTCGAAGATGCCGGTGTGGACTTCCAGTTCAATACAGAAGTCACAAATGTTGTATTCAAATTCGAAGGAGACAAAAAGATTGCATCTGCAATTGAATGTAAAGTAAACGGACAGGAAAGAGGTATCGTCCTGACAGAAAACGACCTCGTATTTGTCACAAACGGAAGCTGTACAGAGGGAACCATTTACGGAGATCAGAACCATGCACCAAACGGGGATGCCGAAGTCCGTACAAGCGGTGTATGGAACCTTTGGAAAAACATTGCCCGTCAGGATCCATCCTTCGGACATCCGGAAAAATTCTGTTCCGACATTTCCAAGACAAACTGGGAATCTGCAACAGTTACAACTCTGGATGACAAGATCATTCCTTATATCACAGACATTTGCAAACGTGACCCTCGCACCGGAAATGTTGTAACCGGCGGTATCGTCAGCTGCCAGGATTCCAGCTGGCTGTTAAGCTGGACGATCAATCGTCAGGGACAGTTCAAAGACCAGGATAAAGATAAGGTATGTGTCTGGGTTTATGGATTATTTACTGATGTGCCTGGTGACTATATCAAGAAGCCTATGAAAGACTGTACCGGAAAAGAAATCACAGCAGAATGGCTCTATCACCTTGGTGTTCCGGAAGATCAGATCATGGATCTGGCAGAAAACAGTGCAATCTGTGTACCGACAATGATGCCTTACATCACAGCATTCTTCATGCCACGTACAAAAGGTGACCGCCCGGATGTTATTCCGGATGGATGTGTCAACTTCGCTTTCCTCGGACAGTTTGCTGAAACTCCAAGAGATACTGTTTTCACAACAGAGTATTCTGTACGTACTGCTATGGAAGCTGTTTATGGACTTCTCAAAGTAGACCGTGGTGTGCCTGAAGTATGGGGAAGTGTTTATGATATCCGCGAGCTTCTCGACAGCTCTGTAAAACTTATGGACGGAAAATCTCCACTTGAGATCCAGCTGCCTGGACCGCTGAACGCACTGAAGAAACCTCTTCTGAAGCTTGTAAAAGGAAACGTGATTGAAAAGGTACTGCGTGATCACAATGTACTGAAGGACGGAATGTAAAAAGAACACTTGTTCTTTTCTCTGAAATATGCTATTCTATTTCTACCTGATCACGTAAGAAGAATGCCTCCCGCATTCTTCTTACTTGAATGATTTCAGACAGCATATAGGAGAAACAGCAACACATGGATGGATATCAGTTCGAAGAACAGTGTGCGATCATACTAAAAAGAAAACATTTTTCAAAAATAGAAGTTACTAAAAGTTCTGGGGATCAAGGCGTTGACATCATTGCCTATAAACACAGAAAAAAATATGGGATACAGTGTAAATATTACACGTATCCCGTTGGTAACAAAGCGGTCCAGGAAGCTTATGCCGGTGCGAATTTTTATGACTGTGACAAGGTCATCGTAATGACAAACACAACATTCACCCGTTCCGCGATTGAACTTGCTGAAAAACTGGATGTAGAATTGTGGCCGGATTGCCCGGTCACACCTTTTTACAGTTTATTGTTCAAGATCATGGAATTATTGAACCTGCTTCTTTTCCTTTACGCGATCCTGACACTTTTTTCTGCAAAATATGATTTTATTCATTTGCCGGTTTCACTTGATACGATATCGCTGGTGGCACTCCTGACAGCCTCTGCTTTAGGAATCTTCGGCTGGAAGTATCTCCTTTGTAATCTGATTACCGCCGGAGCTTTCCTCTTCCTTGCATTCCATGTTGCGCTTTCACCTGTATCTCTGGCAACAGATTATACATACACACAACTGCTCTCCTTAATTCCTGCAGTTGTATACATGCTTCATGCCGGGTGGCTGAAATTAAAGAAGATGAAAAAATAAAAGCTTATTCAAACCAGATTTCCGGATTCGTAGACGATACACTGGTTACTCCTGCCTTAAGAAGTGCCATTACATCTTCCTTCTTCCGGATCATTCCTCCGGCGATCACAGGTACCGGAAGATCTTTACAGATATTTCCGATCACCTTCGGCATCATTCCCGGAAGAACCTCTACCACATCCGGCTTTGCTGCCGTTACCTGTGTTCTCACATTTTCATAAGCCATAGAATCAATCAAAAATACGCGCAATACCGTGAGCATTCCAAGTTCCTTCGCTCGATGAATGATCGTCGGTTTTGTAGAGATCACACCGTCTGCTTCTGTATATTTTTTGATAAAATCTGCAGCGATATTCTTCGATGCCAGTCCATGGATCAAGTCTAGATGTACTACCGCCAGTTTCCCTGCAGCTTTCACTTTAGATACGATCTCTGGAATCGTACAAATATCTCCATATAAAATAAATACAACCTGGCTTTCACTTTTCAGACAGGCTTCTACCCCTTCGTCATCTTTTACCGCTGCGATTACAGGGGATACCTCCAACGCATCCAGAAATTTATAATTCATTTCAATTCTCCTTTGTTCCACCAAGATCAAATGAATTCCAGACACAGAAACTGTGAACAACAGTACTTGCATCTGGCATCTGTTTCATAAAATTATACTATATCCCCTTCACAATCGTCTAGTGTACTGCATCCACATTTCCGGCAGCTACGATATTTACACCTGTACCTGCCACATTTTCCAACACAATATCTCCAATGTGAACCGGAGCTTTGATCGTTACGCCGCGAAGCGCTGCGATACAGTCAAAAATCTTATCTTTTGGAATGTCATGCTCTGTCTTCACATTGATCATTGGTACTTTTCCGTCTGCGACACGAACTGTAGTCGTTACAATACGCGTTGGATCTGTTACTTCTTTTCTTGCATACGCATCTCCGCGCGGGCAAGTATTTCCTGTAACAGAAACAACTTTTCCGTCTTCCATTTTCACAACGATCGGACATCCCATCGGGCATCCGATACAGATTAATTCTCTCTCATTCATTGCTTATGCCTCCTCGATCCGAATCGTAATCTTCTTTGTCTCCGGATATTCTTCCAGTTTGTTTTTCTTTAAAATCACCTGCTCCAATCTCACCCGGTGCCATTACCTGACGCTTCTTCTTACTGATCAGCTGATCATCAAAATACACTGCAATCACTTTATTCTTAAATACATCTCCGACACGGAAACGAACGGTCAGGTTTTCTTCCATTTCTGAGGTCTTACAAAGGATGGCACGGTATAGCGCACTCCGCCTTCCGGAGAAATCGGAAGCATTACAGCCTGCGCGTCTTTTTCTCCTGCTTTAATATAAACGGCTGCATTCTTTCCAGCTGCCGCTGCCTCCTGAGATACAAAGTCCACCAAATCGTGTACGTGAAGTACATTTCCGCAGGCAAAGATACCTGCCACGCTTGTCTCGAGAGAGTCATTAACGACTGGGCCTGAAGTAACCTGTGAAAGTTCTACTCCTGCGCTTTTTGAAAGTTCATTTTCCGGAAGAAGTCCGCAGGAAAGAAGTAATGTATCACAAGTATATCTTTCTTCTGTTCCCGGAATCGGCTTGCGGTCCGGTCCGACTTCTGCGATCGTCACAGCTTCCACACGATTTTTTCCTTCTATATCAATCACTGTATGACTCAGCTTCAGCGGAATATCAAAATCATCCAGGCACTGTACAATATTTCTTTTCAATCCACCGGAATAAGGCATCAGCTCCGCAACTACCTTGACCTTTGCCCCTTCGAGCGTCATACGTCTCGCCATGATCAGACCAATATCACCTGATCCAAGGATCACAACTTCTTTTCCCGGCATAAGTCCTTCCATATTTACAAGATGCTGTGCCGTTCCGGCAGAATAAATTCCAGCCGGACGATATCCAGGAATGTTCAGCGCACCTCCGGAACGTTCTCTGCATCCCATCGCCAGGATAATCGCCTTTGCCTGAAGAAGCAAAATTCCATCCTCACGGTTTGTAGCTGTTACTACCTTTTCCGGAGAAATATCCATGACCATTGTATTTAATTTATATTCAATACCACGTTCTTCTACCTGCTCAATAAAACGTGCTGCATACTCAGGTCCTGTCAGTTCTTCCTTAAATGTATGCAGACCGAATCCATTATGAATACACTGCTGCAAAATGCCTCCGAGACTTTTATCTCTTTCTAAAATCATAATATTATCTATCCCATTATCTTTCGCTGCGACTGCTGCCGCAAGTCCTGCTGGACCTCCGCCGATTATGATCAAATCATATGTTTTCATTTTACTCATCCCCCAGTTCTTTATTTTCACCTACGATAAATTCCGATCCAACGCCGTTTTTTCCAATTTGATCAACCGGCATCGGGACTTCTCTTTCCAAAATCTCCATAACCTTTGGGGAACAGAATCCTGACTGGCAACGCCCCATGCCTGCTCTTGTCCGGCGCTTCACTCCATCCAGAGAACGTGCGCCGAGTGGACGGTGAATTGCATCCAGGATTTCTCCTTCTGTGATCATCTCACAGCGGCAGATAATATTTCCATAAGCCGGGTTTTCTTTGATCAGCTGATTTCTCTCTTCCAGAGAAAGCGTATCCGGATCTAAAATCCCATGTCTCACCGGATTAAAATCAGACTTTTCTTCTGCATTCAAAAGGTCTCTTACAAGTTCTGCAACCGTAACACCGATTGCCGGTGCTGAAGAAAGTCCCGGAGATTCAATGCCTGCTACATTGATCAGTCCTTTTACATCCGCTGATTCACCAATTACAAAGTCATCTCCATCCTCGTGTGCACGAAGACCTGCAAAGGAAGTAATCACCTGACGAAGCGGAACATTCTTAACGCTATGAGAGGAAACTCTTGCGATCTGATCCAGACCATCCATTGTCGTGTTTACAGCACCTTTATCTTCTACATTTACTGCTGTAGGACCTACAAGCAGATTGCCGTGAACTGTCGGTGTGACCAGTACTCCCTTTCCCATTTTCGACGGAAGCTGGAAGATTGTACTCTTCACATAATCTCCAACTGTCTTATCCAAAAGCATGTATTCCCCTTTACGGGTTGTAATATGGAGCTTTCTGTCTGAAAGCTGATTATTGATCTCATCAGCATAAACTCCTGTTGCATTAATAATAAGTTTTGTCTCGATTGTCTCATCAACACAGGTATCTGCGTGATGAACCTGAACTCTAAATCCTTCTCCTGTCTTTTCCAGTTTTTCAACTTTGGTATTCAGGAAAAACCGAACACCGTTCTCGTATGCATTTTCCGCATATCCCATTGTCATATGGAATGGACAAACGATTCCTCCGGTTGGAGCCCACAGTGCACATGTCACATCATCTGCCAGGTTCGGCTCTTTCTTGATCAGAGCCTCTTTGTCCAAAATCTGAAGTCCAGGAACTCCATTTTTCTTACCTCTCTCCATTAAAACCTGAAGTCCTTCCGGATCCTGCTCTTTCGTACATACGACCAAAGAGCCGTTTCTCTTAAATGGAATGTCAAGCTCTTCTGCGATTCTGTCCATCATCGCATTTCCCATCACATTTAACTTTGCCTTCATCGTTCCTGGAACTGCATCAAATCCCGCATGGATGATCGCACTGTTTGCCTTGGATGTCTCATTACAGACATCCTCTTCCTTTTCAATCACACACGTATTCAACTTATATCTGGAAACCTCTCTGGCAATCGCGCTGCCTGTCACTCCTGCACCAATAATAACAACATCAAACATATCCATTCCTCTCCTTTATCACACAAAAAAAGCAAGGCAAATAAAACGACTGCCTGTCGTTTCATCTACCTTGCTCAAATCTCTGGTATCTAATATTCGTCTTTTCTTTATTCTAGCACATTTTTCAGAAGAATCAATCCCAAATATACTCAGAGTTACCTATGAACATCAGTATAGTTACTGTTCACACGATGGGGCGAGATGCATTCAAGCCAAAACATGCATCCTCCGTGCAATCAGCGGAGTGATTGACACGGGAGTGAACAGTAACACTGGTTATGTTATTTCAGATGATCATATAAAAATCATAATTGACATTCAAAAATATGTAGTATATAATCGTTTTGTTCATCGGAGGGTGATTTGTTCGATCAGAAACAATAGCTGGATAAGATGGCAGACTGAAATGTCCGCTTTCTTATTCAGCTTTTTTGTTATCTGCCTGATTCGACTGAATTTTCAACAAAATCAATTATACAAGGAGGAATTTCAGTACATGGAAAAAAACACATCATTTACCGAAGGAAAAATCATGCAGCCGTTACTTCTGTTTGCAGTTCCTGTATTGCTGGCACTCTTTCTACAGGCTATGTACGGTGCAGTAGATTTGCTTATTGTTGGTAAGTTTGCATCTTCTGCTGATGTATCTGCGGTATCTACCGGTTCACAGATCATGACCACACCGTATCATAATTCACCGGCTTATAAAATGCTTTTTCTCTGCTTTCATGGTCCATCGGCCGATTTCCCAGCAGCCACATGGTCTTCGCTGCAACCGCCTCCGGTGTCATATCGTAAGACTCCAGTACATTGCACAGTTTTTTCATTTCATGTCCAACTTCATAAACCGTCATATCACTTCCCTCATGGGCAACCTGCGTGCACAGGACGATCATTTTTTCCGGATATTTCTGACAAAGTTCATAAAACATATCCTTGATACTGGACGGAATCCCACCGACGCCAAAACTCTCCACGATAATCGCATCGTAATGTTCGAAAATTACCGGAAGAAGCACCGGCTGAATACCAGGGATTAATTTTAATAAGAAAACACTATCACTTAACTTCTCATAAAACCGCACCGGTTTTTCATATGGCAGCATCGGCAGATACCGCAGAATCCGGCGATCCTGTATCACAGCTAGATACGGAAAATCAATACTGGAAAACGCGTTATAGCTCTTGGTCCGCACTTTTTTTGCTCGTGTTCCCGCGATCACCTTTCCGTCAAACACGATCTGTACCCCCTGGGAAGCATCGTCACAGGCATAGTAAAAGCTGTCCGAAAGATTTGTTTTGGCATCGGTAATATCCAGATTAATCGGACGCTGTGCACCGGTGATGACAATGGGCTTCGGCGAATTCTGAATCATATAGGAAAGTGCAGCCGCCGTATAGGCCATCGTATCGGTGCCATGCGCTATGATAAATCCATCAAATGCATCATAATGTTCCCGTATAACCTTTACCAGCATGCTCCAGTTTTCCGGCACTACATTGGAGCTGTCCAGATTAAAGGGCTGCACGGCTGTAATCTCACAAATCTTCTCCACCTCCGGGATATAAGATATCAATTCTTCCGGCGTGATCTGCGGAGTCAGACCATTTTCTGTTTTTTTCGATGCAATCGTACCACCGGTTGCAACAAATAAGATTTTCTTCATTGTTTTCCACTCCTTATTTCTGTATAATCATCACTATAAACAATTCCCCTGATTAACTGTTATACTCTTTATTTTTCTTGCTTTATTTGCACATAATTCTTATAATAACCATAGGTTACACTTATACTTTACAATATCATAACCAATGGTTATGATCAAGAGGTGATCACAGTGAAATTTCGTCCTGACCGTTTAATTCAATTAAGAACATCTATGAATATCAGCAAAGCCGAGGCCGCCCGCCAACTTAATATTTCCGCCATGACCTACGGCCGCTATGAAAAAGGAGAACGCGAACCCTCTTATCCGTCAGTATCTTATATTGCTCAGATTTTTCATTGCAATATTGACTTTTTATATGGAACTTCAGATGTCATGAATTGTGATTATATCGTTATTTCACGTTCCGAATCTCCGGAGTTATATTCTCTGATAGAAACTCTTCAGCAAAAATCACGACATAAAAAGACCGGATCCTGGCTTATGCACGAGAACTGAACCGCAAAGAAAAAAGGGGATAAAAAAAACAGTTTGTTTTTTATATAAAATATTTCCATTAAAACAAACTGTTCTTTAATTTCCACTAATTTTAATATGATTTTCCTATCATTTATCATTTCTTCTCGCTTAATTTTACCCATCTGTTTTAAAATAGCTCCACTCATTGTTTTGTCTAAATAGGCCGGATTTATTTTTCGTTTGTATATGCCATATAACTGTCTTTTGTCTCTTCTATTAAAACTGCTGCAAAAAAACTTTCCCAGCTGAAATATTCTCCACTTACTTTTTTCTTCCACAGCATTTCTTATATTTTTTTCCACTGCCACATGGACAGGGATCATTTGGATACACTTTCTTCTCTTTACAATCGGCTGCTGAATCCCCATTCGTCCCATTCTGTCAGAATTTCATATGTATCTTCATAGTCTATACACTGCTGTACCATGTTCCGTAACGCCTGCGTATATCTTTTTTCATCATAGGGCTGATTTTCTTTCATTACATCATAAATTTCTTCTATTACAATCGCACCTATTTTTTCTTTCGCCTCTCTCGCAGAATATCCTGCATCGATCAGTTTGTCATAAGATTCCTTTGTTACAGGCGGATTATTTTCTCTTAACTGATTATCTACAACTTCAAATATCAGTTTCTTTAATCTTAAGTTTGCCATTTAATCTCCCTCTCCAAAATACTTCATCTTTTACTGTTATTTTATACTCGCAATTTTCTTCACAAAAAGGCAGTTACTTTGGTATGCTCTCTGAAAGGCATAATACCCCCGAGGATGTCAAGTCATTGCTACAAACTTTTTGACCTTTTTTCCTTCGATTTTCCCATAAAATCGTTGTTTTGGAACAGAGGACGTTATATTGTTGTCACAAAATCAGTGGGGAGGATGTAACGTCATTGTCATATTATCGCCACTTTCATTGCCGTTATCATCGCCATTGGCAATGGTAATGGCAATGACAATTCAACCTTTATAAAATAAGCTACATAAGCAAAACATTTTACAAAATACTCACCCTGTGGTTCATACCTCTGACAGTGCTCCATCACTATCTATCATTTTGATCTCTTCAGCTGCATTCAAGACATTCAGCTGATATTCAGCAATCTCTTGTAATATTTTGAATCTTTCTCCTTTTTCTTTTCCTTCATCGCAGCATCTGTGCATTATGTGATTCCAGATTGGATAGAACTGTTAATTCATTAATTGTTGCAAAATCTCTGACATTGTTTTTCTTCGCAAGTTCAGGATTTGCCTCTCTCCATGCTTTCGCCGTAAATCCAAATAATGCTACATTTAATATGTCTGCTTCTTCCGCATATGCCAGCCATTGAAGGTTTTCTCTGTAATTCATTTGAGGAAGCAAGTATCTTTTTTACAGCATCCGTCTGGATCAGATAATTATTTTTACTTAAAAAACGTTTTGCAATCCCATTCCTTTTGTTCAGAATTGTTTTCTTCTTCCTTCAACCGCTGGAATTCTTTAATTAAATACAATTTAAAAACCGGACTGATCGCAGATGCAAATTCAAAGTCAATGTCTTTGTGTGCATATGTGCCACCATATTTTCCACGTTTCACATATAATCAATGGCATTTGTTTCATTTACCCATTCCGAAACACTAGGTGTAAAAGTCAATAACCCTGCTTGCTTTTAAAGTTGTTCGGATTCGAACACTTTAAAAATAGGGATTATATATCTGTTCCCATACAGACAAATATTCCAAAGTACCACGATTTCTCAACCAATTTCTTACCACATCTGCTGCCCTGACAGAATCTGATTTAGCCTTAGCAATATCTGTAATGCAAATGTAATCATCTAACTTCTGTTTCGAAATTGAAATATGCACATTTTGTACTTCAATTACTTTATTCTTCATTCACATCTTCCTTTACAATAAGATCATCCATCTTTACTTTATACGCCAGCAAACGTAATACATAATCCGGCATCTTTCTGGTTCCTCGTTCCCACTCTGTTACTGTTCTGTATGGGATTTCAAAATATTTACAAAATTCCTTTCTGTTCATTCCGGTACTTTCTCGTAATTCTTTTATTTTATCTTTTATTTCCATTTTCTCTTCCCTTTTCATTTACACATTGTGTATG
>ENA-OPYW01000134-OPYW01000134.1-human-gut-metagenome-genome-assembly--contig:-NODE-134-length-10034-cov-1.642879_pt1 | contig 10034 bp, 8 predicted proteins | sample MGYA00242473_ERZ504483 | MGnify/ENA primary metagenome ERZ504483 (study PRJEB26092, sample SAMD00036221) | human gut metagenome | host: Homo sapiens | study: EMG produced TPA metagenomics assembly of...
TATATACTTTATTTTTTATATGTGTGGGGGGTACCATGCGATTTTTGGGGTGTTAACTGTTAACCTGTTAACCCTTCGCTCTTTTTCCCCATCTCTGTGCTTTGCGGGGCATAAATCATAGAGTTGCAGGGGAAGAAGCTATGAGTTAGGATTCTTAACACATTTCAGCATCATAAAAGCCTCATGAAAAGCTACGTAAAAACCTCATGGCAGCCCTCATTTAAGCCTCTGCCCCGCCATCATTTATGCCTCAGCCCGGTCTTCATTTAAGCCTGAAAAACTGCAGAAAAGCCTCTTATTTTGCAACTGGGAATACGTAATATTCTCTGTCTGCATCGTAATCCAGAACCCACTGGTCAATCATCACATTATCGTCTAAAGCCTTGATGGTTACGTTGTGACTGCCGCCAGGCAGCGTAACGTAGAAGCTCTTCAGCGTCTGTCCGCGCCACAGGTCAAACTGCCAGTCCTTTGAGTTGTAAACCTCCTTCAACTGGCAGATTACCGGTTCGCCACGGTCTATGCTCACACTCACCCTCATATCCTTTACAGCGTTTAGGAAGCAAGGAATTGCGGCGATGGTAAAACGCGCATCACCGCTCTTGTTGCAGTAGAAATCATAGTTCAGACTGGCTCCCTTCGGCAATTTCACAGCCTTGCCGCTGTGACCTAACAGCGGACGGACGGTAATCTTCTCGGCTCCTCTAACGGCAGCCTGGGCAAGCGGCGATTCAGTAGCCTTGCTCCATTCGTAGGCATTCTTGGCAATGATGTCGCCGGTAACTACAGAGAGCGGCTTGAGATCGTTGCTGCGGTCGAAGGCATCAAGTTTCAGCCGCTTGATATCGGCACCCGGGAGTGTGCCCGGAATCTGCGGAGCCTGCATCTCTGCACCGTTGGTAAGGATGAAATCCTTCCATTTGCCGTTTCTGATGCGACTGTAGTAGGCATTGAGCTGCTTCAGTTTGCTGTAAGCTCGATGCTCACAGCCGCTGCAGCCTTCGCCTCATCGTCTTTATTAAACAGTCCCGGACGGGCGATGTGTCTTGCTTCCTGTGCCTCCAGCTCCTTTTCGGCTACTAAGGCAGCCAGGAATATCGGATATTTCACAACCTCGAAGAAACCGTCTTTCTGGTTCTGAGGCAGCATGCGTTCGATGGATTCAGTCTTCGCCTTCAACAGGTCGTAGCGGTAGAGAAAACGCTCCAGTTCGTTGCCGAATTCGCCTGAATGAAACTCAGTATCGCCGTAAGGCATCGCCATATAAGCGGAATGGCGGATGCTTGTAAGGCGGTAATATTCTTCTATTAGAGGCATGATTTTCTTGCCCGTAATGGCGCCAAAGAATGCGTTGAGAGTGTTCTGGATATACGTCTTGCAACCTGCTTTCAGGGCGTTTTTATTCCACGCCAGGTTCATCATCATGGCTAGTTGGAAGGTTGACTGCTTCGGATTGGTAATGTTGGCTATCCAGGCACAGTCTTCGTTGTAGTGAGCCTCAGAGCGGTGCGATTTGCCGTGCTGGGCATTCTTGCTCTCCAGATAATCCTTGCTGTTGAGCATTTCGAGCAGCAGGCCCGGCGAGAGATTGCTCATCTCCATCTGTGCATCCGAGCATACCAGCTTCACATTCTCGATGGTTTTGCGGTGTTTCTTCTTGTGCTTCTTACCCACGAACTCCGTCACCTTGTAGTTTTCCGCCACGCAGATATCGAAACTGTCTACCACAGCCTTGTTGTAAGCAGCCTCGTGCCTGCCGTCTACCTGCACAGCGTATTGGCTCTCAGGCGCAGCATCAGACGGGCGATGCGGCTGTAGTTCTGCGGTTTCATCCACTGGCTGTTGTTCAGGGCAAGTCCTCTGAATTCTATTCTCGGAACCTCAATCCACTGCTGGTCTACGGGTGTATATAGGCTCTTGCGCTGCGCCGGCTGCAGGTCGTTCCATGCCGCCAGAGGCGAAACGCCAGCCAGCTCAGAGAGTTTCATGATGGCGTAAGCCGTTCCGCGGGCGTTGCTTCCGATAACGATGAGTTTCCCTTTCCTCGTACCGATGTAGAAAGCATCCTTTGCGGTGATAATAAGATGCAGCGGCGCACCGAGTTTTTCTACTGCCGAAAACTCCTTGTTGGTGAGCTGGTCGAGCTGGTAAATCTGTATCGGCGCACCTGATTTTTCTTTCGCATCGAATCCGGTTACGGCTTTCATATCGCCCGCAAACTCCTTGAGGGCAATTTTTACTACCGGCGAAATGATAGAGTTGGTGGTATAAGATACTCTGCCGTAGCCGTCGGTCCAATAAACGTTGGGTGCTGCGGCTTGAGTTTCCGTCTTCTTCACTTTGGTTTCGGTCAGCGCGTTGGCATTCAGGCTAGAGAAGCAGGCCAGAGCCAAGGCAACGCCTAATATAAATCTTTTTTATATTTCATTTTTTCTTATGTTTTTTGTCTGTTTCGGGTTGTAGATTCGCTTTTGCTGAAACTACACATTTCTGCATTTTGCAAAGATACATAAAAGTGTTTAATATCTGAAATTATTTAGTTTTTATTTGCTTATTACATTATTTATTGTTACTTTTGCACCAAATAAATAAAAAGAAATGATGACATTATATCCAAAATTGATTGAAGAGGCGCTTGCTACGGTGATTTATCCAGGCACCAAGAAGAACCTCATAGAGAGCGAGATGCTGGCAGATACGCCTAGCATCAATGGTATGAAGGTGAAGGTAGTTCTTCTCTTCCCTCGTGATACGGATCCTTTCCTCAAGAGTACGGTAAAGGCGGCTGAGGCTGCCATCCATTATCATATTTCGAAAGATGTGGAGGTGGAAATCGTTACTGAGTTCAAGTCGGCTCCTCGTCCTGAGGTGGGCAAGATGCTGCCACAGGTGAAGAACGTCATTGCTGTAAGCTCTGGTAAGGGTGGAGTAGGCAAGAGCACCGTTTCTGCCAATCTCGCTATCGCCTTGGCTAAGTTGGGCTACAAGGTGGGTTTGCTCGATACTGATATCTTCGGTCCTTCCATGCCTAAGATGTTCGGTGTGGAGGAGGAGCGTCCTTATTCTGTTCACAAGGACGGCAGAGACCTCATCGAACCTGTCGAGAAATATGGCGTGAAGCTCCTGAGTATCGGTTTCTTCGTAAGTCCTACTACGGCTACTCTGTGGCGCGGCGGAATGGCTTGTTCTGCCCTGAAGCAGCTGATAGCTGATGCTGACTGGGGTGAGTTGGATTACTTTATCCTCGATACGCCTCCTGGCACAAGCGATATTCATCTTACGCTGCTCCAGACACTCGCCATTACGGGTGCAGTGATTGTAAGTACTCCTCAGCAGGTGGCGCTTGCCGATGCGAGAAAGGGTATTGACATGTATCAGAATGATAAGGTGAATGTGCCTATCCTCGGACTAATCGAGAATATGGCTTACTTTACGCCTGCCGAGCTGCCTGAGAACAAGTATTATATCTTTGGTAAGGAGGGTTGCAAGAACCTCGCCAAGGAAATGAATGTGCCTCTGCTCGCCCAGATTCCTATCGTTCAGAGCATCTGCGAGGGTGGTGATGATGGTGCGCCTGCTGCTACCAAGGTTGATTCCATTACCGGTCAGGCTTTCCTGAGCCTTGCCCAGAGCATCGTGACGGTGGTTAACCGCAGAAATGCTGAGAAGGCTCCAACCAAGATTGTTAGTACACACAAGTAGTAAATATCCTATTTGATAAGGGTCTAAAATAAAAAGCTAGGATTGCCCTCAAGCAGTCCTAGCTTTTTTTATCAGAGGAGTTAACAGGTTAACAGTTAACAGCTGTTTTTTGCATGGTCACCCCCGAAATTATGCATTGTACATTATCTATTCTCCACGATTTCTTCCGCCTCCTCCTCTTCTTCTGCTACTTCGGCAGTAAGGTCTGCCTTGAGTCTTGCCGATCTCAGTTGCTGCCTGAAAACCAGGCAGGTAGCCAGAAAATAGACACCCGTTTGTATCCAGAGTGCTCTGAATTCCGGCAGAATATCTGAAAGCGAAGCACCCATACTGCTGATTCTGAGGAACCCGCGGATGCCGAAAGTGGATGGGAAAACCCACGAAAATCCTTGCCAAAAGCCCGGAATATTGCTCAATGGCCATGAAACTCCCGTCATAAAAAGCAACGGAACGGAGGTAAATACCACCAGAAGCATCACATTTTCACGATATCTTACCAGACACGACAGCATCAGACCGAAGAAAACGCACGAAAGAATGTAAGGAAGGAGGAAACCGAGAATGGTGGTCCACGTTACCATACTTACAAAACTGAACAGCTTGGGAACTACCAGCGTAAGATACATTCCCATCACGGCATAAACCATGAAATAAACCAATGCCTTGCCGAAAACAATGCGGAAAATACCGCCATAATGCTCGCTTACCGGTATGAGTTCGCGGTTTCTGTTGAGTTCTCTTGATGTTCCCGCTGCCATTCCTATGCCCAGCAGCATCGTCTGCTGCAGGATAAGAACCAGCACAGCCGGCAGAATGGCATTTCCGTAACCTCCTGTCGTGTTGAATATCGGAACCTCATCAAAGGCGAGCGGCTCGGTGGTAATCTCATCGTCTCTATCTGTAAATCCTCCAGCCTGTGTTATCTGGATGCCCGAGTTGATGTGGCTGGCTACGGCCTGCGAGGTCTGATAAATCGCTTTATAGGTCAGCATCAGACTCATATCGCAGTAAACTCCCACATGCGCCTGTTCGCCCCGGTTCAGCTTCGTATCGAAGTCGGCAGGGAAGTAAAGGATTCCGTGAACTGCCTGCCTGCGCACCAGTTCCTTCGCCTCGTCCAGACTGTTGCAGTAATAGGTAGCCTTGGCGTCTGGTGAAGCATCATAATCGCGGATAAACTCGCGTGAACTGTGACTGTGGCTCAGGTCCACAATCGCCGTATCCACTTCTCTCACCACCTCGTTGTTGTAAATCCACGAGTAGAGCAGCGGATAACCCAGCGGCACCAGAATGCAGAAAATGAGCACACCCTCATCGCGGAAAACATTGCGCATTTCCGTCTTCCAGATATAGCACATGTCCCAGATGCCATTGATAATCTTATATAATAAACTACTTTTCTTCATTACGGTAAGTATTTATATACCAGCATTGCCTTCTTGATGTTCCAGACAGTGAGCATCGGCAGGGCGCAGAACAGCACCATTGCGCCCCAGTGGAGCACAGCATCGCTCATAGGGAAACCATTGAAGATGTTCATCTGGTAAATCATGTAATAGTGGCGCATCGGGAAAAGCTGACCGATAGACTGGATCGGAGAATCCATCGAGAAGAGCGGATAGGTGGCTCCGCAGATGGAGAAACTCACCACGCCCCACAACGAACAGATACTCATCGACATGCGCAATGAAGGCATCAGTCCGAAGGCAAAGATGCCGAAACACTGGCAGGAGAGTACGCTCAGAATGCCTAACAGGATGATTGGAAGCGCGCCGCCCGGATGTGGAAACTGCAATACATAATAGATGTAGAATTCGAATAGCAGGAAGATACTCAGGAAGATGAGTGTCTGTGGCAGCATCTTACCCGCAATGGCGAGATAAGGATTGTTGCCTGCCATCCGCATCCAGTCTCTTGCCCGGTTGAACTTCAGTTCCGTACCTATAGAATAAGGTGTAATCAGGAAGATGAACAGCATGATGAGTCCCGGCACCATTACGCTCGAAAGATAATAGTTGTAGTTGGCGTATGGGTTGCCTATCATGTGCAGATCTACGGCGATAGGCTGTAGGAAGGTCATGATTTCATCGTTCGTCTTTCCCAGCGCCGAAAGTTTCGCCATTCCTGCCGCCGCACCTCCCAGGGTAGAGATGGTTTTCAGATCGCGGAAGAGCAGGGAGCCGGCTGCCAGCGATACGCTGCTGTAATAGAATGAAATCTTAGGCTGCTTCTGGGCCATCAGGCCTGCCTCTGTTCCGTCAGGAATCAGCAGGAAGGCGTAGATTTCGTTCTTCTGGATAGCATGTCTTGCCTCTGCCATGTTCTCGTAATGAGCCACTACCTTGGTGGTCTGGAAGGCATCGAGCTTATGTACCAGCTGGCGCGATGTGGCGGAGTTGTCCTGATCTACTATGCCCACAGGCATGTCGGTAGGCACCCCTCCCTTCATCAGCGTGGTGAAGAAAATTACCACCACGATGGGGAAGATGACCATGCAGAAGAGATAAATGGGGTTCTTCCACATGATGCCGCATTCTCTGAGGGCTATATGATATAATTTCTTAAACATAGAACTTTAAAGGTTGAACTTTGAACAGAACGAACAGCATGGATTTTATTTAATAAAACAATTGAATTCTTCACTCTTCACTTTATTACCAAAGACATTCCCGGGCGCAATCCCTCAATCTTTGTGATAGGACGGGCCTTCACCTCGAATGTCTTGCGGTCGTAGTCGCCATTATCCTTGGTTGCCTTCCAGGTAGCGTAAGAGCCCTGGTCTTTCAGGTAGTAAACCTTCATCTTGATGTCCTTGTTGAAGGCAGGAACGTAAGCGGTGAACTCATCGCCCTTGTTCAGCCCCTTGAGATGGTCTTCGCGAACATTGAAGGTTCCCCACATATCGCTCATGATAGAGATGCTCATGATAGGAGAGCCGAGGCCTACCAGCTCGCCTACCTTAGGATAGACATTGCTAACCTCGCCCTCGCACTGGGCAATCTGAACGGTCTCTTTCAGAAGATTCTTCACTACATCCACAGCGCTCTTCGAAGCCTGGGTGTTGTTGGCAGCCATGCGCTTCTCCTGTTCGCGGGCGCCATTCTTCGCCATATCGTACTGACTTCTGGCAGCAGCCACCTGAGCCTCTGTAGCCTTGTAGGCTGCGTAAGCCTCATCGCGTTTCTGACCGCTGATTACACCCTCGTTGAAGAGGTTCTGCATGCGGTCGTAGGTCTTCTTGGCGATGGTTGCGGCAGCTTCAGCCTGCTGAACCAACTGGTAAGCGCCCTGAATCTGCTCCTTGCGTGCACCTGCATCCGTCAGGTCCTTCATCGCCTCGGCTGCAGCGTTGGTAGCCTGGAGCATCTGTTCCTGCGATTTCATTTCCGGCACTTCGAGGATGGCGAGCGTATCGCCCACATGAACGTAATCGCCTTCCTGAACGCGGAGTTCTACTACGCGTCCCGGCAGTTTGCAGGACACTCTGTATTCTGATACTTCTACCTCGCCCTGAATGGTGTCATCCTTCTGTTCCAGGGTGAAGAAACCGATGACGCCTACGAGAATGACTACTGCAGTAAAACCGATTACAGCGAGCAATATGTTGTTATGCTGTGATTTCTTAGACATTTTGCTTAATCTGAATTTAAATTTGTTATTATTATTACTGCAGGATACCGAGCGCCTTGTTCAGCCCAACCTGAGTCAGCTTCACGTCGATTTCTGCATCAATCTTCTGGCTCTGTGCTTTCTGCTCCAGGCAGTCTGTGCAGCCATCACGTCGGTAACCTCCATCACGCCTTCCTTGAAACCGAGGTTGGCGCATCTCAGGTTCTCATCTGCACTGGCGATGTTCTTCATTGCCATGTTGAGCTTCTTCTGGGCTTCCTTTACCTTAAACTGGCTTTGAGTAATCTGCAGATGAATCTTCTCTCTCGTATCATCCAGGTTCATCTGGGCGATATTGCTGGCAGCCTTAGCGGCTCTCACCTTGTAGGCACCGTCGAACCAGTTCCATACCGGAACATGAACCATCACGCCTACGTTCCAGACTCCGGTAAACTTCTTCTGGAAACCATTGAATACGTTCGGGTTCGAAATCATGTAGCCGCCTGTCAGCATGACGTGAGGCAGATTGATGGCGCGAACCATTTTGGTAGCTTCTTTAGAGATGTCGAGCGCATTCTGCAGCATGCGGAGTTCCGGCCGGGTGTTCAGCGCCGAATCCTGTGCTGCCACTTTCTGCTGCTCGGTGTCAACAGGAGTTCCTGATAAAGCCAGGGTTTCCTTATCTTCATCGGCAAGTGTGATTTCCTGGTTCATCGGAATGCCGCAGAGCTGGCAGAGCAGCATCTTCGACAGAGCGAGTCCGTCTTCTGCTTGGGTAATCTGCATCTCAGCCTCGTTCACTTTCACGTCTACCTTCAGTCCGTCTGCCTTGGTGGCTACTCCCTGCTGAATCATCTTATGAACATCCTCGTTCAGTTTCTTTACGAGGTCGCGGTAACTGATGGCGAGTTTCTGCTTCTGCTTCAGCGAAACGGCGAGCCAGTAAGCCTGGTCTATGCTGTAGAGCGTGCTCTGGGTCTGCTGGTCGAGATCATTCTCTGCAATCTGCTCTCCGATGTCGGCAATCTTGTTGGCTGCAATGATGGCTCCACCCATATAGATAGGTTGGCGAACCATCACGCTTCCAGCCCAGATATTGCGGGTGTCGGTGCGGAAAGCATCTACTAGTTTCTCTCCCAGCGCATTGCCTTGCTGCTGCAGGGGTCCCAGTTTCTCATTCAGCAGTCCGCCTATCTGCTGCGCTATCTCCGGGGTAATCATTCCCTGACTTACAAGTTGGCTCATCAGATTGCTGGCTCCTCCCGATATTCCTCCGGTAACGGTAGAGCCGATATTGCTGAATGTTGATTTCTGACCGTCGTTCAGCAGCGAAATCTCCCTGCTGAACCATTCGTAACCGCCTAAAGCATCTACTTTAGGAAGATATTTGGTACGTGCCGATTTCTTCATGTTGTACGCCACGTCTTTCTTGAGCTTCGAGGCATTGAGCTGCTTGTTGTTGCGCAGCGCCATGGCACGGCAACTGTCAAGGCTCAGCGTTTGTGCCTGAGCCCCAGCAGGAATCAATGCTCCCATCAGCATGATAAGAGTTATATATTTTTTCATCCTTTGTTTATAATATTATATAATATTGGATGCAAAATTATGGAATTATTCTTAAATGACAAAGAAATTTTGTTTATCAAATCTTTAAGAATCAAAAAATATATTGCATTGTGGAAAAATAGAACATACCTTCTGGTTTTCCGTAATCCCTTAATCGTCTGTTTCTTAGAAATCCACCCGTTCTGTCTCGCCCCAGGTAGGGTCTACGGTAATGCTTATTCCACCACCCGTACTGTCGTCTCCGCCACCGAATCCGTCAGCAATGGAAATCTCGGTATAGGTTGTTTGGTTCTGATGGATTTTCAAATCGGCTTTTTCAAAACTCTTTACCACCTTTGCATCGGCATCCAGAAAGCTGATACTCATCTTGATGTTCTTCTCTTCTTCATGTGGGAAGGTGTAGACGGTAAAGTCTCTGCCGCCATCTTTCATACTGAAATTCTCGGTCTGACGGCTGTTCACACAGCCGAATCCGGTGGTTGCATCCAGGTGCTGCTGCCGCCGGTATAATAGAACTTGATGCTTCTGATTTCTTCGGGAATAGTTTCGTCGTTAATATGTAACTTGAAGGCGCCAACTGCTCGCCTCAGGTTGATGTCGGAGGTGGCTCCGTCTGCCGTTACGCTCAACCTGCCGTAATAATAGAAGGTGTCGGTAAGCTTGTTGCTCGCAAACTTTACTTTCTCGGGTGCGCTGACAGAGCAGTTTCCCTTTCCGTTGTGGGCAATCACCACCAGTCGGTATTCTCCTTCGTCCAGACTTACATAGGCTGTTCCGAAGCCATTGTCTGTTGAAAGCTGGTTCACCGTCTCCAGTTTCTCCTCTCCGTCAAAGATGGCAAGTGTCAGTCTGGAGCACACATCGCCCAGCGCCATCTGCTTGTCGGCAGCTTTGGTTGTCAGCAGACTTATGCCTTCTATTTTCTGCACATGGATAGTTACATTGGCGTTTGCCTCATGTGATTTTCCGGTTGTTTCGTCAATCGAAAACTTCTCGCATGAAGTAAGCGTCGCTACGAGCATCAGCAATAGGGATGCCAGTAACCGATAGGACTTCTTACTCATAACCGTTCTTATTTACTAGTTGCTCTATGCGTTATCTCGGAGTTTCCTCGGGCATAAAGATGTGGCAAATATACGTTTTTTCTCTTTTTCTAT